>MDTA01054072.1_pt1 | contig 22008 bp, 14 predicted proteins | sample 811151 | NCBI WGS metagenome assembly MDTA01 (sample SAMN05326648, study PRJNA326480) | marine metagenome | isolation source: seawater | place: Indian Ocean: South | collected 2010
CCAATGAAACAGGGCGCAGGAGCCAGACCAATCAGAGCACGCATCCACTAGGAAAATTAGATATTGGCATTTCAGAGCCCGAACAGGATTCAACTGTATCGGGATCTATGAACATAATAGGGTCTTATTCCACCGTGGATGGAGGCATGTTGAGATGGAAAATTGATGATGCAGATTGGTCTGATGGGCCAACCCTCTCTCAGAACAACCGAGACGCAGATGGGTATATCGATGAATTTCAAATTACTATTGACACCACTGATTATGCCGAGGGGGAGCATGATGTGTACCTGCAAATCGTCGCGGGTGATGACATCTTGAGCGAAGTAATCAAGAGGTCAATAGAGATCGATAACTACCCGCCAAGACCGAATTTGATGTTTATTGACGATCTTGACGTAACAGATTACGGCATTCCACTTCGAAATTCTGTGATGGGTTCATTCTTGGAAGTCAGAGGCGAGGTGAGGAATGATGGCGATATCAGTGCGAATGAGGTAATGGTTACCCTGTACGAAAACGGTCAGAGAAGGTACGAGTCTTCCATTCCGAAAATATCAGTGGGGGAGCAAGTGCCATTCACTCTGTATTGGAGCCCATCGTTGCCCGGGACTAAAGATGTCACTGTCATTGTTGACAGCACCAACAACATAGAAGAGCTTGATGAATCTGATAATTCGATAAGCACTGAGTTTGAGATCTTACCATTCAGGGATGGCGTAGACATAGTGATCGAGGAGGGAGGAGTTTTCTCTTCTCCATCCATACCCCTGCCGGGCCAGCAGTTCATATTGAGCACGATGGTAAGAAATCAAGGGTATGAAGACGCCACGGGGTTGGAGATTACCTTCTTAGTGAAGCAATACGGGACGGACGGTTGGCTTCCAATCTCATCGAGATCCCTTTCCATGTTGCCCTCCGGCCAGAATGCTGTAATTGAATTTCCAGTCTCAGGGCAGGAGGCAGGAAAAATGGAATACAGATTTACGGCATCAGGACCCAGTCTAGTGGATGAGGAATGGTCAAACAACCAGATTGAGGGGGCCATTGTGATAGACGATTCGCGCGTAAGTTCCAAACTAACATCGCTACCAGAAGATGAGAGCGTGATATCTGTTTTATCATTTAGGAAGACTGGTCTCATCCTAGCATCAGAAGGCACCCAGATAATAATGCACAGAATTGAGGAGTCGGGGGCCATAGTTAGGTGCAATACTCCGCTGGAGAGGTTCTGGAGTGGATCGATATCGACCACAGTGGACGATAGCAGCATCGCCCACCTCGTCTGGACCAGGAGACTCGTCACCGGAACGGGCGTCCTTAGTGAGACGGTATCATACGCAACTGTCGACGATCAATGTTCTCCAACAGTGCCTCAGGATTTGATGAGTCCACTCCCACTGGACTTAGGGGACTATTTTGGAGTGGATCTAGATGAAAAGGATGGGGTAATAGTGATCGCCGGTTATCTGAGAGATCTCGCGGGCGGGCCCCTCTTCAATCCCGCTGAAACCGTTTTTACCTTAAAAAGTGAAAACCCCCAAGCCGCTAGTGATTGGGAGTTGGTGTCTGGGGTTATACGAGACATAGACACTATGTCAGCGCCACAGGCCCCCCTCGAAGTGGAGATAGGGGATGAGTTAGTTCACGTTCTGTTTATCTCATCGAGAAGCGATACCTCGTCCGAACCTGTCTTAGGCCTGTGGTACGCACACGGCATTCTGGGCGAGGAAGACTGGACTTACAAGAAGGCGATTGCAATTGAGGGTTGGTCCCCGTCCATGGCTGTCTCCGAGATAGATGGAGAAGAAAGGATATCAGTAATATGGTTCGAGGGAAGTTCAGAGTCAGCAGTACTCAGAGGAGCCGTTGTCGACGAGAGTTTCAATGTGGTCGGTGGCGCCTCTGTTTCTGTGCCAGCCAGAGGTGCCCAGTACGCCTACATTTCCCAACGAGGAGACGCACTGTACGTGGTATACGACTACGTTAGCCCGGTCGGGCCTGTGGTGAGCTTGGGAGTTTTGGATCCAGAAAATGGTTGGATAGGAATCGGAGACAGGATATCTTCCGGCAGAGTTCATGGAGTATCCGAGAGATCGGATGGGTTGTCCATTCCGTTCATGGTTAAGACCAATTCGGGAGGTTGGACACTGGTTGAGGTGAAAAGCAACGGGAATTTGGATGATGGATCAACCAACATATTCGAGAGAGCCCGATTGGCACTAGGTCTTGACGAATCTGAATTCAACGTTTTGTTAATTGGCCTGACAACCGCTATGCTCGTGATCCTGGTGTCACTCTTGGTGGGCACGGTAAGGCAAGGATTCTACAACATGAAGGCCCGGCGGAGGTCGGCCTCCGTGACTATAGAGGCTGACCCGGAGGATGCATTGGAGGTTGATGATGACGCGATAGAAGAGGTCGTGCCAATATCTATTTCGCCGCCTGTGGAATACAAAATCGAAAAAATGCCTGACTCACAGCCCCCCGCAGATCCAAACAACCCTTTCAGGACGGTCAGATGTGGCTCATGCGACGCTCGTTTCGAGCTCCTGAAGAAGATTCGGAGGGCCACTTGTCCATCATGTGGGGAACGAATTGAGGGCCTCTGATGCGGGTTATCCTCGCCTCAGGCTCTGTTCGAAGGAGGAAGTGGCTAGAGTCTCAGGAATGGCTCCACAATCATGATTTTGAGGTTATGCCGTTGAATCTTGTGGAGTCTGATCATGTATCGCCCGGAGATGTTTTGGGTACAGTGAATAACGTGGCCAGAGCTAAGGCTGAAACAGCAAGACACGCATTTGGCGGCAACGCTTCTGACTGGTTGATATTAGTCTCTGACACTTTAGTCGAAAACCCGAAAACCGGTGGAATTATGGGTAAGCCGAGAGGAAGGGAAGAAGCTGAAAGGATGTTGTCCTCCCTCTCAGGAAGGTCGCATAAAGTACACACATGCACTGTATTAATCGCATCGGATATGTCTGAGGTAGAGGCGTACTCAGAGTCCGCTGTCGTTTCTATGGCATGCCTAAAAAAGGGCGAATTGTCGTCATTGATCAATGGTGAGTCTTGGATAGGAAAGGCAGGCTCTTATGACATAATGGGCCCAGCTGGAAAATACATGAGGCTGATGTCTGGAAGCGTATTGACTGTGTCTGGGCTTGCAGAGAGTGCTATGGAAAGACTGAAAGAAATACTTAGCAGAAAGTGACTCCACCGTGTTTAACCACGAATTCCCTCTGTATCTCGTTAAACCATTCGAGCATCCCAATGTTGAATCTTATCCTTGAAATTGAGGGGTCTGCCAGTAAATCGTCCTGTATCCCTCTCAGCGTCCCCGGCGCGGCACCGCACGACACACACGCTCCATCAAGGTCTATGACCAATGACAACGTGGGCTTTTTTCCTATCTCCTCGACTATCTCATGGCTGTGAACCACCAGAGCGCCCCCATGGCCTAGCAAGGCCGCCCTTACAGGACCTAGGCGAGCCATCAAAGCAGGCACTGCGTCATCGGATGATTCCGTCACTTCCTTGATTATATCCAGTTCCAATAGTCTGAGGTCCTCGTCTGGATCGACGCTCTCCTCTATCCTTTTTTGTGATTCATTTGACACAATGGATTGGATCTCAATTTGATACATGCTTTCAAGATCAGAGGAGTCATCCTGCTCGCCCATGATACTGTCCGAGAAGAGGTCGGATATGTGATGTTCTGTGTTGTGGTCATATAAACGGGTTGAAAAGCCCAGGCTTAGAAGCAACGTCAGGAGCGATGCTGCCATGACAGATGAAACCCCAGTTTTGTCCCTCAAGGACTTACATGTCGGCATCGATGGCAATAACATACTCCACGGGATCAATCTGAATATCGCCCCAGGTGAAATTCACGCCATTATGGGCAGGAATGGCAGTGGAAAAACCACTGCAGCAGCGACAATAATGGGGCATCCAGACTACGAAATCAATTCTGGTGCCATTCTTCTCAATGGCGAGGATCTACTCGAGCTTGAAGCTTGGGAAAGGGCTAGGAAGGGAGTTTTTCTGTCATTCCAGTACCCTCAATCAGTGCCGGGCCTACAAGTAGGGCACTTCCTAAGGAAATCAGTAGCCTCGATCAGGGGGGATGAGGCAGCCAAAGGGCCAGCATTTAGAGATGCATTGAAATCAGCAATGGAGGAGGTCTCTATTCCGAGGTCATTTCTCTCCAGATACGTCAATGACGGATTTAGTGGAGGGGAGAAGAAAAGATTTGAAATTCTTCAGTTGATGCTGCTTAAACCCAGATTGGCGATACTTGACGAAACAGACTCTGGTTTGGACATAGACGGCATCAGAGTTGTTTCAAGAGGGATAAACGCGGCTATCAGAGGATCTGAATCTGGTGCTCTGATTATCACTCATTATAGCAGGATCCTTGAACACGTGAAGCCAGATTACGTTCACGTATTGATCAAAGGTAAGATCGTCAAGAGCGGGGGGCCTGAACTTGCCCTTGAACTGGAAGAAAAGGGGTATGAATGGTTGCAATAGAACCAAAGCCCAAGGGGATGTGAAAAAATGACAATGGAAGAAGCCAGAGGTGCAGTGGGAGATTACAGCGTGGGATGGCATGATCCCGAACATTCGACAATCAGGTTTGACTCAGGATTGAGCGAAGAAGTCGTCAGAAAAATATCTGAAATAAAGAACGAGCCTGCCTGGATGACCGAGATCAGGGTCAAGGCCTATCACCATTTTACCAAGCGAGACATGCCAGGATTCGGGGATCGTGCGGCATTAGAAGGCATTAAGTTCGACGAAGTTTGCTATTACCTGAGATCCTCTGATGCCACAGAGAAAGACTGGGATGACGTTCCGGATGACATAAGAAACACATTCGACCGACTAGGCATACCTGAAGCAGAACAGAAGTGGCTTTCCGGAGTCACGGCTCAATATGAATCAGAGGCAGTCTATCACAGCATCCGGGAAGATTTGGAAGCCCAAGGAGTTCTATTTCTTGACATGGACAGTGGACTAAAACAATACCCAGACATTGTAAAGAAGTACTTTTGCAGCGTTATTCCCTATCAAGACAATAAATTTTCTGCCTTGAACACCGCAGTATGGTCGGGGGGCTCTTTCATCTATGTCCCAAAAGGTGTGAAAGTAGAGATGCCCGTGCAAGCATACTTCAGGATTAACGCCAAGAATATGGGACAGTTTGAAAGAACTCTGATAATAGCTGACGAGGGGTCTAGCATACATTATGTAGAGGGGTGCACTGCCCCTACATACTCTACCGACTCTCTGCACTCGGCAGTCGTCGAACTTGTGGCCCTCGACGGAGCCCACATTCGTTACTCGACGATCCAGAACTGGTCGGCCAATGTCTACAATCTGGTTACAAAAAGGGGGATTGCTCACAGGGATGCATCGATAGAGTGGATAGACGGTAACATCGGATCGAAATTGACTATGAAGTACCCCTCGGTCATACTGAAGGGAGAAGGTGCCCACGCTGAGGTAATTTCAATTGCCTACGCTGGTAAGGGACAACATCAAGATGCAGGGGCCAAAGTCCACCACCTAGCTTCCAATACAACGAGCAAAATATTATCCAAATCGATATCCAAGGACGGAGGCAGAGGGTCCTACAGAGGAATGGTGACAGTAGCTTCAAAAGCCGAAAATTGCAAATTGAATGTTGTCTGCGATGCACTAATACTCGACGACCAAAGCCAAACTGACACCTACCCAACAATGGAGGTGGCCAACGCATCTGCGCGCTGCGAACATGAAGCAAGCGTATCGAAGGTGAGCGATGATCAAGTTTTCTACTTGATGAGTAGGGGGCACTCCGAAGAGGAGGCTCTGGCGATGATCGTAAACGGATTTTTCGAACCATTCACCAGAGAACTTCCGATGGAATACGCAGTTGAGTTGAATAAGCTCATGGCCTTAGAAATGGAAGGGAGTATCGGCTGAGATTTTTCCACTGGTGAGAACATGGACAACCAGGTTGAAGCGTACCTATCATTGGATGATCCTCCTAAATCAGATCACCTCTGGAGATACACCTCCTGGCAGAGAGCCCATCCAACAGGAGATTCGGGGTCCATACCTAGTGATGTATCAATTCCGAACCTAAAATTGAGAGACATAAACGGAGAAGGCGTTGAAGGCGTGACATTAGATTTTGGTCAGAAATTGCCTATTCCTTTCGACGGCTCGCCTACCAGTGACGCTTTCATGAAGGCCATTACACATGGAAAGGCCATACTCATGACAATTCCAGACAACTGGAATAGCGATGTCCCATTGGTACTAGAGATAACGACTGGAAAGGGCATAGAGGCTGCACACATCCACATCAAGACCGGACGACACAGCGAAGTTACTATTCTCACCAGAATCGAAGGGGACTGTGCCTGGCTCGGCCTCCTTAGGACTGCGGAAACTGGCGTGGGTTCCACATTGCATGATGTTGTAGTGAACAAGATCAGGCACGGGTCCCTGCTTAGAGTCGACTCTTTCAAAGCAGGTCGAGACTCGACGATTACAGCTGGGACAGTCAGTGCAGGAAGCAAACAAACCAAGGCCGACATAAGGTACATGCTCGATTCGACAGGTGCGAATTTGAAGGTGCTTGGGTCCTTGCTAGCTGCCGAAAGGATGCACTTAGACCATCACATAGAAATTAGGCATGTGGCCCCTAATACGTACAGTAGACTCAATTGGCACACCGCGTGCAGTGGGAGGAGTACCTCGATCGGGACGGGTATGCTCAAAATCGACAAAGGTGCCAAACTTGCTGATGCAGGACAACTATTCCACAACCTTCTGCTATCTGAGAAGGCCAAGGCAAACAGCATCCCTGAACTTGAAGTGGAAGAAAATGATGTTGTGGGGTGTGGCCATGGCACTGCCAACGGCCCGGTGGACGAAAGTCAAAGGTTCTATTTGATGGCCAGAGGATTATCAGAAAAGGAGTCTGAGGATGCATTAGTCGCAGCATTTCTAAATTCGACACTTTCACAAATGGGTAGTGAGTTAGTTCACGCATGGCTAATAAAGACCGTAGAGGATGCACTTGACGGGCTTAAACAATCATGAATATTATGCACCCTCTGAGAGACAGTCGTTACCATGGACTCAGATCACTGTAAAGGGATATTTTGTGAGTGTGGATTTCGAGGGAATGCCATCCCAATGAGGCAGCACATGGAATGCCCGTCATGCCGAAGGGTTGTGGAGGCCTGTTGTGAGGGAGTTCCTAGATACTGAAAGTTCTCGATTTGCAATCGAAAGTGATGTATATATCCAAAGGAGGAGTAATCTCCCACCTCCTTAGATATGGGCTTCATTCCAGCAATGTTGATAGCAATGACTCAGTTAACCAGAACTGTGGAACGGAACGGTTCTCAATCAAGGGTTCGAGAAAAAAAGATTGGGATCACCATGGCATTGATCGCAGGGGCATACACTGTGATGGTATTTTTTGCACCTATGACGATGGAACCAGGTACAGTCCCGGAACTTTCCGGCAGAGCGAATCTAATCGATTACGCGACGGTAGACGGATGGGGATCTTGGGGGAATAATGATCATGGGGATGATGCTAAACTGGGCCACAACCAACTCAGCAAAGGTGGCCCCTTCGCTTGGATGGATCATGGCCCAATTGTGGCAATAGTGTACTCGATTGGGGATTTGAATTGCCATCAGAAATACGAGAGATCATACCAAATAAACGGGAATCAAACCGCTGTTTGCGCAAGAGACATCGGGATATTGATTGGTTTCGTAGTGGGCGCTCTTGCATGGAGCAGGTATGGTTTGAACAGGTATACAATCAGGGATTCTTTCCTCTCGATGCTTCCTGACGACAAGCTTGAGCCTCTCTACAAAACAGATAGAAGATTAGCCGCCATGATCATAATTTTGTTTATCGGAGTCCTTCCCACTGGCGTCGATGGTTTCACGCAACTCTTGACTGACTATGAGTCCAATAATACCCTGAGACTCTTGACAGGATCGACAGCTGGAGCGGCTCTCGCCTGGTTGGTGGGTGCGACCATTAGTGCCAGGTCATCAGATTTTGCCGATCTTGGAGAGGTTCTGCTGCCAGCTGATGCTAGTCTGAGGATTCGTAAGTAATCTTACCATGCCACCAGTCCTCGACATGGCTTGTGTGATCATCATTGATTGGGTAGCCATCTGAGGGGTAAAGCAAAGAAATTCGATTTGACACCCGCCTGAAAGTGTCTTGCTCGATCCCCATCGATAGTAGTCCGGAAATCAGGTGTTTGTAACTCGTATTCGGTTTTCGAGATCTCCACAACCTGATTTTACTACGCATGGGAGATAGTACGAGCATGATGGCACCGATCGAAGATCCGGTTTTTGTTACTCTGAAATGACTGCTTTCTGCCCTTGATGTCGAGGATATTCTCGCCCATTCCCCTTGACTGGAAAAATGCCGAATGACCCGATTCGTGTGGCCTTTTGATATTGCTCGGGATGGGCCCATTGCTGAGATTATCTTGTTTAGGTCTGCATATGATATTAATGCAATAGAGGACATGACGGAATAAATCGACCTTGAGTGGATGCTGCGCGGTATGTTATCTGCTACCTCAGTTGAAATCGACGCGAGATGTGTCTTTTCCGCATCACGAGTTAACTCCCATGGAGTCCTGATTCTTGATCTTTCAGTCTCATTTTCGAAGCCTGGTAACTTCATTTGACCAGAGTTCCATTCTATGATTCTCTTGATGACGCCGAGGTCGAGATCCTCGAGGTCAGTATTGCGAGGCACTGGTCTCGCTCGTAAAAATTTCCGGACTCCTCGAGTCAATTCCTTGGTGAAATTCTCGATTGAAGAGTTGTTATTTATCGGGCCAAGGATCTCGACGGATTCAAACGGCGTGTTCTTCAGTGAGTCGCCTGAAAATACTCTCTGATAGCCGGATCTTACGGTTTTTTGTATGTCTAAAGTTTCAAAGTACTCAGTTTTCCCAGGGGAAGCATCTCGAAGACTCCCGGTCTGGATCCTTTTTATTGCGATCTCAGGGTCGCAGTCAATCCAGATACAAAGGTCAGGAACAAGTGCTCCGGCATTCAACAAAGCGACATTGCGAACCCCAATTCCCCCGACTACTCCCTGATAAACCAAAGACGAGTGTATGTTCCTGTCAGAAACAACTGCACAACCCTCATGTAACTTTGGCATAATCCAATTCAACCCGTGATCCAACCTGTCCAATGCGAAAAGCTTGGCTTCGTGTTCAGGGGTGTGCTTTTTTTCCTTTACCGCGTTTATTGCTGATCTGCCAAGAGGGTGCTTCCTTCTTGGCTCCGCAGTGAGGACTGCCGCTGTGAATGATTTCTCCCTTTCCAAAATGTCACAGACCACCCTCGCAGCGATCCCCTTTCCGCTGCCATCTCCCCCTTCAATAGTAATCAGATACATCTATTCCACCTTGACTGAACCTTCCAAGGCAGTAGCAACCCTCCTTATCGGGCTGTGGAACTGCAATTTTGTCGCGGATATTATGGCCATTCCAATTAGTATCAACAGAGGCCCGATGAAAACGCCTCCTCTGCTCCATAGGGCTAGGAATGCGAAGAACTGAGTCCTCCTGTAAGCCTTCCCTTGGTATGCAGTTATGGATGCAGAGACGCCCGCTAGTCCACAGATAATAGTAGCGAGGGCGATCAGGGTTCCAAGAAGAGCTGAATCGTCCAAATGGCTTTCCCCACGTAGGTCGATCACGTTTGTTGTTCCGCTGCCGTTCACCATGGAAATCACAATCTGAGAGGAGTCTCCGGGGACAAGCAAGCGGTGCTCAGAAATATAGCCTTCAAATTCAACCTCAAGTCGTATTTCTGCCCTTGGTACATCGTCGAAAGAAAACCTGCCGGCGGAATTTGAAAAAATTGGCCCTGCCAACAATGACCCCTCGAGATCGGTTAACATCAGACTAGCATTTTCCAGAGGTTCTCCCCCCTTGGTTTCACTCTCCAGGGCCTCAATCACCATACCATCTAAATCTGCAGTGTTGGAAGAAGCCCGGGGCCCTTCTAGCAAGTCAGAGGGGTCTACTGCAATCAAGAGCAACCCCAAAACAACGCCCAGCACTGAACCGATCCCGATGAGGAAGGAGCCTGCTTTCCTTGCGGCGGGATCGCCCCGAATCTGGCCGCGCCACTCCTCGGCGCCCCCCATCATTGCCTCGCGGACCATATCTAGTCCTCCTCCTCATTTGTCGATAAGGTTGATGGGAACCCTACGATGAATGTAACCAATGAAGTCAGTAAAAGAAACAGGAAAAGCGCTTCGGCGTAGTTTAAGTTGGATAAGTTCCATCCTTCGGCGCTGGTGATGCTGTTTGCTGCATTGCTTTCTACTTGTATTTCCACAAGGTGCATTTTAGTCCAGTTTTTACCTGTCACCCAGTAGCCTCCCCTGTCCTTATCCCATGCTAAACCATTGAGAACCTCATTGTGATCCCCCGAAGACCCAGAAGGTAGGTCAGAAAAATCCATCGTGGAAAGGAGGGTACCATCTGAAGAGGATATGACATGAACGAAGGGCGTCATCCACTGGTTGGCCAGAATGATATCGCCGTTGCATTCCAATTCATTCAAATCCCAAACATAATTGCCCAGACCTCGCACCTCCAAATTACCGATCGTTGCAAGTGAGGATGGGTCTAGTATTGCCAATCTGTCGGTACCGTTGGAAACTATAACACGATCATCAAAAGAGCACATGCCCCATCCTTCACCAATTAGTTCATGATCTCGGATCTTTGTGAAATTGTCTCGGTAGAACTCCATTATGATCCCGGATTTCCAGGTCAGCACCAATATCCGGTCCTCTATAATCGTAAGTCCCTCTCCAAATACTGATGGTGGGAGGTCAACATGTCTTAGCAGTGAGCCATCGGCTATTGATATCTCCCTGAGTTGTGATTTACCATACAATCCTGTGGACTCGAACATTCTCCCATCCTGAATCTCAAGGCCTTGAGTGAAAGCATCAGAATCGTGATTTATCGTGGAAATCAGGTTATGACTGTATGAAGCAGAACTTACTGGTAGTAGCAGAATGGACATAAGCACCAGGGCAGAAGCGCATCTTACACTCCCCCCGCCTGCTGCCATACAGTACGAACGACGCTCCATCGATGTTAAAAGTCGCCTCTGCTGGTTGTTATTATCGACAAGTGGGCGTAACTATGAGCGATTGCTACGGTCTCATTCCTAGATCACCGGTTTTGCTTGCCATTCTGTTGATTTCAACAACCGTAGTTTTCCCATTCACCACATCTGGCCAGAATTTCGAACAAGTCGAAGAGGCCACTGATGACAATTCAGGCTTCAACAACAGAATATATCCCGGCACTGGATCAGAAATCTCTTCCGGATATGGTCCTTTGAAGATCAAATGGATCGAAGATGGTTACCCCGGCAGAGTTGATACCCATCAAATAACACAGGCCAGATCTCATTCGAAATCATGTGCGAACGCATATCAGGAAGGAGACCCAGTTACAGTGAATCAAGGCAGCGATGTTACTCAGGCTAGTGTGGCAAAATTGGGAGCTGGAATTGCGGTTCTAGTAGAGGATGGTTTGTCGATTCCCCAGACTACATTAAACGACATTGCATCGACATGGGACAACACAATAGAACCAACTGTAACGACATATTTTGGGGCGATTCCGGATATTGATGACACCTGCACGGTCGAGTTGATGATACTCGCAATAGATGGTCCAGGTGCGATAGGTGGTTATTTCAACCCCTCATTATCATCAGCCCGAGAGATAATATTCATGGATGCTGATGACCTTTCATGGAGAAATACCATCATTTCCCATGAGTTCGCCCACCTTCTCCACTCAGCGAGAGACCCTGGAGAGTACCTTTGGATCGATGAGGGTGCTGCAGACATGGCGGCCTACCTCACATTCGGCCTTACCAACACATTGACCGGCCATGCAAATAGCTGGACTCAGTCATCGAATCTCTCTGTGAGGTGGTGGAACCAGAGGACCGGTGACTACGGTGCTGGTTTTCTGATGATGCTGTATGTCGTGGATACCATGGGCGGTCCAAACGCATTCCAGCGGCTGATCGCAGATACATCACGCGGCGCTCAGGGTATCGTGAATCTCGCACTCAGTCCTGAACCCGGTTCAACCCCTGTCGGTACGACATTCTCAGACATCTTTGCAAACTTCTCTGCCGCAGTGACACTCGACAGCAACCAACTCGGACTTGGATTCACGAATCTGGATTTAGCGTTTGGTTGCACCACAACAGTCTGCAGGGTTCAATACAGCGGGTACAACGACACTTGGTCAAGTATGGCATCAAGCGGAACTCAGGAGATAGAGGGTTGGGGCATTCGTGCATACAGATACACGGGTGGAACGGGGGCGCAACTGAGTATCCGAGTAGAGACATCTGAGGCTGGCTTCAGAGGTACACTTCTGGAACGGGACTCCTCCACCGGAACATGGTCCCTATCAGAAATGGTTGTGGATCCATCCACTTCAGATCTACTGGGGTTAGTGAATTCATTTGGAGGAGATACGGACGATGTCTGGGTTATTGTGCGATTTGAAAGCTCGATTGGGGACTGCGACTACTCCTACTCGAGCTGTGGCCCTTTGCCTCCCGAGGGATATCCGGTCGGTTCAGTGGAAGTATTCGCTCAACTTGTTACCGATCCAGCTGAAGTTACAATATCCGAATCATCGACATTCGACAACGATGATGATGGCGAAGATGACTCGATCGAGGTGGGATATGGCGTCCTCTCACAAGCCTTCTATGAGAAAGTCAGCGTCGTCATCGAAGCAGTCGATGAGGAGGGGGGAGTGGTTTCATCCAGCGTAAATCAGATGATTGTGGGAAACAGCGTTCCTGTGGATTCCCGATTCTGGTTTACTCCGCCATATGAGGGCGACTGGACATTCAGGCTGAGCTTGTTGGACACAAAGGGAATCGAGATAGACCAAGCGATTGGGTTTGTCAATGATCTCGGTAACATGAAGCCCACAGCCCTTGGTTCATCATCCACCTTGGATACCCAACCATGGTTACAGATTGCTTTCTTCGGATCCGGCGTTGACGACTGGGGAATCGGCCTGAACAATGGATCCTACTCTAACAATGACCCCCCGGCAGCATACTCCTGGGACTTTGGAGACGGGTCCAAGTCCTCCTTGAAGAATCCGTACCACGCTTACGAGGAGAACGGTAACTTCACTGTCACATTATCAGTCATCGATCAAGGCGGTTTCATCTCCGAGGAAGTCTCATGGTCGATTTTCGTCAATGATTCCACCGATCCCGTACCTTCCATATCCATAGAAGGTCTAGTTATCCAGAACGGACTGACTTTGCTTACAGGTCAAAGAGTGGCATTCTCATCCAGATTTACAGAAGACAATGTGCCCCTTGACCTCTTGTGGTTCGAGTGGAATTGGGGAGATGGCGTTGTGGAATCTGGCTATGGTCTTACGGAGGTTAGTCATGCTTGGAATGATGGTGATGCGGACGGGACTGTCTACACCCTCACATTGACAGTGGACGACGGCATACACAGGGTAGCATCTGAATACCTCATAACCATACTAAATAGACCTCCATCCGTGATCCTCAATCAGCCATTGCAAACTTTCACTCTTACTCCTATGATCATGCCGGACGTGTTCGAAGACATCGATGGGGCTATTGTTTCATGGTCCTGGGAATTTGAGACTGGGGACCAGGGTGACGGTGTCAATCTAGGAGGGGCTTCGTTATCTCTCGGCTCCGACTTCACACAAACCGAAAGTGAATTGCAGAACCCCAGAGTTGCCTGGAAAACGCCAGGTATCAGAAATATCACTCTTCAAGTTGAAGACAATGATGGCAACAAGTCCTCCCACACTTTCTTTGTTCTAGTCTTGAATCAAAGGCCACTAGCTGTTATGCCAAGGCCTGTGGATGGAGAGGCGGGACAGCAATATGTTTTCGATGGGAGCGGTAGTTATGATCCAGACGGCTTATCTTCCGAGCTTACTTACAAGTGGGAAATTGCAGGTGATCTCATAGAAAACATATCCACGGTTTTCTACACGTTTGATGAGCCGGGTACCTACACTGTTTCCTTGATTGTCTTCGACGCGATTGGGGATCCGTCTGGGGTTAAGACCTACACAATAGAAATTCAGAATCCCCAGCCAACTGCTGAGATCGAGGCAAGGATTGCCACAGACGGAGATGATCCAATCCTAGAACCTGTCGATTCAAACGACCCGACCGTTGTTTGGATGGTCCCGCACATAGACGAGGGCGGGATATTTCTCGCCCCCGGTCAGCCGCTTTACCTGGATGGAACAAACAGTAGAGACGGCGATGCTGCATTCTTGAACGGCACTTCGACAGACCCCGAAGCAGAGGACTGGACCGGTATTGTGGCCTGGTACTGGGATTTTGGAGATGGTAGTCCGATATCTCAAAGTGAATCTGTGTGGCACTCATGGGCCCAACCAGGATATTACTCTGTGACACTCACAGTGAGGGACGGCTATCTAACAGGTGATGTCCAGAGCACAACTCTCCCAATCTTTGTTTCCGAGGCCCCAATCATACCCGCACAAAATATCGTAGACACGGATCAAATCACCAAAGGTGACGAAATACAAATATCAGCTGAATATTTTGATCCCGACCTTGAGTCGGGATTGGAGGCTTGGCTTGACAGGGACGCTTTTGTTGACAGCGACTTGGACGGGGTGGAATGGAATGACAGGCAATGGTTGCTTACCGGGGAGCTTGAAGTCTATTGGGACACTGACCTGCTCATTGACGCAAACGGGGATGGAGACCCAGAGAACGATTTTGATTGGGATGAAGGGGTGTGGTCCGAAGTCGGTGAGAGGCAAGTTCTACTCAGGGTTTGTGACGGTGTTGGTCTTTGCACCGATCGAATATTCATAATGACAGTTTACAGCGGTGACACATCCACAGATCCCAAGTCCCTTGGCGAATTAACCCTTGAAGACCTCCGTCCGTCGGAGGAAAACTTGGGCATACTGGCCCTTGTCGGGCTGCTGGCGACCCTTTGGTGGATGATTCTCCGGCAAAAGGATGACCAGGAGGTCGAAGCGGAGGAGTTCGATCAGACGTTCGATGTACCAGAAGTCCAGAGAGAAGGCGGCATGCAGGGCATGGATCAACACAAAGCGCCCCCGCAGCCAAAGTACCTGACAATTGAAGATAGGCGTGAGGAAGAATCAGGATATGTACGGCCCGTGAGATCGAGGAAGTGATAACTTGAGGTCTGGGGCAATCTTGCTTTTGGCGGTATTGATTGGATTGGCCGGTTCCCCAATCATTGGTACGAGCGCCCAACAAACATCTTGCACGGTCCCTGCTGATCAAGGCGTCAACGCTACTCAAGTGGATCTCGTGCCGGCAGGAGGTTTTGTATTCCGAGATGATTTTCTAGGGTTCGATGACATCGACGGCGACTATGTCTCTGACTTGATGCCCCTGACAGAGGATCAATACGCGGAGATCCTCGTTCCGGCGGACAATGCCATGGCCCTCAGATTTGAGATGGTTAAGGGTTACAGGTATCGCTTCTGTGTAACATTCTACTCCGATCCGACTGAGGAAGTCGTATCAGGGCCCCCCATTGCTGACGTATATCTCCTCGCAGACGATGACTTTGACATTTACAGAACCGACTATGAAACTAGGATGGAATCGTGGTGGTCCGACGGCCTTGAAAACATACCAGTGGAATGGAGGGACATGGCGACTTGGCTGCCATTCAGGGATGTTCATGCATACGAAAAAATAGAACGCACTGATTTTACCACCTCAATGGACTCAGAACAAGAGGCATTCATCAATTGGTTTGGCACTCAACCCGACGCGAATATGTACCTCGTTCTTGATAATTGGAATTCCTCCAGACCAGGTAACCAGCCGCAATCCGGGATGGGCCTGATCGCAGAGGTCACCATCGAGGTGGAGGAGAGAGTTATGCTTCCAGCGATAACTGCTTACGCAATTGTCTGTCTTCCGCCGATATTACTCATCGTTGCTCCAGGCGTTCTGCACTCGAGATTCCATTCATGGACTGAAAAGGATGTCCCTAAGGAAGATTACACACGTTCTATGCCCATTGTTGAAGGTGATAAGGGAGCAGGAATGGAAAACACCGGAGATAATTGAGAAGGTTATCTCAATTGTAATCGAGCATTTGCCATGCGTTTGTGAGCTCTGTTGTGTTGATCCTGCCTGATGAAGTTAGTCTTGAATCGGCTTCACTGCTTGTGTATACGATTTTTATACCCAGAACCGGTGAGTGAATCCTCGTCCAATCACCCGAACTCCCGATCCCCATCACAGTGTAGTCCATGCCCTCGTCCTTGAGCTTCCATGCTGCCTCAAACAGTTTCAAGCCTGATCTTTTACCATTGCTGTTGTAACAAAGTTTGACGATATCGCCATGATTGCTCATTTCCCTGACTTTATCGACGATTTCGTCGTCGCTTTCCGGCTCACGGTCGTAGTGTTCTGAGGAGATTATTCTCGTCTTATCCCCGGCAAGCGACACAAGTTCCTCCCTGACGCTCGATTCGATGTCCATCTCGAGGTCGATCCAAGACACACCTGATTCTATTGCCTTTTTCAGGATGGTGCACCTATCGTCCTCTGTCCCCGGGAAATGACCTCCTTGTCTGATGGGTCTGCATGTCAGAACTACTGGTAGCTCGATGCCGGCCTTTAGCAATGAGAATACCTCGTCTATGTCAAAATCGAGCACTTCGCGAGGTATCAGACTGGTCTCGTTCCGTTTGAATTTGGATCTGGAATCCGAAGTATTATTTGGCTCTAAGACGGCTTCTTTTACGTACAACATGTCGAGTCTAGCCTCTACCAGGTCAGCACCTGCAGCCGTCGCTCTCGAGGCGTCAGCGAGCATCTCCTCAACAGTGGTTCCACTCAGAGTTGAACATATCTCGGGCAGACGCACGGCACACCGCTGGAAGCGTCGGGTATAATCGTGACTCTCGCTCTGTGGATTTCGTATCATTATTTTTATGTGAAAAATGTGCTAGAAAACGACAATAATCAGCATGGTTGATATACCGACGATTTTAATCTTCTACGTTGGCGAACGGAGGTTCCCTGAGGTAACCTTCGCCGGATGGGGGAATAACATGACAGAGACATATGATGCATCGAAAATTCAGGTCCTTGAGGGTCTTGAGGCCGTTAGGAAAAGGCCGGGAATGTATCTTGGCGACCCACATGATGGATCGGCACTGCACCATTGTATCTGGGAGGTCGTGGACAACTCTGTCGATGAACATTTAGCAGGGCACACCGATATCATAGAAATTTCAATGCATGAGGACGGTTCACTTTCTGTCCGCGATTACGGCAGAGGCATCCCCGTCGGTGAACATGAGGAATATGGGGTATCAGCCGCAGAGGTCATCATGACGAAATTACATGCAGGGGGAAAATTCGACAATACCTCGTACAAAGTCTCTGGAGGACTTCACGGAGTGGGTGTATCAGCAGTCAACGCCGTCTCTGAATGGATGGAAATGACGATCCATAGAGATGGAAAGGTCTACTTTCAAAGGTACGAAGCTGGCGTCCCCGTCGACCCTCTGAGGGTAATTGGTTCGTGCTCGGACACAGGAACAAAAATATCATTCAAGCCAGATCTCTCAATCTTCACAGATGTAGTAGAATTCAATTTCGACGAAGTCGATACCCGAGTTAGCGAAACTGCGTTCCTCAACGCTGGCCTCAAAATGACCATAACAGACCAACGAGGCGATGAGGCACACGTCTCTGAGCATTTCTATGAGGGTGGACTATCAGAATACGTTGGAAAGCTCAATGACCGAAGAGAAGTTCTCCATAGCGAGGTCATCAAGATACAAGGGGAGAAGGAGATAGAGAAGGGTGTGGTTGAAGTCGAGCTGGCCCTCCAGTGGTCTGATGCTTTCAGCGAGTCAATCAGATGTTATACCAACATAATACGGAACAAGGACGGGGGTACGCACATGTCAGGGCTCAGAACCGCCCTCACTAGTTCCGTGAACTCCTACGCTAAGAAAAGGAATCTGTTGAAAGGAGATGGTCTATCAGGCGATGATGTTCGAGAGGGGTTGGCTGCGGTTGTCAGCGTTAAACATCCAGACCCCTCATTCTCCTCTCAGACCAAGGACAAGCTCGTAAGCAGTGAAGTTACAGGGATCGTTCAAACAATTGTTTATGACAAACTTGGAGATTTCTTCGAAGAGAACCCCTCTGTCGCAAGGCAGATAGTTGAGAAGGCTGTACTTGCATCGAAAGCTAGGGAAGCCGCCAGGAAGGCAAGGGATCTTACCAGGAGGAAAGGAGTGCTGGAGGGAGGAGGCTTGCCTGGCAAGCTGGCAGACTGTCAATCTAGAGATCCAAGCGAATGCGAGGTATACCTTGTGGAGGGAGATTCCGCCGGAGGGTCAGCAAAGACAGGTCGGGATCGGCGTATACAGGCCATCCTCCCGCTTCGGGGTAAGATTTTGAATGTCGAGCGGCAGAAACACAATGCAGCAAAGGTGTTTCAAAATCAAGAAATTCAAACAATGATCCGCGCTCTAGGGGCTGGGGTGGGGAACAACAGTGAGGAGGAGGGTTCTTTTGATTCAAGCAAACTAAGGTACTCGAAAATAATAATCATGTGCGATGCAGACATAGATGGCGCTCACATTAGGACGTTGATGTTGACTTTCCTCTGGAGATTCATGAGACCAGCGATAGAAGATGGCCACGTCTACATAGCGCAGCCCCCACTTTACCAACTGACTAAGGGCAGGATAAGCAAATACGTATTTTCAGACGAGGAACGCGATAAGGTCATCTCGGAATTACAAGGAGGCAATCAAAATACGAAAATCGGGGTCCAGAGATACAAGGGGCTTGGTGAAATGAATCCTGACCAACTATGGGAAACCACGATGAATCCGATGACGAGGACTATGCTAAAAGTGACAGTCCAAGATGCTGAAGAATCGGACAGACTCTTTGAAATCCTAATGGGCGAGGATGTCCCTGACAGAAGGGCTTTCATAGAAAAACACGCCAAGGAGGTGACCAATCTTGACATCTGAAGAGGAGGAGATTTCTTCTGCAACCAGTGAGAACATCCTGAATCACTCACTTGACAAGGAGATGAAAACCTCCTACATCAATTATGCAATGTCAGTGATCATTGGAAGAGCCCTTCCCGATGCAAGAGACGGCCTAAAGCCGGTGCACAGACGTGTCCTGTTCGGTATGCATGAGGGCGGACACACCTCTGAGAAAAAGTACAGTAAGTCTGCTCGCTCAGTCGGGGAGGTTATGGGGAAATACCATCCTCATGGCGACTTATCCATCTACGACACCATGGTGAGGATGGCTCAGGAATTCTCCCTGAGGTATCCACTTGTGGACGGCCAGGGTAATTTTGGATCAATCGATGGCGATCCTCCAGCAGCAATGAGATACACAGAGAGCAGGTTAGATAAGATTTCGAAACACATGCTGGAAGATATAGACAAGAAGACTGTTGACTTCCAACCGAATTTCGACGATTCTGAAGTGGAGCCCACTGTACTCCCTGCGAGGCTTCCTAACCTACTCCTGAACGGCAGTGACGGTATAGCAGTCGGAATGGCCACAAGAATACCCCCCCACAACATAACTGAGGTAGTTGGGGCAATTCGACTACATGTCAACACAATCATAGAAGAGGGGGTCGAACAACGGAAAATTCCTACCATCAAGATCGAGGATTACATGGATCATGTGAGAGGACCTGACTTCCCCACAGGCGCTACAATCCACGGACTCGACGGTATACTCGATATGTATTCCACTGGAAAGGGGAGATTTCATGTCCGGTCAAAATGCGATGTTTATGACGACTCGTCAGGAAAGAAGATTGTCGTGCATGAAATCCCATACCAAGTAAAGAAATCTGACATGCTTGTCCATATAGCAGAGCTGGTGTCCAAGGGATCAGTAGTTGGAATAAGAGACATACGCGATGAATCCTCGAAAGAAGGCATCAGGGTGGTAATTGAGGTCAAGAGTAACGCTGACCCCCATGCTGTTCTCAATCAGCTGTACAAATCTAGCAGACTTCAGGAGTCCTACTCAGCCAACATGATGGGCATACTCGATGGCAGGCCTGTTCTCCTCACCCTACCCGTGATGTTGCACACGTATGTTGAACACAGGGAATCCGTGATAGATAGGCGAGCCAAGTTTGAGTTGAACAAGGCCGAATCAAGGGCACATATACTCGAAGGCCTGGTTGTAGCACAGAAAAGGATCAGTGATGTAATCAAGGCCGGCAGATCCAGCTCTACAAGGGAACAATTTGAGTCTGTTCTACGGGGAGAGGAAACCCTATCAGGAATCGATCCATTTGAGTTTACAGAACCCCAGTCAAAGGCCATTGCCGAGAGGCGCCTTTACCAATTGAGTCGATTGGATGTGGAGAAGGTCAACAGTGAATTTGAGCAACTCAAGATTAAGATCAAAGATTTGACTGACATAATATCATCCAGAGAGAGACGTCTCAATATCCTGATAGAGGAACTGGAGGAGATGATTGAAAGGCACGGTGATGATAGGAGGTCAACGATAGACCCAATGCCGCTGTCTATGGACAGAGAGGACCTGATAGAAGAACGGGCTATTGTAATATCACTAACCCAAGGGGACTACATCCGGCACCTGCCTGTCGAAACATTCAGACTTCAAAATCGAGGTGGCAAAGGACTCAAGGGCGTTACGACCAAAGAAGAGGACGCACCTGCAGCCATCGTAACTTGTTTTTCCAAGGATAGGTTGCTTATTTTTACCAATCAAGGTCGTGTCTACGGGCTGCGGGCTTGGGAAACGCCGTCAGCTAGCAGATATGGAAGGGGCACTCACATCAGAAACCTGTTAGAAGGTTTCAGAGACGATGAAAAAATTGTGTCAATATTACCCATGGAGAGGGGTCTAATAGAAAATCCAGACGGTCACTTCCTAATCTTTGCGACCAGTCAAGGCAGGATCAAGAGGAGTCGCTTGTCTGAATACGTCAAAATTAATAGAAATGGGAAGTATGCTCTTAAATTTGCGAGTGAAAATGATTCCCTAGTACAAGTAAGACCCGCAACATCGACTGACCATGTTGTGCTAGTGTCCGCAGGCGGTTATGCATGCAGATTCCTTCCATCAGAAGTCAAGATTAGGACGGACCCATCCACAGGTGAAGAGGTCAGAACCCACACTGTCCGTGTACAGGGAAGAGTCAGCCAAGGTGTCAGTGGAATGAGATTGAGTTCAGGGGACCACGTAGTGGGAATGATAGTCACGGACGATTTCGACACAAGCGTTTTGACTATCTCAAAGCATGGAATGGCCAAAAGGACCCGTTTGGGCTCCGGCAAGATGTTGGAGGTCAGAGATCAAGAAGGTTCTGTTGTTGTCGATGACAATGGCGATCCAGTTACGGAGAGAGACGGTTACAGGAAGACGAATAGAGGAACAAAGGGTGTCAGGACCATGTCGCTTTCAGAGGCGGACTCCATTGTGGGGGTGAGGCAGATTCCCGACCTGTCGGATCAACTGTTCATGCTGACAGAAAAAGGGATGATGATTCGAATGCCTGCGACGCAGACAAAAGAGACTCTGGGCAAAGTCACGAAGGGGACAAGAATAATGGAACTCAGAGACTCTAACAAAAAGAGGCATATCGATGAAATAATTTTCGTTGCACGCCTCCCTGCCAGTCTAGTCGAAGGGGAGGAGGAGTCTTCTGAAGAGGAGTGAGGTAACCGCTCGTCTTAAGGGAGAATCTTGCGTCCGGGTATCACTGCGGCAGTCGCATAGCCTGGCCATTGCGCTGGATTGCTAATCCAGTGGTGTCTCACCTCGGGAGTTCGAATCTCCCCTGCCGCGCCA
>MDTA01026132.1_pt1 | contig 22003 bp, 8 predicted proteins | sample 811151 | NCBI WGS metagenome assembly MDTA01 (sample SAMN05326648, study PRJNA326480) | marine metagenome | isolation source: seawater | place: Indian Ocean: South | collected 2010
GTCACGTTGAAGCCCGCTAGGTCTGAGCCGGAGTCATCCAGTAGCATCATCGCGGCGTCGCTAGTCCTGACGCCTATGTATCCCTGCTGTCCCATTAGGATCGGACCCTGTGACAGTCCGAAGTCTGTGAGGCTGTCAGCCTCTATGTTCCTGAACAGCAGGAAGGTGGATAACTCGTCCTTCTCCACACCGGCAATCCTCAGAGCCGTGTTCTTCTGGTCGAACAGGTAGGGTGGGAAGTCGGTGTCGGTGACTTCCTTGCCGTCGAATCTGATTGCGGTGATGGAGGGGGATGATGTCGATACGAGGGCCGAGGTCTTGCCGTTGTCTATGATTAGTGGCCTCTGGTTAATCATCATGAAGTCCGTCGGGTCATACTCCAACAGGCCTCTATAACCGAGAGTGGTCTGCTTGACCGCATCATTGGTGACATCGTACCTGTGCCATGTCGCGGACACCTGCTTGGCTAGGGTGATTGCATTGTCGATGTATGTCGGAGACACCAGATGAGGCGTGGTGAGTGATCGTATGTCGGAGATGGCAGATGGGCTAGTCACCGTCGTGTATCTGAGTATCTGTCCCGTCAAGTCCGATACCCCGGTGCTGTTGGTTATCCCTGTGAGTTTATTCTTGCTCTTGCCTGTGTATGTCACCTTGCCCTTGCCCACTATGAACAGAGTGCCAGAGGCGGGCAACAGAGATGCGTCCTCAAGGAACACGTTATTGTTGGAACCCGCGTGTTTCGTGACTTTGAACTGTGGATACAGTCTCATGGTCGAATCCATGTGGGTGTGCGTCACCGCATCTGGTGTAGTCTGCTTCACGAAGTCACCGCTAATGCCTGTCCCCTCTGCTCTATACCTTGTCTCTGACTGGTGCAGGGACTCGCCTCCACCCGGATGCGTAGTCTGTGAGTATCGTGCTTCTATCTCTGGGTTGAACTCCCCATCGACAGTCTTGCGGACAGCATCCGATTTGAAGAATTGAAGCATAGATGCACTAGGTAGCAGGTGGAACACCGCATCGTGTTCATTGGCATCGGGATATGTGATTTGGAATATTCCCTCGGCGGTCGATATGAATTTCAAGTCACCTAGATTCCTCTCCATGTTTGCCTCAAAGACACCATACCTGTTGTCTCTAGTGAATGCCTGATGCTCAAGGTCAGCATCTCCGTATGATGATCTAGCACCCATCAACCAACCGTCTTGCTGTATGTCAGAAGCAAAGCCGAAGAGTTTCAATGGGCGAACGGGTCTTACGAAGTAGTCAATGGACTTCCTTCTCTGGTTAGATGTGGTGGCGTTTCCATCCGTGCCAAACACGTCTGTGGTCAATGTTCCTTCCTCTGTCCTGTTGAGATACGTCTTCCTCAGAATGTACGTCCCACCCCATGGTGGCAAATCAGCAGAGCCACGGACAGCCCAATAGTCCATGCCATGAGTCTTGGATGCAATTAGCAAATCAGGATTAGTGGGTAACGATACAGTCGCTACCACGACAGCACTCGATCCTCCTTCATTGACAACGATGGTCGGCGTGGTTGTGTAGCCTGAACCACCTGCGCCTATGCTCACCGATACCAACGGCCCTGTCGAACCCAATACTGCTGTTGCCGTCTGTGCAGTACCTCCTCCTTTCAAGTGAGTCGTAGGCAGGGTTATCGCAGGGGCAGAAGTGTATCCGCTTCCTCCGTTGTTACCAATCGTCACGGCTGTTATAGTGCCTGTCTGAGTATGCCCACTTGCCAATGAAGCCGTCAGCGATTCTCCTGTGCCACCCGGAGCAGAGACAGATGGCGCAGAGGTGTATCCATCTCCTTGATTATTGACCGTGACTGATATTATCTTGCCATTGGTTGTCGCCGCACTTACGTCTGCTACTACGTTTCCTGAATTGGCAAAGCCAATATTATTTCCACCGGCATATGCCGATTGTCCGTTCAAGAATAACTGAACTGTTTTTGTCCCTCCTGATGTGAATCCTGCACCGGCATTGCTTATGTGGTAGGCGTTGCCTCCCGCACGAATGTAATATTTGCTACCGACTTTTTCATAACCTATCCTGACAGTCGCAGGTGTCTGTGCGGCAGGACTTGTCTGATTGATTGTCATAGTAAGAGTGCTTGCGGGTATTGTCGGGTTTCCACTTGTACCCAATATCGTCGCCGCGTTTTGGGGGTTGGGATTCAAATCGAAAACGGTGCTACCACTTGTAAAGGTGAAAGCACGACCATGACTAGACTCTGATATTGTAAAGGTGTGATTACCTACGCCACCGGATGTATTCTTTCCAGAGTAAGTGATGAAAGCACTTTGAACACCATCTTGCAAATACAATGTTCCCGTCGAAGGCCATGCCGAGATGTCTTCATTGACGGCTAAGGTTGAGCCGAACGAGTAATCTGAACGGAGCGGAGCGTTAGATGTGGGAGTATGATTCCCATCCAAAGTCAGAGTGTTTATGTTCGTACCCGATATGTCTATCTCATGCTCTTGGGAAGTTGGGTTAGAAATTGTCGCACCGAATCCAATCGTTGCGGTGGCGGTGGCGGGGACTGAATTGTGGCTCGCGTTCGGTGAGCCTATTGTTAGACTGACCGTGCTTGAGTTGAAACCCGATCCTCCGTTGCCAATCGAGATGGTGTTGCTGATTGGTCTGCCATCGTTGGTAATCGTGTATGTGGCAGTCGCGTTACCCGCAATCGTGCATGAGTGCGTCCCCACTCCACCCACTACATATTGACCATTGGAGCCTGATACGGTAGCACTAGCGACGTTGGTGCTAGTGGTGTAAGTCCCTGTGAATCCTGTCCCACCACCACCACCTGTGAACCCTAGTGTGCCGCTTGGGAATTGATAGCCAGAACCTGCATTGCTTATCGAGAGTGAAGTTACCGCCGCACCACCATCGCCCTTGTCATCCTTGGTGTCTGGACTCCATGTGGGTAGTGAGTATGGATTTGAGATGGTTTGACTCGTAGGGCTTCCGGGGTTTATGGTCATGTTATGCGTACCAAACTTGGAGTTTGAGACAAAAGATGGCAAGACAGGGAAGTGCTGACCGACAATCAAATCGCTATGCAGAGAAGCGGCTTTCGTTGATGTTATCACATACTCGATATTCTTGTTGTTCTGCCTCTCGTTCTCAGTCTGTATGACGAATCCTAGACGTGGTTCGGTTCTGGATTGCACTTGCCTATGATCGCTTATCTCGGACAACGGGATGCCTAGTATGTTGTTTATTGTGGAGTTGGTGTGAGTCCCTATTCCCCATCCAGTCGTGGGGTAGTGGATGTTTGCTGTGCTTGAGTGGTCGATGGCAGAGGCGTTGGTGTGTAGCGCATTCCCCTTGAGATGATGGAAGCCACCTGACACTCCGAACTGCGTGGAACTAACCGCAGACTCGGAATCACCTTGGGAGTATGAGTTTGAGCCTGTGTATTGAACTAAGTCGATGAAAGGGTCTGAGCCTTTATTCATCGGTATTGCCTTCAAAGGCTCATTTGCTCCCTTGTCCGGGTCGGTCTTGGGTTCCCACATCCCGGCAGGTAACGCTGTCGGTTTCACAAGACCCGCAGACTCAACCCCTAGCGTCAGCCCTATCCCTATTGGTTGCTCTGAGGTGAGTGGCTTGGTGTTGCTTCTCCTTATGACGCTTGAGAATGGGGTTGATTCTGCTGTGTGTGCAGTCGTAATCAGTCCTATTGGCAGACTTCTCTCGACCCCGTTGTAGTTCGTGGGGAATCTCCAAGATGAACCGTAGGTAGTTGCATCGGGTATCTTGTTTACCGAGTCGTGAACTCCTCCATCGAATCTAGCACTACCGAAGACGGGTTGCAGGTTGGTATCTGCCTCAGTAGGATCTCCTGATAGCATATTCAGAGCATCAGAACTTGTTCGGAAACCCCACGCTCTGACAGGTAGTCTTCTGCTGAAATCATATGCGACCATATTGTCCACGACAATCTCATATTCTGTGAACGATACACTATCTGAATCAGTATCATATGATATGGTTGCAGATAGTTTCTCTGGTTGTATGCCATCCCCTATCCCCTCACCTCGACTATATCTTATGCGATCATATTCTTTGGTGAGTCTCAGAGTACCTTGTGCTTCCCTATGTGTGGTGTGTCCCATATATACTGCGTTAGCAGAGCGCATACCATCCACATTCTTCTGTCCCGATGCGTTCAATGCATTGTATCCGAAGTTCTGCAACCATTGTGTGATGTATAGTCTCTCAAACGGCAGAGCGTTCTCTGCTTGTGCAGTAGTGGTGGGGTTGGAGTGGTTCCGTAGGTACAGACTTCTCGTGGGTGGGTAGTTTAGGGAACGAGGCGTCCCTGCCTCCCTGTATCTGAACGTCAAATAGTGTTCACGACTGGTTCCGAAGAGGGCCGGATGGCTGTATTCAGCAAGCCAATGACATAGGAATGCATCAGGGACGCACCCGGTCCCGGTGTTGTCCTTGTCGAGTAGTGCAAAATCACCAAAATCTGTGTTTATACCGGCGTTATCGTTGGCAGGGTTAGCCGTTCGTGCCGCCATGTTGAGATATTCTGGGTCGTGACAGAGCAGAGGAGGGACAGTTCCTAGTTCAGTACCAGAACGTGGTACTAAGACGCCTTCTTCCAATCCCAATGAGAAATAATCACTCGATCCTGTGTCTATTACAGGGGCAATTGGGCGTCCTGCGGAGAGTGTGTAGTCATCAATCAAAAACCCGTTCAGTATAATTTCACTAGACGTGTTATAGCGACTTCCACCAGTCAAAGCGTTGGCAAAAGTGAGCCTAGTTGGACCCGAAGTTGTGGCATCTTTGCTCGGTGCGGCCCTTCTGACGAGGTGTCCTGCACCGTCTGTCTCAGTCTGCTCCTGTCCCGGTGCTACGAGATAATCCAAATCCGTTCTGGGAGTGACTCCTGAGTGAGCGGATTGCTTGATGTCTGGCAATCTGAAACCATCTAGTTCGGCTAGTGGGAGGCCATCAGATGCAAAGGAGCCTGTTGCTCTATACCCCGACTCCACCTTCGTGTCCAGAGAGTCCAACTCAAAGACCGTGGAGGAGTTTGATGACTTAGCAGAGCCAAAGCCGTGGTGCTTGTGTTCTGTCTCTGCTTCAAACAGCAACGAATACGAGGAGCCATGGCTTCTGTGAAGTTGTCTCCTCATGGCGTTGGGTGTGCCTCTATGGGTCATTGGAGTGACAAACGAGTGGCCCTGCCTTGCGAAGCGTATCCTGTGGTGGGGGTGGGCGTATCCGGTGTAGGTGGTGAACGACCCGCTAACGCTTGTCTGGTTGGTCTGCGTTAGTAGGGAGCCACGCTCTGCGTGATCGGTTATCCTGTGCGCCGCGAATAAGCGTGTTGTGCCGCTTGGAACGGCTCCGGGGGTAGTGTGGGGGGTGAGGCCCTGTTTCGTCGTTAAATCGGGATGCAGGAGCCTCTGTATGTGGAAGATTAGCATACGGTCGTGGGTGTCGAATTGAGAAACACCACCAGAAGCCTCCGCCACGCCCGGTTTACGGGGGTCTGGGGCCGTCAGCCCCCCCAACCCCCAAGTGAGGTTAGAGAAGGCCTGTACGCGGTCGTGTGCGCTTCTCACGAATATCTCTCCGGGTATCTCTGATGCATCGGGGAGTTGAATCTGCAAGTTCGGAGTCAGTTTACCGTCCGTGGTCGAAGGCCCGGTAATCTCCTCGCCAGTCACCGGATCTGTCCTAGTATTCTGCACGGAGTAGTCCTTGATGACCACTCCAAGGGGGGAACCACCCGTCAGGGTAAGCCTGTTTCCTGCGTCATCGACAGTCTCAATGTCCTCAAACACCTTCTCCTCGTTACTAATTTGCAAACCCGTGACTCTCGTGGTGTTGATTGTCTTCGATGAGAATATGGGACGTGGCACATTCTTGGAACCATCTCCATCTATTCCTTTCGCCTCAAATGATGTCCCATATGTTATGTTAGTGAGATTATCACGACTTGAAGAGAGCATATTATTGGAATTGTTTGTAGCCGTCGCCCTATATCCTGACTTCAAGTGGAACATATCTCCTGATGTGGCAGGGAAGTCTGTCCCATATTCCATCTCTGCTAGTTTGATATTGTTCGATCCGGTAGTATCTGCCTCCACCTTTGTCACATGGTACAGCGATGGTTCTGTGACGGTGTAGTCTGGAGGGGGGATGTCTGGTAGGTTGCAAGAGTTCAGCCCCTCTATGCTGAATCTGACGTATCCGTGTGCCGTTGAGTGCGAAGAAGCCGTTGAACCGCGAGACTCGTGGTTGGTGGCAGGGATGCCCATGTTGCCGCCATCCATCGGTTTTGCTGTCAGATACCATGTTGGGATGCCCTGACCCAGACCTTGGACAATCGGCCCCGCGTTAGCCGCCGCCCAATACCCTCCTGCTGAGTTGGGCGTGGTGTTCTCCCAAGTCAGAACCATCGTGTGCTTGGCGGGTTCTCCGGGTATCGAGACTGTTGCTCCAGAGATTGTCTCAGGGTAGGAGCCTCCTACTTGCGTTATCTGTGCGGCTAGGTCAGTCACCGTGAAGTCAGCGTAGGACTTCTGGTCGAGGGGGCTTCCATTGTAGTTCCTACCGCCTCTCCTGAATGCGGATACTGCGGTGTAAGCGACGGACAAGTTGGTGTGATTGCTATCTGTGTAGGTCAGGGTTCCGCTTTGAGGCATATCCGAGGGGAATCCGTTTCGGAATGCACCATCCAACTCCACGCGCAACGTAGTAGCATTGAATGCCAGTTCCGCAGATCCTGAGTAGGATGGCTTGCCGGACATCCTGACATACCTAGCCCGCAGGTATCTGGTCTGGCTATGCTCTCCTACTTGCTTGACTCGACGGCTGTTTATCTTGGCCGCAATGAGCCTAGTGGCTTCCTCCGTTCCCAAGTTGTAGGTCTTGCTGTTGGTGTCATCCGTAGCGGCTTGCTTCAAGTCCACCACAATCACGTTGTTGGCCTCTGTGGGGGCGGAGGCGGTGGCGATGGGGGTGCGGACGATGACAGTCAGTCCCTGTCCCCATGTGTTGCTGTTCGTGCCGTATTGCCAATCAGTCACGTCATCGTCATACTCCGTATCGGGGTAGGTAATGTGCATGGCAAAGAAGCCGCTTGCGGGATAGCCACTAGCCGACCCCATGGGGACTACCTTGGCAGGATAGAGTTGCTTCTGGTTTACCGTCATCACCACACCCCCCTTGCCGCGTATATCTCCTCACACTCGCTCTGAGAAAGGGCATAGTTGAAGACGCCTATCTCCGATAGCGCACCGTTCCAGAAATACACATTCTCGGTCGCGGCAAGTCCACCACCTGCGTATGACTCATAACTATCCAATGTGCCACAGACTCCTGCATGGTTCCCCTGTGAAGAACTCGTGACATCGGTGTAGTGTATCGTAAAGAGGGCATCTGGATCGCCAGAGGAATGGACAGTCTCAAGATTCTTGATGGTCGAAACGCCAATGAAACACATTCCTGTCTTTACGGTCCCTCCTAGAAATTGAGGGAAGGTGGCCGTATTGTTGTGATTAGCCGTGGTTGTTTCTAGGCTTCTAGCATTGCCCGTGCCAAATTGTCCCCCTCCTAAATTAATCATGCTAGTGGTGTCTTGAACAGAACTAGCGTTGTAATTGTACCCTCTAAGACGCTCCGAGTTTCCCGCTCTCATTGTGATGGTAGTCCCACTTTTGGTCACTATGATGTTAGTCCATGCGTTATCGGTTATTTTGATTCCCCCATCGTTCACCTTATTCCTTGCAATCTTGTGATTCGATCCATCGTGGTATGCCATGGCGAATGAAATGGTCTGATGGGTATTGTCAATCCTACTGCCGAATAGGTAAAGCCCCCAATTCCTGTTGTTCTTATCTCTGCCCGTAATTATAGGGCCAGAGCAAATCTCATTGTTATTGGCAAACGAAGTATCGCTCGGTTTGAACCACGCGCTGATTGACCAGTCCTGTGTTATGTCGAAGTCGGACATCGGCCCATACTCAAGGTTGGTCGTGGAACCAGTCCAATGGTGAGTCGCAATGCTTTGACCTCCTCTGAATTTGTATCCCTTCGATGTAGTATCGACGGAATACGCAGGGCCATTCAGGGAGGTCATCGTTGCGACATTGGTATTCCCTCTGGTAAATGTCATCTCAACGCCATCATTGACTGCCGATGCTCCAACGACACCACTAAGGGTTGCATCTGCCCCTCCTGTTGCTGATGTACCAGTAAATGTGAATGCATCGTCATTGTGAACCACACTCCTTGCACCACTTAGGTTGCTACCACCACCGATTAGTATGTCAGAAATATCAGTTGAGCCGGTCATTGTGACATCCATGCTCGATCCAGAGGAGTAGTTGCCATCGGGAGTCAATATTCCATAACCTCTAGTCAATCGGAGTTTTGAACCATACAATGCCTCAGTTATGATTGGACTCTGGTTGTACGTCCCATCTATGATAGTGCCATCATTCAACCTTGCATAGAGAAGGCATCTTTGCAGGGTGGTTCCATCCGTATTCAATCTGTGATGAACTCCTTGCAGAGTATTCTCATTGATTGTGTCGTTGTTGGTTATGTTCGTGAAATCCAATACTGCTGATGCCGTGCTGACCTCGTGGAGATTCTGGTATCCTGAGAATCCGGTCGGCCCCTTTGAGTAGTGATGCGGATAGTCATCGCTGTAATCGTTGGCTGTCCCGTCGCTGATGTCAAAGGTCACACCCGTGTGTCCTCCACCGAAATAGACTATGCCCTCTGCGTCTGTTCTAGGGTAAAGAAGTTCGACTTCGATTCCGCCTATGGCCGCACCATCGCTGTCATAGAATGTCTCGATGAAGTCAGTCATGGTATCACGAGGAGTGATGTTGCGAATGAAGAAGCAGTTGGTCATGACATCCGTTGAAGTAGCGGTTTTCTGTTGGTCTATACTTTCAAACTCGGCAATGAGCGAACCTACTCTGAGTATTCCTTTACTCAGCGTTCCTGTTGCTCTTGTAACTCTCTTAAGATAATCTTCGACGTTTGTGCTTACTGCGAGATGTGCCATTGATGTATCATTATTGAACGCCGCAAGCGTAGGGTTAGTCATATTGTTTGTTACTGAGCCACCTGCGAGTGTCTGCCCTGCGGGCGATGCAACGGTCGTGACTTTGAACGGACCACCAAGTCCGTTATACGATCGGAGAGCGTTTGTTGAGTCTAACGTCGAACCGGATGGTGCGCCTCTGAATGTCGATATAGGAACGAAAGTCTCGCCATCAGCCCCTATTGGCATTGGAGCGGGTATGGTGTTTGGCTGATACAACCTACTGTTGCTTGCAAGAAGTCCTCCATAACCAATCACTTGTGCGGGTTTGTAGGTGTAAGGCGTCTTGTTGCTCAGTCGGACATTGAAGTTCCGACCTGATGCGCCCGGTACTGTGCTATGTATCACAATTGATTTACCGGATTCACCATCCCTGCTCTCGGTATCTGTCCCGATGAAGGCTCTGACATATCCCATGTGTGTTCCCGTGTCTTTGTTACTTGCAATTAAAGGGAAGAGAGGGGGTGGATCGAAGGCACTACCCCCATTGGCATTCTTGGCTTGTGGGTGTCCTGCCATGTTGATTCTCCTGATGACTTCATCCACGCAGAGATTGAAGTCTCCTTTCGTGTTCGCAATATCGTTGAAATCAATCTCAAGGGGCCGAATGTATTCAAGTGCCGAAGAGTCGGACTTCTTACCTTTGAGAGACAGGTAACTGGTTTGGCATACGACGGGATGAAGTGATTGTCTGTCGTTTGCAGACTCGTTGTCCTCGTTTGGATCCCACTCAAACGCCTCCATGTTCGGGCCATCGAGTATCAAATATCGAGCAGAGTTGTTGGGGTCAGCATGAACCGCATTTGCGTTCAGACCTATCACGGTCTTTACTGCGGTGGCAATCTCTGCGGCTAACAGGTTGGGTGTGTTGGCTGTGAAATTAGATATGGCTTCAATGGAGATAATGTAGTCATGTGAGAGGTTAGGGACAGAAGTAGCACCATCTAGGATAATGTACCCTCCTAGAGTTACGGTCATTCCTGCGTCTATGTTGCCGAGATTACTGCTTTCGTTGTTAGTAGTGTTCAGGGGGTTCCACGTCTGAGATGTTGTTATAGTAAGGGATGTGCCGTTGTCAGGGTCAGGGATTGCGGCTCTTGCCATGATTCCATAACCATCATTCAGAACCCCTTCCCCAATGGTCACGAAGAAATTAGTCGCACAGTTTGCTTCTAGTCCTCTTTCTCCTGTTGAGGGCAAGAAGGCCGAAGCATCATCCACATTGAGTGTGCCACTACTGTATGATGTCACTACTGCTTGAACAGATGGTCTTTGACATCTTATGAGCCACCGACCGTTACCTTCGGCCCATGCCTCCAACTGATCTGTGACCTCAAAAGACGACACAGGACTGTTCTGACCCCAATCGACTGCGAACCTAGACTCATTCATCCTCATCTCAGGCCTGTTCGTAGCCATGGTGCAATCGACAGTCATCTTGAATTTCTTGTTCGCCGGTATGGGAGTTCTAGCATCGTTGTCTGCTGAGAGCAAACCATCAACATCGAAGAACATAGATGGGAACAAGGGTATCTCCGTCAATGCCCTAGTGGATGCATAGTAAGTCGAAGCCTGTTTGTCGTTTCTTACTGATGCATTCCCTGTCCCCACGATTTTGTCCTTCCATCCGGGCAAGAACGGGTGTTCTGTGAATACGGGCTGTATATCTATGCCACCCTGACCCAACCCTCCCAGAGTCATAGTCACAGTAGGAGTCCCCATGTCTCCTATCTCTTTGACGGGCGAACCCTGTCCTAGATTGAAGTCCCTTTGTGACCTGTGGTCAAGGATGTCCATCAAAACAGAACGTCCGTTTATCACGGTGCTTGACGACTGTCCCTGACCTGCTGTTGGACTTATCTCCTCGATCCTACCACGCATCAGGGTCTTTTCCAAAGTGACCAAGGCGGAGTCTCTCGGAGACTTTGCATCGTCTGCTACATCATTGAGCATGGATGTCCTGAGTTTGTTCGTAGGGTGAACTAGGACTAGGTTCTCATTGCCTGTCAATTCATTGTCGATGACATCGAAACCACATAGGTTGCTACGCCTCAATGATGAGGGGGTTATCTGCGATGAGGTGTGATTCTTATTGTTTGAAGCCCCTCCAGATGCGAAATATAGTGTGTGAAAGTCAGAGTTACTGGTGCTGTCTGGAGTGTTGATTGATGCTACTGCTTGTGGCACACCATACCCTTGGACCCCTGTGCCTACTGAATAAACGGTATCCTCGATGTTGATGAATGGCGAGGGAGTGATGTCTCCTGTCGGGTTCGATGAGAGTGTGCCTGATGCGGGCTTGTCATTGAACGTGGTGGTCGGTAGGCTGACCAAGCCACCCGGAGCGATGACATTCAAGAGTATGGCATCACCGTCTGTTTGGTTGCCCGAATAAGGCCGTCTAAGCCAATCTGAGACAGTCCGACTACCAAAGACAGCACTACCACTAGGGACAGTCTTAGACACGACCAGATAGGCCGCATTGCCTGTGGCGTGGTCGGGCCGGAACTTGGTACTCACGCCTCCAGATGCTAGGCTCGTACCCGCAACTATCTCTCCGGTTAGGTCAATTGCATTGTAATAGACTAGAATCTCATTCGGCCCTCCTGCATTCTTTAGCAATTGGGGAGACTCTATGACTGCAATCCTAGATTCCTTTTCAGGGGACAGGTGTCTGACATAAGCATCGTTGGTTGGTACGCCATTAGAAAGAGATGCCGTATGCTCTGTGTCTAACCCTTTCAACATGAATGGCTTGGGGTCAGAAACTGCGATTGCGACAATCTCATCTCTTGTTGATGCATACAGATTCTGCCCGATGCTATTGTCATAGAAACCAATTCCGCTCTCAGTCACTATCCTATTGAATACGTTCGTGCTACTGCTTCCTGAGTCTGTACCAGAAACCGTCTTTGCTTTGTTGATTACCTTGGACACGGAGCCATGGTAAACCGGCTCTGTAACGATGACTTGCTGATTCTCAGAGACAAGCGAAGAGACAGAAACTTCGTCTGCCACATACTTGAATGTGTTAGCGATTCCTTGGACGGTCTGCTTGACGATCTGCTCATCTGGAGTGGGTAGCATACGCAGGAAGAAATCACCTTCAACGAGGCTGTACGATGTTGAAGCACCCATGGCAGGGTATGTCGTTGCCGGGTCGTATAACGTGTCTGCATCGGTCGATCCGGTGCTTCTGCTCTTGAGGGAAATAAAGTACGCATCGTTGGAGTATCCAGAAGCGTCAGAGAATCTCTGTCCTTGGACGAATTGGGCCAAGGTGAATGTGTCTGTCCTTCTCTTTCTTTGTCCGTTCACCGAAGCGTCGGTGTTCTCGTTGCCCGGATCGATTAGGAGGTCTGCATTTCCTAGAGTGAACCATACGGGCGTGTTGTCCGTATGAGCGAACAAGTGTCCCTGTGTGGTTGGTAGGTTGTCCACGGTCCCATTGGCGGCATCGTTGGCTAGTATCACAGATGTGCAGTTTATCCGGTTGTTAGCAAAGTCCAGACCCGTTATCCTGACTCTCTCCACCCTATTGATTGATGGGTTCAATGTCGATGTGGAGGATGTGGATAGCACGTTGCCATCAGCGAACCTGACCTTCTGGGAATCGGGTGGTGTGACCGTGCCTGTCGTCGGGCTTGTCGCTGAGTGGTTAATCACCGCATTGAGAACCGTGGACTTGACGGTCGAGAAGTATGCGTCATTGGTCAAATCCAATGTCGATGTGTAGTATGATTGGTCTTTGACCTCCTCTAGTGGTATGCCCTGCGTCAATGCCGCTAGTTTCTCAAGGGCCGTGTACCTGTCTGTCACACTACCCGGATTGGCAGGGTAGTCTCGTATCTTGAAGTGGGTGGTGTTGAAGTCGTAGCCTATCCCGACCATGGGTATCTCAAGCAGACCATCATGAGTGTTCGGCCCATCCCTTCCTTGCATGGACGTACCCGGCCTTGCATGATCGAAGAAGTGAACATCCGGTATATCGTACTCATCATCGAACGTCCAGAGTCCGAAGGTGTTGTCTATCTTGGCGAGGGGTTGAAGGGTGGGGGGGTGGATGCCTTGGCAGATTCTCACGCTCTCTATCATGCCACGGAACTCGCCGCCCTGTCCGCCGATGAAGAGGTCGGAGGATGCCTCCCGCATCAGCCCCCCGTCCCCACCGAGGTTCAACTCTGCAACTATGTCTCCATTCACGAACAGGCGTATCTCGTCCTGCGAGTATTGAGCGGTGACTAGGACTAGCCCCTGCGTCCCCACCGTCATCTCGTGTGGCCTGTGTGCGTTGGAGGATGATGAATAGACTCCAGAGTTACTGCTCGTGTTTACTGGTGCGTTGAAACTTGTCGTCAATGAGTATGGCCTGTCCTCCGTATGGACTTCAAAGACTATCTTGCCCTCAGAGAAGGGATTGCCGTACTTCAAGGTGAATGCATTGTCCTTGTGGACTATCACTCCACCATAGTCTGGCACGATGTACGCATCAATCGTGAATGCGCCTCTCAGGGAGTTGAGCGGGTTCGACATGGAGTCCTGATGTATCCTGCCAATCTTGGTGGCGTGACTCTTCGTGGCATTGACAGTCCCTGCGAACTCATTGGGACGTAAATCGACCCCGGACTCACGAAACTTTCCTGTTGGTACTACTAGACCATCAGTAAGACCATTGAATCGTAGTGCCTTGCCATGTAGTCTGACGACTCCCATATCATATACCCACCAGTTGCTCGACTGCCGCGAACTCTAACTCGTAGCCCCAATAACCGTCACCTGCGTTAAAGGTCGGATTGTAACTCTTGAGAACGGAAGGGATAGCAACCCCCTGCTCCAAAAATGGGTTCGGCCTGATAGTCTCGTTGTTCACTACGGTAGTGGGGTCGAAGGCCCGGTTGTTCTCCTCTGAGGAGAAGTCGGTTCCCACTCCAGATGGAATCAGGTATTGCCTTAGCACCTTGCTTCCTGAATTGGACGATGCTAGTGACTCATATGGTATTCTGACTCCAACCACATACTTCTTCACCGTCTTCATCTGATCGACGCGGAGGAAGCGGGATGCATCCTTGGAAGAGACACCATCTGGTATGTCTATGACAGAACCTGCTATTGCGTTTGGAGATACCAAAGCACCTCCTGCGCTCATGTTGGTGAGATTGAGCAAGTCCTGTACCTTGTCCTCCATGGTCTTCTTCTGACTCGATGCTCCGCCAGACATACTGGTGACTAGGAACTGATTGCTCCACGTCGCTCCTGCGTCATCCTTCGATACGGTTACTACATGGTCGCCGTTAGCCCCCTCGACCGTGTTCTTGATTGTGATTCGCTCGCCGTTGAAACCGGAGCCGCCCTGTGCATCTTGGGATAGTGTCTCCATCTGACCAGATGCCTGTGTGACGGTCAATATGGATGAGCAACCAGTAGTAGCGGTATTGACCTTGACCGATGCGCTGTTGATTGCACTAGCAATCGTATCGGCTAGGCTATCAGAGGAGGTTGTCGAGGAGATGTTAATCACGATGATGCTGTTGGTGGCTACTGTCGATGAGCCAGATCCGTTCTTCAATTGCAATGTGATGTCTTCTCCCAAGTTAGCATTGATTTGCCCGGTCGTCTGGAATCGTATGCTAACGCCATCCAAGTCAGACTTAACCGCGTTCCAACTTGCATACAACTCGTACCACGTCGCTTGAAGGGACTGACTGCCGTTGATTGAGGTGTCAATCGTCATGGATGAACCGGCTCCTCCTGTCGCGTCTGTGTCGTCCGTGAATATCCCGCTAACGGCTATACCCACTTGTGACTGGTTCAAGTCCAGACCGACACGGGTGTTGATGATGGCGATGGGGTAGTGAGTCACCTCCCTCTGTACGTTGAAGGTTATTCTGTCAGCATCCAACTCCGTGACGGTGCTGTCTCTGTGTATCATCTGAATCCTCGGCATCAGATACCCCTCCCGTACCCGCCAGACCTAGACCTCGACCGGAATGCCTTCTGGACTTCCATGCTTACTGCTCTGGCTATCGCGTTGGGATCTCCGCCCGTGCTATTGACCGTTATGTTGGCGGTGAATCCACCCCCCATCCCCTCTGCTCCTTGCAGAGTCACGGGTATCGTCCTACCGTCTGGTAGTGGCACGACGGCCTCTGTGCCGTGCAGGGCTACGGCGTAACCAGAGTCAGGGCCTCTTGCTATGCCACCCTGAGCAAACGGATTCAGAGAGGCCAAGCCACCTGTTATATCTCCTAAGTCAGGCACTATGCTTCCCAAGTCTATGTTCTTCAACTCATCAATCTTGTCTAGGATGTAGTCGATTGGAGTCATCAAGAAATCGAACATTCCACTAAGGGCCTTGGAAACTCCATCCTTGAAATCAACAGCAGAGTCATACATATCACCAAACTTTTCGCTGAAAAAGTCCGCTATCTCCCCTATACCTCCGGTGGCTATGTATTGAATTCCTTGGAAGTAAAGTTGAATTCCTTTTAGAACGAAGGTTGCTATGCCATAAACGACATTTAGTACGCCACCAATGACCGTGCCAATGCCTTTCACGATTGTATTCAAGATAGTTCCCGATGTGGTTGCTTCCTTCACGATATTGGCAATCAACACTATGATCGCCCCTATGACTATGCCCGCAGTCTCGCCTAACATTCCGAATGTCACAATCAACTCGTTGAAGTATTCAATGAATCCACTTGCCGTGAGGAATGCGAACACCCCATTGATTATGTTCGTGAGTGTCTCACCGAGGTTGCCTCCTTCGATACCGAGAATCGCAAAGGCCTCGTTCACGGAGGCAAAAATTGCGCTTACGCCTGTACCTAGACCATCAAAGGCAGTCATCAGGGAATCTAATAGTCCGGTCTGTTGAAGATTTGCTACGAAGGCACTCCATGCCACTCCTAGAGCCTCAAAGGTCACAACCACGCCATTGACAAAGGCATCAAAGGTCGATTTGAGGTCGGTTACTGTGATGCCTGTGCCTTGTAAGAGGCCGTCGAATATGGTGAGGGCATCACCTACTCCTCCTATTTTGTCACCCATGGCAACGAAAGCAAGACCCACTAGGGTAATGACGCCGATGAGGAAGAATAGATTGCCACGAATAGCATCAAATAATCCTTTGAATAGAGTTATTGGTTTTAGGATTGCTTTGAACACATCCATTAGTGTCTTGAGGTTTGAAATTAGATTACGATATAAATCATAAAACGGACCAAGAGTCTTGTAAAGTGCCTTATTCACTACCACTTGTCCCGTAGTAATCGGAATGGCTTGTCGCCCAGATTGGTTCAACCTGAAAATTGACCGTTCTAGTTCAGCAATCGTTCCATTTGCCATTCTATTCGCCGTCCTGCTCACTTAATTGTTGGTTGAATCTCTCAAAGAAGTCGTCAAGGTTGGCACTATCACTTGTAGTCCGTAAGGGCCTCCCCTTATTTCGGTTTCCTCCGGCGTTATAACGCTCGGCTTCTTTACGAGCCTTCTTCATCTCCTCTGTCTGTTGCTCTTGATTTACCCTCACCATAAGATAGTCTAGGTAAACCCGATCGACTGGTTGGTCGTCCCACATATGCGGGGGACAGTTGAAATGGCTACCTAGAACGAATGTTATGGTCTGGAAGGAGAGCATTGCACTCTGTTCTGGAGTGAACGGATTGATTAGTCCGCCTGACGTGATGAATGACCTGAGATCAGAGTGCGTTATTCCAAAGGGCGGGGTTCACCGCCGGTCATAGTCGCTATCAATGAGTCTATTCCGGGCAGAACCTCGACTAATGAGGCCCCGACCTCTGGACTCAGGTTCATCAAGTCCTTCTTCTCGATCTTAGGCTCTGTGTCCGTGATGCAGTTTCTGAGGACGTACTGCCAATAGCCCCCGAAGTCTATCCGGGGTTTCATGTCCTCTCCTTCGATTACGAAATCGACGAACTTGGATATGGCTTCCTGCTGTTGTATCCAAGTCATGGGCTTGACGTACACCACTAGGACACCTGCGGGCGTTTCGACCTCGTGCCTTTCTGCGGACTTACCCGCTAGGAAATCACTCGCTTTCAGAGCCACTCACATCACCTTCTTCATCTTCGGGCAGACGGGGATTAAAGTCATCTCCATCTCCTGCTCCGACATCTTCCCCTGTTGCGGCAGGAGCATCTTCTGCGACACTTGCTCCTCCCTCGTTGTTGGCATCCCACGCCCTCAACCTGTCAATCAACTGCTGTTTGTTACCATAGACAGGCTCATCCCTTTGCGTTAGTAGGACTTTCAATTGCGTGACGGTTTGTTCGTCGTAACCATCTGTTATCACTACTGGCTCTGGCTCTGGTGCTACCATTGTACCCTCAATGACGATGCCGTGTGCGCTCAGACCCGGACCCTCAATGATGGAACCATCTGCACCAATAGTCCAATCCAGTCTCTCTCTTGAACCGTTTAATGTGACGAATCCCTTGACTCTCATCGTTATACCGTTCCTGTCAATAGTTATTCAAGATTTCCTCACATTATGAAATATGGATTGTTTTCAGTTATCTTCATGTGTCTTACAACCAATTCGACATCAGCGATTATCGGCCCCTTGTCATCTGGCAATTGATGATCTGACTTCATTATGGTGTAGTCCTCAACGGTAATGGTAGCACTCTCCCTTGTGGTAGCACTTCCGGGTTTAGTGAGGGTGAAGGTTATGTCATTCGTGTTCTTGTGATGCTTCCTTTGCCTGAGTTCGTCCCAGAACCTGTCGTCCTCCACCAATGCCTTGAATGTGAATGAGTATTCTCTCTTTGCCTCAGTTATGTCAAGGGGCATCTGGGTAGCACCTCTCTGCACTTGATCGGTGGATTGTGTGGTTCCCTCGTAACCCCTGATGTACCACCTTGCCTCGGTGCTGTTGCTGACTGAGATGTTGAACTCGGTTGCTCTCAAGACCGGGCGACCGAAGACGGATATGCTGATGTCTTGGAAGAGGTATGGTTTCTCTCCGCTAGTGGCAATTCCACTCACCTTTCGATTCGCGGTGGTGTTGGCTGTGTTCTCAAACATCCTGTGAGGTGAGAACATATTGTTAGTATCTGTGTAGTGCCTCGTTGCTTGGTAGGATGCCTCCAACTTTAACTCGCCTTCCGTGTTAGCGGACAAGGATGCCTCGGATACTTTGCAACCACTATACATCCTGAGCAATTGCTCGCCGCCGGGTGTCTCATCGCTGTTCCTGTACGACTGCTCAATCATGAAGGAGGGGAGGGTGGTGTGGCCGAAGAAGGTGTGTTCGACTCCGTTCTGCAACTCCTTCGTAGTGGCGTTGATGTTTGGACTGCCCCTTGCGTCATTGGAGGAATAGACTATCCTGTCGATTCCACACTTGTTTACCGCGTGAGAGAACATGAATGGCTCCTCGACATAGATGAAGTCTCCATCGGTGGCGATTATCCTCCTGACCTCGTGCTTGAACACAGAGGGCGCAACATCGTCCTGTCCGGGTATGTTGTGAGTCTCTGAGTCTATGATTTGAACGTAGTCACCCACGGAGAACAAGGCTCTCAGAGTCGCACCGACATTCAAACGAATATCTCCAACCGAACAGGCGGCGGCTAGTGGTGGGAGGAGGAATATCGTCTTGTCTGCCGCTAGAGCCGCAGTAGCCGCACCTGAGTCTATGTCTGCGATCGTCTGAATCGTGTGTGATGAGATTGCTCCATACGAAGCGTACTTGATTTCCCCTCCGCTAACGACCTTGAGGACTCCTCCACTCGCGTTAGTCGATACGAAGATGTTCTTGGAGTCTGTCACTAGCACCGTGTCATCGCTTGATGTCGAAGTGGACTTTGCACCTATTAGCACGTTGTCGCCTGTGGCAATCCCACTAAGGCTGTCGAGGCCGGAGAATACTGTTCCGCTAGTTGCCACGGAGGCTATGTCCACATCGTTTCCATTGGAAACCTTCTCTGCCTTGTAGGTCGCCGCGCTGACTGCATCAACGATATTGAATGGCTTCGCACTAACCGTGTTGCTTGAGCCTGTCTTTGTAGCCAACTCTCCTTGACTCTTGGCTGTATGACCTCCTAGAGCGTACTTCATCCACCTCAGAGTGTGAGCGTTGAGAGAGATGCTTCCCCCATCGAGAGTCTCTCTTCCGCTTGTTATCACATTGACATCCCTGCCCAAGCCAACGACGTGTTGCTTCCTCACGTCAATCTGAGGTTCCGGTAGTGCGAATGACTCTAGCAGACCTATGAATTGGTCGCTCTTTACTTTCTGACTGTTCGTAGCATCAGACATCCCTGCCTCAAAGGTAGGCGTTCTAAATGAGTCAATTACTAGATTATCAGAACCACCCGCCGCTTGAGATGCACTCGTAGCCAATGCCGGTTGGACAGTAATCGTACCTAGCGACGTGTCATTGGCCGTAATGTAGTATGACCTACGAGTGGTTGCGAAATTATCTGCGGAGAAGTTTGTTCCTCCCTCGATCCTCAACACACATCCAACCAGAGCATTGTCCGGCATCTCGACGACGGTCGATGAGCCGGTGTGCCAGTATGCACTTGAACCCACAGTTATGACGCTCGTACTGCCAGAAGTGGACGTAAGTGTCCAAGTTGCCCCATCACAGCGTAGTCCTGTTTCTTTGCCGAACGAAACTTCGGCCAAATCACCCTTGAATAACGCATTTGCCATTGCTATCGAGCGGAACTAGAAGGCCAATTGTCCTTAAGCAGTTCTATTCATCTGCCTTTTCGGACTCATCTGAGTCTTCTTCTGCCTCGTCTTCCGTTATAACGCCGTTTTCTGACTGTGGAGATCCAGCGTTTCTAGCGGCTATTCCACTATTTATCTGAGCGATGTCTCTCTTGAGACTTCCCAAGGCAGACTCCACTCCTGAAACAAAATTCTGCAAGACGTTCAGATATGCGGTCTTGTCACCGTTATCTATCTGCAATATTCTTACTGCGTCTTCCATTGATATAGTAGTCTGTCCTTCATCAGTCATTATCCTAGTCCAGACATAAGTGGTTCATAAAGATGTCAGTCCTAACAGGACTATTTTAACCACTTAGGTGTTTTAGGGAAGTTCTGCATAGCCTCTTCGGGACTTTTCATGTTAGTGATGTCCAACAGATCTTGTCTGTATTTGGCTAGTTGGTTCTGCTTGGTCTTCGTCAAGGAATTGTAAATGAGCATCCCTTGATAGACATCGACCTTTCTCAACAGGACTTCTCTGTGTTCTCTAACCTCATCCCAAGCGTCTGCTAACCTGTCCCCATCAGTTATGCTCTCGTCATAGTAGGGACCACTAACCCCCTTTGGCAGACCCCATGAGACTTTCTTCTCAATCTTGATGTCTATCACGTTGCCATCCTCATCGAAGATTGGCACTTCTATTTCCTCGACTTTCCTCTCTCCTATGTGTTCCATGTCATCGCCTCAGAAGTTTCCTGTGTGCCTTGTGAAATACACATCGAATCTTACCGCAGATTGTATATTTAGGTTTCCTGATTCTCTTCTTACCGAATATGTTCTGTTCTTATTCATCTGAATATCCAAACCCGTAGCGGTGTAAACAAAGAAGTTCCCATGCGTGTTTGTCATATCATTGTCCACATCGAAAGTGAAATTTGAAACTACATTAGCGGGGTCGCCACTATGGAAGAGTCTCCAAGTTTGGTCTGCCGTACTGCTTGTTGAAGTATTGAATGTATATGTGACTACGACTGCCCTTAACTTGGCATCGTATGGCAGAGTGAAGGAGTTGATGGTTCCTACGCCATTGTGTGATGCATTAATCAGTCCTGAACCCTGACCTGTTGCGGTTCCATAACTATGCTTGTAAAAAGTCTCCTTCTCCCAAGTGTTCCACCCATTAGGCCCGCTTACCGTGACCGCACCGCCCACCACGCTGATTGAGGGTATGGCTCCATCTGTCCTGTCCGTTATGACCTCAAGCGTAGGGTTGTCTGCATACACGCTGTCCTCGACTAATTTCATCAATGGTGCTGTTGTGCTTGAGTCGTTTCTGTAAAAGAGTCCTGTTGGGATACTACCATCGTTAGACTGGACATCTAGCATGGCATCAGGAGATGTGTCTCCGATTCCCAATCTGCCCGCAGTTGAGACTGTCGCCCTCACAGATCCGTTGGTCTTGATTTGGAAGTTGTGATTTGTCGTGGTTCCAATGATGCCCGCGCTCGCCTGTGCTTGGACATTGACTGTTGCACCACTTGTCCTACTGAGGTTTATGTCACCGTTGCCTCCCCCTCCGCCTATGATGTCCAAGTCACCGCTTGGAGTGGTGTCGTTGATTCCCAGAGGCGCGGAGAAGTAGTTCTTGTCCTCGTTGATTTGGTACATACCCCACTTAGTACCAACTTGATCTGCTTGGGTCACGGAGAAGTTCCCGTACCACATATACGCATTGGTGACGACTCCCGCATCACCCGCCCCTGTGTCCACGTTATGATCGAAGAACCCATCGTACACCGTTGCTTTTGTTATCGTGATGTCGCCGCCTGTCCTGCTACCACCAATATCAACCTCGGAGGAAACACCCCTGATGTTCGCTAGATTCGTAGCCCTGTTCCCACTCACTATGGTCTGTCCACGCGCACCGTGAGCGTTCGATACCGTTCCTGTGTCTTGTAGCGATACATACCCAAGAGAACCATACATGGCACTTACTGTGGCATTCGCAGTCGTTTCGTCACTCGCCGCTACGAAGTAGCCACCTGCCATGTTGGTGGTCGCAGTAGTGGGGGAACTGCTTCTCTGTGCCTCTGCATATCCATACACGGCATAGACCGCATCGGCATCTCCGGCGGAGTTTAGCCTCGTATCCGACCAGATACCGTACAGTCGGTGTTCGTTGGATTGGTCGCCGCCCGTTGTGGATGA
>MDTA01176925.1_pt1 | contig 21979 bp, 18 predicted proteins | sample 811151 | NCBI WGS metagenome assembly MDTA01 (sample SAMN05326648, study PRJNA326480) | marine metagenome | isolation source: seawater | place: Indian Ocean: South | collected 2010
AAATAATTAACATCTACTCCTGATCCTCTCACTAAAAAAATCCTTGATTGATCACAATTTAGAGTTTTATTACAAAATTTATAATCATCTTTATTTTGAACAATTATATTAAGATTTTTTTTTCTAAAATTAATAAATAAAAAACAACATATTATTAGCTTAAAAAATTTGACTTTTAATGACTTAGATAAAAAAATAGAACCTAAACCAGTTATAGAAATAATAATCTCAATTTTTTTATTGAAAAATAAGGAGCATAAACCCAATAAAATTGGACGAAAAGCAATTAAATGAATAATTGAAGGGTTTATTGTTTTAACGATAGAATTAATATTTATAACTTCTTTTATAAAACTTTTTATAGTAATTTTACTTCTTACAGACTGTAAATTATAGCATTTAAATCCATAGTTTTTGATATTATTCATTACTCCAGTATCTTTACATAAAACATATACATCATACCCTTTATTTAAAGATTCTCTTGCTAAAGCCAATCTATGGGATAAAAAATACCAATCTTCAGATACAATATAGATAATTTTTTTTTTCATTTTCTTTTTACAATTTAATATAGCTCATAGAAATATACTTCACTAAGGCAAGATACTCATATATTGAAGCATTTACAGAATTAATACTTCTTGCATTAGGTAATAAAGAAAAAAAATTAAATATATAGTTATCATTTTTTATATAAACAACATTTTCATAACCATAAGAATCTAATAATAATGACATACGTAAAGAATGCTTAGGACTTGTGACAATCAATACTTTTTCATTAAGTCTAGTATCATGTATATAATTCTTGATATTAAGAGCAGTTTCATAACTATTTTTACTTTTAATGTCATAAAAAGTATTATTGTAGGATATAATTTGTTTTGCTATTTCTGCCTCTGATATACTATTCTCATTAATTATGCCACCTGATACTAATAATGGTTTATTCAACAATCTTGCTAATTCCTCTGCTTTACTTACTCTTAGAGTAGTATTAGAGGATAGATGCCATTTCATTTGTGAGTCTTGATAGATTCCAGCTGTAGGAACTAAAACTAACTTTATATTATCGTTTTCACTATATGACTTCATACTTGATTTTAACGGAAATTCTAGAAAATATGCAAATAATGGAGTTAGAGATATATATAAAAAAATACAAATCCACTTAGTATAAAAATATAGTTTTTCTTTTTTAAAAAAAATTAAAACTAAAATTAACAACCATAGAAAAGGTAATGGAAAATAAATAATATTAAAAAATATTGCTTTCACTTATAATAAATCCTGAGGTTCTGACCAATAATAATAAGACATTAATGTCCATAATTGCCAAGAAGTATCTTTTTTTCCTAAAAAAAGTGAGCTTTTCCATTGATCAACCATTGAATAATTTTTAATACCTATTTTATCTAAATTCTTATTAGTGCAAACATGCTCTAACATATTTTTTAGATCAGATCTAAGCCAATTAGCTATCGGTATCTCAAAACCTTTTTTAGGTAAATTTAAACTCCATTTAGGAATTCTATCCTTAAATGTATCTCTTAAGACTTTTTTACCTCTAAAATATCCTACTTTCATATCGCCTGGTATTGAAAAAGCATATTCTACAAGTTTTTTATCCAAAAATGGAGATCTTATTTCTAAACTATTAGCCATACTCATTCTATCTAATTTTACTAACATATCTCCTACAAGTGAAAACTTTAGGTCCCCCATTAGAGTCGCATTTATATCGTCATCTATATCTTTCCTATTATTTACAAATAAATCTTCAACATTGTCAGAATTGCTGCCTAACAACAAATATATATCTTGCTGACTTAATTGTTCTAACCATCTAATATTTCTTATTAATTTATCTGATGAAATATTACTAAGAAATCTTTTTAATCTCCGAGAAAACTCTCCGTATTTAGTATCTTTATTTTCAATCAAAACATTAATTATAATATTTCTTAAATTCTCAGGAATTTTATTACCTATATGTGACCACTTCTCACCTATATATTTTCTATATCCTCCAAATACTTCATCACCTCCATCGCCTGATAAAGCAACAGTAATATTATTTGATATCTCTTTAGAAAGAGCATAGAAAGGTAATGAACTACTATCCGCAAATGGTTCATCGCTAGCATTAAAGACCTCCGGAATAATACTTAACAATTTTTTAGAAGAAATTTCTAAACTATAATGTTTCATTCCAAAATAATTAGCTAATTTTTTTGCCTCTGGTCTTTCTTCATAATAATTACTAGAATTCTCAAAACCCATCGTATAACAAGATGATGAATTCCCGGCTTCGGCAAGTGATGCAACAATTAAACTTGAATCTAAGCCACCTGATAATAAAACACCTAATGGCACATCTGATATTAATCTTTTATTTACGGAACAATCAAAAAGTTCTTTAATCCTTTTTGTGACTTCATATTTTCCAAAATTTAAATCTTTATTTATAGAAATATTATACCATTTTTTTATCGACTCTTTTCCATTTTGAAATACTAGAATATGACCTGCCGGCAATTTTTTTACTTGGGTAAATATTGTAAGTGGCTCATGTATAAACCTAAATCTAAATAAGCTTTCTAATGCTTCTATATTGATATCTTTAAATTTTAAAATTTGTTCTAAACTTTTTAATTCTGAAGAAAAATAAATTATATCATTTTGAATTGAGTATAATAAAGGCTTTTTTCCAAAAGGATCTCTAGCTAATATTAACTTTTTTAATTTTATATCCCAGATTGCAAATGAAAACATACCATCTAATTTATCTAATACATTTTCGCCCCAATAATCCCACCCTGCTATTAATACTTCACAATCAGAATTAGAATTAAAACTATATCCTACCTTAACTAATGCTTCTCTAAGTTCTATAAAATTATATATTTCTCCATTATATGCTATTACTTTATTATACTTAACCATTGGTTGTTTACCTGCTTCTGAAGTATCAAGAATACTAAGGCGGGCATGTACAAGATAAGCATGATTATCAAACCATTTATCTTGCTGGTCTGGTCCTCTAGGAAATAAACGCTTAAGCGATGAATCCATTATTTTATCAATATGAGAATCTCTTAATAGCTCTTTAGTATTAATTATGCCTGAGTAACCGCACATTTATTTACCACAATTATTTACTAATGAATTATATATATTATGATATTTTATAATCATTTTATCCTTTGAATAATTATTTAACATTCTCTCTCTTGCTGCATTTCTTTTAATTAATAATTCTTTTTTCGGCAAATTACTTAATTCATTCATTGCGCTTACCAATTCTTCTACATTTTTTATTGGTATAACTTTTCCAGTATTTGCAATTATTTTTTTTGCATCTCCAACATCTGTAGCAATTGGAATTAGTTTACATGACATTGCTTCTGATATTGCATTTGAAAAACCTTCACCAAATGATGATGACGATATAAGAAAATCTGATGCACTATATACTTCATTTATATCTTTATATGATCCTAATGCTATCACTTTATCCTCATTAGCATATTTTTCAGTTCCCGTTCCTGCCAAAATTAAGATTGTATTTAAATTAATTAATTTAAATTTATTAAATGCATTTATTAATGTATCGTGATCCTTCATTGGATCAACCCGTGCTACACATAAAAAAACTATTTTATCATTAGAAATATTATAATTTTTGCGAAACCTAATTCTCGATGCTTCATTATATGAAAAATATTTAGTGTCGATTCCATTTGATATAACTATGCTATCTCTATTAAATCCTATTTTATCATGAATAATTTTTCCTGAATATGAATTATTAATTATTAGATTGGGAGTACTAGAAAGATATTTACATGCTTTAATAACTATATTTAATTGAAAAGAATAATAATTTATATCCATATTTGAACATCTCAAACCCCAAACTAATGGTATACCTCTAATAAAAGAAAAATACTTTAATAAACTAATGATTAAGCAAGAATGATACATCCAGCAATGAATTATATGAGGTTTTGAGGTCTTAATTATTCTATATAATTTAAATATACTCCTTATAGCAGTAATATTTCTTTTAATATTTATGTTATAAATTTTTACATTTTTCTTTTTTAAATTTTTCTCATAGTAGCCATTAGATAAAAGTTGACAAACTTCATGATTAGTATTTTTATTTATTAATTCTACTAACTGTCTTTCTGCTCCTCCTTGATCTAAGTTAGGGATCACATGTAAAACTTTATAACTATTCTGCAATAAGTACTTCCTTAAATATCTTCTCTATTTTTTTTGCATAAACAATTGGTGAATTATATTCCAATAATAAATTTCTTCTAATTTTAGGTTTAATAAAATCTTCACGGTACTGAAGCTTTTTCATCAAACTATTAATTTCATCAATATTTTTACATAACTTTAATGAATTTTCTTTTACAAAAGGTATAAGGTCTTTCAAACTAATTATTTCTTTTAAACTAATTACAGGAGTTCCCAAAGCTAATGATTCAAGAACTACATTAGGTAAGCCTTCCCATCTAGAAGGAAGAAGTAAATAATCTGAACCGGCGATATAAGATTTAGCATTTTGAGTAAAATTCATAAATTTTACTTTATTATTTATGTTTAACTCAAGAGATTGTTTTTTAAGTTTATCTTTATCAGGTCCTTCTCCAATTATAGTTAGATGACAATTACTTAAACTTTTTAATAACGGTAATACCCTATCAATTCCTTTTTGATAAACTAGTCTTCCTACTATTATAAATCTTAATCCTTTCCCGGCATGTCTATTTAATACTTTAATTTTTCTAATACCTGAAACATCAATAGGATTATAAATAAGATTTAATAAAATCTCATCAACTCCTGTATTTATGAAATCCATTTTCATTGCTTTAGATGTAACAATTATTTTATTACATTTATTGCTATACTTATTACTTAAGAACTTTAATATTTTAGGATAAGAACTATGTTCAAATGAAATATCTCTCATATTAGGTTCTCTGGCTACAATCTTTGTATTCTTATAAAAATAATCTCTCATAAATATTAGAGGTAAAGTAATATGAGGAAACGTTGAAAATATTATATCAGGCTTAAATCTGTTAATATTTCTAATCAATTTAATTATAGAATATCTAAACTTATCACTTTTCAAATCTATAAAATTTTTATTTATAATTTCATCAGATAAAGGACCAGAATTGTTTTGTATAATTAATCTAGTATTATGTCCTAATTTATATAGGTTATTATATAAACTTATTGCAACTTTTTCAGCTCCACCTCCAGCAAAAGAAGGCAAAATAAAAATAATTTTCAAAGGTTTCATATTTTCAATATTTTTAAAATATTTTCTATTATATATTCTTGATCTTCCGCGAGCATATCAGGATACATAGGGATACTAAAAACTTCTTTAGCAAGTTTTTCGGAGACCTTTAAATCTCCTCTATTAAATTTAATATACGCTTTTTGTAAATTCATAGGTAAAGGATAATAAACCATAGTTGGTATACCTTGGTTTTTTAATGCTAATTGAATTTTTTCTCTAGATTTATGTTTTAAAGTATATTGAGCCCAAATTGATTTACTACCATCTGGAATCAAAGGTGTTTGAATATGATTCTTCAAATTTTCTGTATAAATATTTGCTATCATATTTCTTTTATTTACCTCCCAATCGAATTCTCCTAGCTTCGCTAAAAGAATAGCTGCCTGAAGAGTATCAAGCCTAGAATTAATACCTATAAAATCAATATCATATTTATTTTTTCCTTTACCATGTAATCTTAAGCTTTTTATTTTTTCACTAATATATTTATCATTAGTAATAACTGCTCCCCCATCTCCATAACAGCCTAGTGGCTTTGCAGGAAAAAAAGAAACACATGTAGCATCAGCAAGAGAACCAACTTTTTTATCAAAATAAGAGGCTCCAAAACTTTGAGCAGCATCAGCAATTAGTTTTAAATTATTATTTTGTGTAATTTCTTTTAATTCATTATAATTTGTAGGAAGGCCATATAAATCAACAGTAATTACTGCTTTAAGTTTATATTCTTTTTCTTTTTTCGTTTCCATAATTGCCTTCTGTAAGCTATCTAAAGATAGATTGAATGTATCTTCATTTACATCTACAAAATATGGCACAGCACCTAAAATTGCGATAGCCTCTGCCGTTGCCGGAAATGTAAAGGCTGGGCAAAATACTATATCTCCAGGACCAATGCCATAAGACATTAGAGCAAGAACTAAAGCGTCTGTTCCACTTCCGCAAGAAGCTACATATTCACTATTAGTATAATCACTAATAGCATTTTCAAACTCTAAAACCTCAGGCCCCATAATATATTTACCATGAGATAAAACACTGTTAATTCTATCTTTTATAGTACTTTTTAATCTAATTTGCTGAGCAACTAGATCAATAAAATTGATAGATTTTTTCATTTTTTTAAGTACCATTAAGATTCATATAAGTAACCTTCTCTCTCTTCATATTGAGCTCCAGTTCTACTGCATATTAATTTTTTATCTAATCTTTCTCCGGACTTAGATACCCAACCAACATGTTTAGCAGGAGTACCTAAAACAAGAGAAAAAGGTTTTACATTTTTTGTAACAACAGCTCCAGCACCTATCATAGAATATTTACCAATTTCAACTCCACATACAATTGTCGCATTAGCTCCTATAGATGCTCCTTTTCTTACTATGGTATTACTAAATTCATTACTCCTATCAATAAATGCTCTTGGCGTTTTTACATTTGTAAATACACATGAAGGACCGCAAAATACATTATTTTCTATGGTAATTCCTTTATATAAAGAAACATTATTTTGTATTTTACAATTTGATCCTATATTTACATTTGGTCCAACCATTACGTTTTGTCCTAAAATTGAGTTACTGCCTATTTTACTTTTTCCAAAAATATGACAAAATTGCCAAATTTTAGTATTTTCTCCAACCTTTGAATCATCTGATATGATAGAAGTAGGATGAACATAAAAATTCTTCATTAAATATTTTCCTTTTTTAAACTTTTTTCAGCTAAATTTAAAACTTTTAAAACTCGTAAACCTTCATCTACATTTGAGGGCGGCAATATATCTTTATCTATCCAATTTATAAAACTTTGGCACTCTAATTTTAAAGGTTCTGCACAAGAATCATAATGTAAAGGAACACCATCTGCTTTATGAATAACAGGAATTTCTTCACTCCAAGATGCTTTATGCTTATATAAAATAATTTTTTTATCATCCTGAGCTACATCATCAAAAGTAATCATAGCTTTTTCACCGACTACGACTAACTTTTGGTCTTTATAAGGATGGAGCCAAGATACAAATACATGAGCTTTTACGTTATCCTTAAAAGATAAAAATGTTAATGATGTATCGGCTATATTAGGAGTTAAATAAGCACCTCCATTCGCATATACCTCAACAGGTTCCTGACCTATTAAAGATAATATCATCGATATATCATGAGGAGCGAACGACCAAAGGGCATCTTCTTCTTTTCTTAGTTTTCCTAAAGAAAGTCTATTAGAGTAGATATATCTTATCTTACCAATCGCACCATCATCGATTATTTTTTTAAGAGAAACAAAAGCTGAATGATATAATAATAGATGTCCTACCATTAATTTTAATTTTTTTGCTTTAGCAATATCTTTTAGCTCAATACCCTCTTCATAATCTAAGCATAGAGGTTTTTCTACAAATACATGCTTGTTAGCTTCCAAAGATAATTTTACTAGTAGCCCATGCGTTATAGCAGGACTAGAAATAACAACTGCATCTATATCAGACTTTAAAAATTCATTAATATCATTAAAATAAGATAATTGTGAGTATAGTTTTTTTGCTAAATCCAGAGATTTAGAGCTATTATCATATATACTTTTAAGAACTCCTAAATTATATAAATTGCGGGCTAAATTTTTTCCCCAATAACCATAACCTATTAGACCTATTTTTAACTTAGACATGTTTATCCTTACTTAAAAAATATATTATAAAACTGATTTAGTATAATCTAAAATAGATAGTTTAAGTCTTAATTCTTTATAATGACCATAGTCTTTATACTGTTCGAATCCTAAATTTTGAAAGAATTTGAAAGAATTAATATTACTATTTAATATATTAGCCACCATATGTTCAATATCAAAATTCATATCGACATATTCTATAGCCTCTAATAAGGAAGTTTTTCCAACCTTTAATTTTCTATATTGTTTTTCTATAAATATATCTATTAATCCCAACTTGCATTCTCTATTTATGTCAATCCTAACTTGCCCTATATCTTTATTATCCTTATTTACTATCCATATTAGTCTTGTGTCATTATTTAAGCTATTTTTGAACCATTCTTCATGATTAACTTTAGAAATTCTTTCATCAGTTTTTATTTTATTTTTTAATGAATCTTCTTTGTTTACCCAAGAATATAATAACCATATATCTTGCGCTTTTATTTTTCTTAATTTAATCATTTTCTAACTGCAAAAGTTGGTTTAATTAAATTGCCTTTTAATGCCTTTTTAGGGTCCTTCATTTTTAAAATATCGCACATATTACAAATTGATTCAGCAAATCTTGCCAAGGTTTCTTTATAAATATAATCTTGAGTATGTGCTAAAGATAAATTTAAAGTAGCATTTATAATTAAACCTGCTGCGTTTAATTCCTGTCTTAATAAACTTTTAAATAAATTTATATCCATAGTATTATTTGATATATTAATTCTTGGCCACCAATTAGGACCTGAAAATACAATCATACCTTTAAGCACACTATTAGAAACAATTTTATTTAGTTCTATTATCAAATTATTTCCAAGATTTTTCATTTTATTTATAGCATCTGTTCTTTGTAATTTATTAATTGTCTCTATTGAGGCAGAAAGTGAAAGAGCTTCTCCTCCAAAAGTTGTAGAAAAAAATATATCATTCATTTTATTCATAATTTCTTTATTACCCACAATTGCAGATATTGGCATACCATTAGCCATAGATTTACCAAAAGTAGATAAATCTGGCGTAACATTATATTCAGATTGAGCTCCACCTATATTAATTCTAAATCCTGAAATTATTTCATCAAATATTAATAGTGTCCCAGTCGAATAAGTAATATTTCTAATATCATTTAAAATATCCAAAATATTTTCTTTATCAAAATATGGTTCTATTATTACTGCTGCATATTTATTTGTCTTCAATTGTTTTTTTAATTTATCCAGATCGTCTAATGAAAATTTAGTTGTTAAATTTTTTACAGATTCTGGTACACCTAAATCTCTTGTAGTAGAACCAATATACCAATCATGCCAGCCATGGTATCCAGCTACTGCTATCATTTCTCTTCCTGTGTATCCTCTAGCTATTCTAATTGCTGCACTAGTTGCATCTGATCCATTTTTACCAAACCTGACCATTTCTGCAGAAGGTATCAAATTTACTAATTTATCAGCTAATAAATATTCCAGTTCTGATGCTAAAGAAAATGTAATGCCTTTATTTAATTGAGATATTATTTTACTATCTATATCTGGGTCACAATAACCTAATATAATTGGCAATAAAGCAGACACATAATCTATATATTCATTATTATCTATATCAGTTAAAATAGCACCCTCAGCTTTTTCAACGAAAAGAGGAGCGGCTCCCTTTGCATACTGCTGATGACTTTTTGAAAAAGTCTGACTCGCTAATGGAATAATATTTATAGCTTTATCAAATAAAGTATTGGACTTCTGGTACAATCTTTCTGGATTATTAATTTCATTTTTTCCAATAGATAAAGCTCCTTTTCTTAATTTAATATTTCTATTCCAAGTTAAAAGACTAGCATCTTTCGTTAACTGAGAGATAGCTTCCATCCAATGAAAATTAATATCTAACTTTTCTGAAATTTTATTTATAAATGTATAATCTTCTTCAGTATCTAGAGTCCATCGTAAGTGTGAAAAATCAATTTCATTTTTAAAATTATATATCTTAAAGTTTCCAGATTTATAGTTTTTATAATGATTTGTTTTCATAAAGGGAGTGACATGTTCTCTCATAAAACTAATATTACATTTCTCATGAGCCATTTTAAGAGCATCAAATGTAAATATTTCTACATCAAGCCCATCAGGATAAGTTCTTTCTATTACATTACTTAAATAGTCAACTTTCTTAATGTTAAATAACTGAATTGCTTTAGATATAATACTTGGATCTGCAAATGGACAGTCTGCAGTTATTCTAATAATAGTTTTAGCTTTAGTCATATTTGCTAAATCATAAAATCTTGATAAAACATCTTCTTCATCACCTCTAAAAACATTAATTATAGAATTATATGACTCTTCAATTATATCATCAGCTTTATTAGTGCTCGTCGCAATCCAATATTCATCTATATAACTAACATTTTTAATTCTAGTAATGAGATAGTCTAATACGCTGATCCCATTAATAGGTTTTAAAACCTTACCAGGCAACCTAGTTGATAACATCCTAGCCTGTATTACTAATATTGTTTTATTTTTTTTCAAAAATGACTTGCCTTTATATATTATTAATTTCTTTTGGAAGCTCCAAAGACATATTTTTAACCTGAGCACCCTTCAGAACATTTTCCAGCATTGAAAAAATAGGCACTCCAGCTATTTCTGACACTGCTATGCTCCCACTAGGCCTCGGGTTTATTTCTAAAAATTTTATTTTGCCTTCCTTTGTTCTAATTATATCCACATCAAATAAACCATGTAATTTTTTTATTTGATTTATAGTTAAAATTAACTGGTTTATATTTTTATCAGAGATAATTTTTTGCCCTGGAAATGGAAACCTCCATTTTTCATTCCATATACGAGGTATAACTTGAACTATATCTCCATTATTTGCAAGAACATCAATTGTTATTGAATCCCCATCTATATATTCCATAACCATCATATTATTGTTAATTATTTTTTTATTAATAGCTTCTTTAAGAGTCATAAAAGGAGGCATATCTGTAATTTTATTAGTATAGGTTTTCTCACATAAAACAAATGTATCTCTTCTACCTCGCCCTATAATTGGTTTTAATATAATTTTTTTATCTGGGTATCCTAATTTAATACAAGCTTCTTGTAATGCTATATTATTTTTAACTTTTATACATCTGACACAAAATTCTGAATTTAACTTAAAAATTGTTTTGTTTAAAGAATATTTATCTATTAAAAACTCAATTGTTTTTCTTTCCATAACATTACATAAAACATGCCTCTTTTCTAAAATATTTTTATATAATGATAATTCTAATGCCTCATTATCTGCTCCAGGTATTAGAGTACAAGGACCTATTATATCTATTATTTCTATTAATCTTGAAATAAATTTTTTTTCATTTGGCAGGTATCCAAAATAAAAGTCATCAAATATGTTCTTTTCAGTAAAATTTTTATCTGCATCAATACCATATATTTTTTTATTAGGATTATTTTTTCTTATCATCTTTACTAAAGAAGGAATTGAAATACCTCCTGCACACATGAAAACTAAAGGTCTATCTATCATAATACTTTATGTTTTTCGGATATATATTCTGAAATAATATTCGCAACTCTTATACAACCTTTACCATCTAATTGCTCAGAATAATCATTTTTAAATAAATACTGTGATTTATTTTCATTCATATATTTTAATATAATTCTCTCTAAATCAATATTACTTATCTTATCTATTCTTCCACCATATACGCCTAATTTATATTTTTTAAATTGCTCTAAATTAATGTCTTGATTATTGTTTAAACTAAAAGCTAAAAAACTAATTCCCATACTTACTCTTTCTAATAAGGAGACACCTGATGCGCCTATTATTAAATTATTTTCTCTATATAATTTTATCATTTTTTTAACACTTTTTACCTCTACTAACTCTGCGGAATTAAAAGCTTTTAAAGCTTGCATTATATTTTTTCTATGTGGCGCCTTCTTACTCAAAACTACTGTAATGTGCTTAATTTTATTTTTATAAATAGAAAGTATTTTTAATATTTTGTTAATATTATTTTTAGAATCAACTGCACCTATTTGTATTAATATACGTGCATCAATACTTATATTATAAAACTTATAATTTTGTAATGATTCATAATAAAATTTATTTGAAATCATTGAATATCCTATTCCTGCATATACATTTTGATTATTTTTATAATCAGTTTGTTGAGAACCTAAGTTAGGAGCAATTACTATAGGATTTTTCCATTGTATTTTGAGATCATCTATAACTAAACATAAACCAATTTTTGCAATCTTTTCTATGATTGTTTTAGAAATATTATAATTATCAAATATTAAAGCTGATATTTTTTTATTTTTTAATGCATCAGTAGCTTTGGTAGCACTATTTGTTTTATTTTCAGAGATACAAGTATATTTAGTATTAATTTCTGAATCTGGATCTATAAAAAAAATAACATTATACTTTAACTGTTTAGCAAGTTCGGTACACCGTGTGATATGTCCTAATCCATATATCTTTGATGTCGTAACTCTTATACCAATTATAAACTCTACATTATTATTCATTTTTTATAATTAAACTATTAACGAAGTTTGCTACCTTTGTTCCTGGATGTTTTGTATTACAAAAAATATGTTCCTCAATAAATTTTTTTCTTTCTAGGCTTTTTTCTTGCCAAATTTTTATTAAATCATTATATGGCATATTTAAAATATTTTTTAGAGATTCTTGCCAAGATAAAAGATCTAGATTTATATAAAAAACTGACTTTTCAATTTTTTTTCTTATTGTATTATTAATTAATGGAGATATTTTTTTTGAATCAAAGAAAATTAGAGGCTTATTTGCGCTTAAACACCAAGAAAAAGTACTAGTTGGGTTGCCAGTTACTATTATATCAAAAGCTGATCTTAAATATCTATAATCTATATCTCCTATAAATTTTACTTTTTTATATTCTGGAAAAATTTCTTTATATTTAAATTTATATGGAAACCTATTTGCTGGGTATTTTTTAAAATAAATATTTTTGTTAATCTGATTATAAATTTCAATAAAATTCTTTTCTATATTAAAAACTTGTGTTTCAGTTGGCGCCCCATAGCCGAGTCTTCTATTTCCAGAATAAGGAAGAGGAGAGACATGAATGACAGCAATATCTTTGTTTTTTATATTAAGTATTTTTCTCCATATTAATCTTTGTAAAGATTTAAAATATACTTTTTTAGTATGTAATGGAGCAGCCGTAATAGACCCTTTTATCTTTCTATCTTCTAATAAATTATTTAGTATTGATAAAGAACCTTTTGAATAACCAACAAAATAATCTGAATTATATATCTCAGAAATATGAAGCCTATTTGCTGATAATGCTGAAAGACCTTTTGTAACCCCATGCTCAAATAAGATAATAGAATACTTATTATAATTTAATATATTATGAAACACTTTAGATAAAGGGTTTGATAAAGCAGTTGCTAAAATAATTTTATTATCTGAAAGTTCAGTATTAATAATTTTTTCAGTATAATTGTCAGTAGCTTTTACCCATTTTGGCAGCATAGATATATGATAATTCAATACTTCATTTATAATAACTACTAATTTATTTAATTCATTACTTGAAAAAATACCGGATAAAAAAGAAGTTTCTAAAATATGTTTTTTAACATTTATAAATTCAATATTATAATTCTGAATTGTTAATTTATTTTTTTTTATTTTATCAAATTCATACTTAATACCTTTTAGAACTTTAGGTAAAATTATTTCCTTATATCCTAATATATTAAGTGCCGGTAAGGACTCTCTAATTATTCCATCGGGCTCACCGATAACTATTATTTTTTTTTTAAAAGGTATAATACTTAGTATACCAGTCTTATATAATAATTCTCTTATATTTACATTAAAAGGAAATAAAAGAGCTTTAATAAAAATATTATTAATTGAGCTATCTACTCTTTCACTTTTCTTATCTAATTTATATGTAAATACTTTAAATTTTATTTTATTATCAAAAAAATTTATATTACATAGCTTACTAAAAATGTTAGAAAAACGACTTATTTCCATAAAATAACCAGAAGAAATATTCCACTCTTCATTAACAAATATCATGACTTCTTTAATTTGATATTTATTAACAAACCTAGAAAATAATAAGGCTCTATAAAATAAACTAGAAATAAAAACTCCAAGTGGCCTTGCTATTGTTAAACCTTCAATAAAATTAATATCTTTTATTTTATTGTTTATAGTAATTTTATCTATTTTGTCTGCAACACTTAGACTAATCTCACCTAACATAAAATTTTCATCATAATCAATAAGATCATCAATATTTGAAACACCTTTATCTTTGAGACTATATGCTAATACGGGATCATCTGTAAAAATTTTATGCTTTAATTTTTCTTTTTTAACCTCTAAATATGCATCCATAGAGTCAATATAAATTGCTTGTGTATGTTTTTGATCAGTTAATTTTGTAATTATATCTCTCTCTTAAAAGACCTAGTTCTATTATATCTGTATAAACATTATCTAATTTATAATGTCTTTTTCTTATACCTTCTTTTACAAAACCGACTTTTTCAAATGATTTTATACTAGTAGTATTTTCAGAGTACATTCCCGCTATTAATTTATTTAATCCAATTTCAATAAATGCAAAATTTGATAAGGTATTTATAGCATCTGCAGCTAAACCTTTTCCCCAATAATCCTTTTCGCCAATAAAAATACTAATAGGAGATAATTTATGAATAAATTTTATAGGACCAAGTTTTATATTGCCAATATGAAAACCATCTATTGTAAAAATTCCTAATAAATAAGTGTCTTTAGATTTATTACATGTTGATACAAAACTTCTAATTTTACTTAAGCTTTGTTTCTCATGCTTTGTTTCTAAGTAATAATTTACTTCCTTATCTCTAAGCCAATTTAAATAATGAATTGAAATGTTATTCAATTCTAAACTTTTTAGAAAAAGGTTATTGCCTTTAATTGTATTAGTAATTTTCATTATTTATTAATTTTAAACATACCAATATTAAGTGGCTCATTCTTTTCTATATCAATACTTGCTCTCATACCAATAATTGTTTCGTATAGTTCTGGTGTCAGACCTATATGCTCAAGATTTCCTCTCATTACACTTATATCATCTGAAGTAATTACTTTATCTTTAGGAATTTTTTTAACCGTTATTATCGTTCTGCGATGAAGTTTTCTTCCTAATTCTTCTTCTTCATTTGGTCTTTTTATGCCTGATCCAATCATTTTTTCAGCTCGCCTTACATTAGCTACCATTTTTTCAAACTGATCTGGATCACATGCCGTTCCCTTCTCTGGGCCTGCCAGTTCTTGAGATAGTGCTAAATGCTTCTCTACTATAACTGCTCCTTTCATTACTGATAAACTACAGGCAAGTTCATCTGCTGTATGATCAGAATAACCTACAGGTAAATTTAATGATTTTTCCATTCTCTCAATAGCACTTAAATTTACAAGATCATCCTTACAAGGATAAACAGATGTACAATGAAGAACAGCAAGTTCACTACATCCTGCCTCTCTTGCAAACCTAATAGTTCTGGCTATTTCATCTAAGTAGGCCATTCCAGAGGATATTATTAATGGTTTTCCTGTTTTTGCTACAGCCTCAACTAAAGGCTTATTAGTCATTAACCCTGATGAAATTTTCATTATAGGAAAGTCTAATTCTTGAACAATTTCTAAACTAGGAAAATCTCCTGGAGTAGAAAAAATTATTAGCCCTAATTGTTCTGCATAATTCTTCATTTTTAGCATGTCTTCAAAACTAAGTGATAAATCTTGAAAAACATCATGCGATAAGGTGCCTTCACAATAACTGTAGTCAGGAGTAACTGTCTGTAATTTTACAGCTTGAGCACCTACCTTTTTTGCAGTTTTTATTAAACTTAAAGCCTGATTTACATCTCCATTGTGTGTAGCACCTATTTCAGCAATTATAAACACTGGTTCATTCTTGCCAATATTATGATTTAAAAATTTTATATTACGATAACTCATTTTTTTACCTTTAAAGATTCTTAATATTAACCATATAAGATTTTTTTTAAATTATGAACAATATATTCTACATCTTTTTCAGTTAAAGTAGGATATATTGGTAAGCTTAATGTTGATTTATAATATCCCTCAGCTCCTTTTAGTATTTTTGAAGAAGTATTTTTATAAATAGGTTGTTTATATATAGGTATATAATGTATTTGAGTTCCTATACCTTTTTTTTCTAATTCTCTCATAATCTCGTTTTTATTTTTTTTGATCTTCTTAAAATTAATATTTATAGAAAATAAATGCCATGCTTGATTAAATTTTTTATGTTTTAACTTAGGCAAACATATATATTTACAATCTTTCAGTAAAGAAATGTATTTATGCGCTATAATTTCTTTATGTTTATTTTGTTTTTTTAAGACTTTTAATTGAGAAGAACCTAAAGCTGCTTGAAAATCAGTTAATCTATAATTAAAACCCAACAACTTGGACTCATAATACCATGGTCCTCTTCCTAAAGTATCTTTCCATTTTTTATCTCTAATAGACCCATGCGATCTAAACAATTTTATTTTTTCTGCCAATTTTTTATTATTAGTTGCAATAGCTCCACCTTCACCTGTAGTAATATTTTTTATGGCATGGAAACTAAATGCTGCAGCATCACTATATTTTGCAGACCCTACCATAGAAACTTTATTATTTTTTGAAATATATTTTTCTCCTAAAGAGTGACATGAATCTTCTACTAAAAAAATATTAAACTCTTTTGCAATTTTTTTAAAATATTCTAAATCACATACCTTACTACCTAAATGTACTAAGACTAGAACTTTTATTTTATCCTTAAGCTTTTTTAGTATATTATAAACACTTTCTTTACATATTAAACCTGAGTCAGGTTCTACATCAGCAAAATAAACATTTGCATCTAAATATCTTGCAGCATGCGCAGTTGCTAGAAAAGTAATAGGAGTTGTTAATATGGCAGAATTCTTACTTAAACCCATTGCAAGATAAATTAAATGTAAAGCAGCAGTTCCACTTGAACAAACTATGACTTCTTTGCAATCCAAAAAATTTGCTAAATCTTTTTCAAACTTAACTACAGAGTCTCCTTGAGTTAAGCTTTTATTTTCTAAAACATCAACAACAGCTTCAATATTATTTTTAGAAATAAAGTGTTTTGCGTATGGATATTTCATGTATCTATTTTACTCTAGAAAGAATATTTTTAATATCAGAAATACTCAGCCAATCTTCATTAGTATTACTTGAATATTCAAAATTTTTACCTGTTGCTTTACCTTTATCTTTAATCTTCTTTAAGAAACTTTTAGTATTCCACCAAGCTAATGAGGGTTGAATTAAATAATGATCTTTCATGTCTATACAATTCCTGGATTCCTCTAATGGAATCATTACCTCATGTTGTTTTTCACCAGGTCTAAGACCAATAACTTTATAAGAACATTTTTCTCCAAAAGCTTGAACTAAATCAATAATTCTCATACTTGGTAATTTAGGAATAAAAATTTCTCCACCAACCATGTTATATAAGGATTTAATGACAAAATTAACGCCTTGCTCTAATTCAATTATAAATCTTGTAGCACTATCATCTGTAATAGGAAAAACCAATTCTCCTTTATTCTGTAAGTTTTTAAAATAAGGAATTACGCTTCCTCTCGAGCCTGCTACATTTCCATATCTAACTACAGAGAATCTTGTAGATTGTTTTCCAACTAAATTATTTCCTGCAATAAATAATTTATCTGAACATAATTTACTTGCTCCATACAAATTTATTGGATTAGCAGCTTTATCTGTGCTTAATGCTATTACATGTGAAGTTTTATTATAAATTGCCGCATCAATTATATTTTGAGCTCCCAAAATATTAGTCGCAATACATTCTGTAGGATTATACTCAGCAGCATTAACATGTTTCATAGCCGCTGCGTGGACAATTATATCAATATCCATACAAGCTCTATTAACTCTATTTCTGTCTCTTACATCGCCTATAAAATACCTTACAGGATAATTCTCTTCCGAAAATACTTTAGACATTTCATATTGTTTGAGCTCATCCCTTGAAAAAATTACTAATTTTTTTGGTTTAGATTTAGATAGTATTTTCTTAATGAATGCATGTCCAAAAGAACCAGTTCCTCCAGAAACCAAAATTGATTTATCATTAAACCAATTATAAAATATATTTTTCATATCCATTTTAGCTTCCTTTTTTACTATTATAATTTTCTAATTGGAAATCACATAGATCAATTAATAATTTTACTGCTTTTTTAACTTGATCATCTTCTATATGAGTTGATTTACCTTGAAATGCAGGAGTATTAGGTGCATAAAACCCTAAGTCCTTATATGACTCTTTTAAGAAATTTATTTCAAATAAAACCTCCTCACGCTGCTTTATAGTTAACTCCTGAATAGACTCTTGTAAAGCTGAAGGTAAATTCCTCATGGAATGGGCTATTATAATATTGCTTAAATGCATATACTCTATACTACTTCCAAATATGACCGCTTTCTTCCCAAGTTCTGCAGCTTCTAGAGCTGTTGTTCCAGATATAGTTATTATAGATTTAGCTTCTTTAACTAAATTTGGACCTGGGATATTATAATGAGCAAAAATTATATTTGGAAGTTTCATGAGACCTAAATAAAAATCTCGATCCTTTAATCCTATATTTGGTTTGTGTTCTTTTACTACCAAATTATAGCCACTAGGTAATGATATAGCCGATTGCTGTATCATTGCATGAATATTAATAAATTCTTTAGCTAAACTATGCGTATTATACTCAGGCTCCATAGGCAAAGGAAAATATACAAAAGGTTTTGATGTAATAATATCTAAATCTGTCTCAAATAATTTATTAAAGAATTTATTATCTAAGTATGCTTTTATTTTAAATTTAATTTTTGAAATTATAGATACCCTTTTTCCTAACTTTCCTCTTTTAAAATCTTTATAAAGCCAATTTATTCGGTCTTTAAAAATAAAAATTATATCATTTATCAAAGTCTTAAGTAGTAAAGAGTCCATAATAATCTTTTGTGCATTAGTATCTGCCCAAAATGGCTCGTGTTTATTAGATGGTACTTTTCCATTTAATTTTTTATCTATTAAATATTTTTTAAATTGATCTTCTGAATTATATGCTCCATAGGGCCAAAAAATATACCCCTCAGATCTAGTCGGTAATTGAAAAGTTACTGGAATATTTTTTTCCTTCGCAATACTTGTCAGAGCAAAGCCAATCATACTGTCAGGTCTAGATATAACTAGGTCTATTTTTTTATCTTCATAAAATTTTTCAAAATATTCAAAATAATAATTTTGCTCATGTGTAATATTAATTAGTTTTGGAATATCTCCATTAGACCCTGGATGTTTTTTATAAGAATTTAAATATTTTAAAGCAACATTCCTATCTTGCATAAAAGAATCTCTTAAATAAGTAATTTTGTATTTATTTTCATAAAATCTAGCCTTATTATAAATAGCTTCGTGTTTATTTTCGCCAAAAGATTTACTTGCATTTTCTTCTAACTCTTGGAGCACTAATATATTATCATTTCTATTTATGCCAGCTGATTTAATTGATTCGTTTTCTCTATTATTTGTTATTATTGAAAAATTAGTATTATGATTTTTTTTCATATATTTTAGAAAATTTGTATTAAAAAATTCAAAATTTTTTCTATTTACCATCAAAACTGATTTTAGTTGAACCATCCATTTACTCCAATTAATTATTTTTCATCATATTTGCATACCAATTATCATCATATTTTAATTTGTCAGGTGACCCTTCGCTAACAAGCTTTCCATTATCTAATATTATAATATGATCAGCACTTCTAATAGTAGAAATACGATGAGCTATAACTATTACTGTTTTGTTTTGTCCTTTAGCATACAAATCCAAAGCCTCATTAATTTTATTTTCTGAATCAAAATCAACAGAACTGGTTGCTTCATCTAATATAATTACATCTCTTGACAATAAAAATACTCTTGCAAGCATCAGCCTTTGTCTTTCACCTCCAGATAAATTAACTCCACCTTCTAAAAGAGTTTCATCATACTTATTAGGTAAATTATCTATAAAATCATGGGCTTTTGCTGCTTTGCAGGCTTTGATTACATCCTCATATGAAGCATTTTCTTTTACATATGCAACATTTTCATAAACTGATGCTTAAAAAATTAATGGCTGTTGAGAAACATATGAAATTCTATCTCTTATAGACTTAATGGAATAATATGTAGAAGACTTATCTCCATATTTAATATGCCCCTCAGTTGGCTTCAATAAAGTTATGATCAAATCAGATAAAGTAGATTTTCCTGATCCAGATCTTCCAATAATTGCAGTTTTTTTATTATTTGGAATACTACAATTAATATTCCTTAAAGCGTATGTTTTACTTGAAGGATACTTAAAAGATAAGTTTTCAATATAAATTTTATCAAATTTATCTATAAAATTTTCACCACTATCTACATTCTCTATATTTTCTTCACATTTATTTAATAACTTTATTATCGACTGAAATCCTGGTAAAGCTGATGCAACCATTTGTCTTTGATTAGCCATATTCTGGGAAACGGGAATTAACCTTACAAGAATCAAAATAAAGACAGCAATTTCAGCTATTTGAAGATTCAAATGGTTGACAGAAAAATATAATATTATTAACGCAAAGGTTGTCATTAAAGGGGATACAATTAATAAATTTTTTCCAGAGTTTTTTTGCATATTTACACTGTATAGGTAAAATTTATTAGAATAAGTTTTAGCTAATTTAATTTCTTTTTTTTCTGAAGAAGAAATTTTAATTGCACGCCAATTCCTATATCTATCTCCTAAAAAGTTGATATAAATGTTTCTAAAATCAACAACTTCCTTACTTAAACTTAAGTTTAATCTTACCCATTTTTCAACAATAATTATAATACCAGCCATTATAGTGATAGCTAAAATACTTGCGTAAGGAGCAGTTATTATCATTACTATTAAATAAGCTGAAACCGTAATTAAAATTCCGAAAAGTGTTGCAAAAGCCCTAATTAGTTGCGCAGATAACTGAGACTGATGATCAACAGTATTAACAAATGTTCCTGATTTAAAACTTTGAATAAATAAAGCATTGGCACTGAAGATACCACTTACACATCTATCAGCTATATCTCTTCCAACTTTATGTTTTAACTTTGTGATATTTAATACATTTAAATAATTAAAAATTTGCCTAAATAATACTAATGTAACTATCAAAATAGAAAGTGATAGTATATTAATTTCTAGCCCTAATGAGTCATAAATAAAGGAAAAAAATCTACCCCAAATTGAAGAACCTACTTCAAGAGAAGAATTAGTTGAGTTTTGTAAAAATTCAAGTAATGGTATAAAAGTTGTTAAGCTAAGTGCTTCAAAAAAGGTAACTAGAAACATAATCAAACATGTTCTCAATATATCTTTTAACGTCAAAAATTTATAACGCAAAAATAATTTGATATTTGAATACCAATCTAAAAATGGGGAAATATATCTTGAATATATCATTTAAATATAATCGCAAATAATGTTTTTATCATTCTTTTCTTTTAGAGACTTTTAAAAATTCAAAATAAGTTTTTTCTTTATTCTTATCTATAGAATCTTTACTTGATTGAAATCTAATTGCTATAGAAATACGAGGTTTTTTCGAAATATTAGGTGGAGCAAAATGAACGATATTACAATGGTGGATAGATAAATCGCCTGGTGATAAAGAATAATTGTAAGGGCTATAAGAAGTTAGATTTAAATTTTTTATTCCGCTAGAAAAACCAACTATATCTGATTGGTAATG
>MDTA01188966.1_pt1 | contig 21976 bp, 15 predicted proteins | sample 811151 | NCBI WGS metagenome assembly MDTA01 (sample SAMN05326648, study PRJNA326480) | marine metagenome | isolation source: seawater | place: Indian Ocean: South | collected 2010
CATTTACTGCACCAAAAGATCCAAAAAATTGATCAGTAGTCATATCGTCATTACCTGTAATAGCAATAAACTGCCTACCTGTTTTAGCTGAAAACCATCGAGGTAATGAAGTTTTACCTGTCCCAGCTTTTCCATAAAGCCAAACATGTTCAGCCATTCTGCCACTAGGGGGACAGACACAACTTAAAAACATCTCTAAGACATTCTTTTGAGGTGTATAATGAGGATCAACTTTTGGAGATCTATCATCATCGTAAATATCAAAAGTTTTATCAGACATAGATCTAAAACCAAATAGCTTTGATCCTGTTTCAGATCTAATTTTATTAACCTGTCTGATCTCTGTCTTAGGAACATCAACACTAGCTGATTGTGTATTTGATCCCTCAGAAACTTTAACAATCTTTTCTGTGACAGGTGGATTAGCTTTGAATTCTAAAAGATCAGTAATTTTATCTCTTAGATCTTTCAAAGGTAGTCCCATGATATTGTTTAGTTGTTTATCAATATCTGAAACAGTATTTTGAACCTGTCCAACAGGAGCAGTTACTACTGTAGGTTTTACAGGTTGTACTGTTTTTGTTGCCATTGCAGATCCAAACTTATCAATGTCAATTCCAAGGTCTATTGCTAGTTGAATTAATTCAGATTTAATCAACATGTTTACACCTTTTGACGGTCTCTTATTTGGCTGAAGATTTAACTCAGCCAATATTTCAGCTTTGAGCATTTGTCTTTGCTCACTTGTAAATTTTATATCTCGCATAATTTACACTCCCTTTTAGTTGTATTTAAAAAATTTATTACCGCTCTTTAGAGTAATTGAACCTGTGTTCAATCTAAATCTGCGGTAGTTGTTTATTCTAAAATCATAGACAGTAATGAGATCTTCATTATCTCTTGTCTCATTCTTTAGAATTCCCCAAAACTCTCTTTTGCTTTGATCCTTTTTGGTAAAAGATCCTGTAACAATTCGAGAATTGAACATTTTATAAATTTCAGTTTTTTTAAGCATATAATTGCCTTTCGTTATTTAAGTTACTGATTTCATGCTTTCGCAATCATCAGATGGAATAACACATTCCATTATCAGCAATTTTTAAGGGGCAATCTAAACTGCCCCCTAATAAAATTTTTTGCTCAGAGTGATTAAAAACAATCCTGTACCTTGAGAGTGGATCGTGTTTTGCACCAAATCGGTCTTACAGGCTTTTTAATCGTTATGGCTAGATATTTACCCATTCTAGTAGTCAGATTTTTTAGGTCGCACATAAATTCAGTAAACTTTTTTAATTACTGCATTATCAAAGCGGTCACTTCAATCTGCGGGGCGGATGGTCAATCCTTAAAAACCTTTTTTCTCCTCTGTCTGTTAATCTCCCTTGGAGATTAATTTCAAAATCAAATTCTGTCAAGAGAATAAAATGTGAATTTGTGCAATAATTTAATATTTATTTACAATCTTGCCTAAAATCTAAAGCAATCCCTAATGTTATGGCTACAGTCTGAACATTAAAAAAATTCAGGTTTAGATCCTGAAATACGAAAATATTGTAAAAATGTCAGACATTCAGACACTCAGACACAGACAGACATGGAAAAATGTCACAAAAAGTGTCACAGCTAAAAAAATATTACGCTGTGACTGTTGATAGCTGTAGAATATCCAACTTTGTTTGACGGTCTGTTAGACCTATTTGGCTATCCCCTCGCTTAAATTTACAAATGTGCAGATTGACACATTGGCACACAGAAAAACCGACCCCCGATTTGGTTCCATCGTCAATGCGTGTGCGGGGGGAACCTAGTCCCTTAGTTTTTGAGTATTAACTTTACAAATTTTTTATTTTTTTTTATTATAATACCTGTTTAGAGGGTGTTTGGAGACATTTAAAGTGGCAAGAAGAATTACTAAAGTACCAAAACAGCTAAAAAATGCTGTTGAATTAGAGAATCATCTAACAAAAGTAGAAAAAGAAGATATGATGTTGCAACATCCTTCTTTTCTAGGAAATCAAAGACAGTTTATAGACCGTATCTATCAGTGTTTACCCGATATGGCTGATAAACTAGTAGGATTTATGACCGCTCAACCTGAAAGAGTTTATGGTAGTAATGGTACAGTCCAGTTAATGGTTCCCGAAGACCGTGCATTAACTGATGGTCAACTACAATTATTTAAAATGGTTTTACAAAAGGGTTTACCTAACCAAGCTCCTGTTAGTATGCAGGGAAAACAGAACCCAATGGATAGTGGTAAGGTCAATATTACTATTAATCAGACAGGACCAAGTGTTGATTTTGATACTTTGTCTGCTCCCGTTGATGGAGTTATCCAAGGTAGAGCCGAAAGAGTAAATACTTTATCTTTTAAGAGACCAACTAAGAATGACTGACATAACTTTTGAAGCACACCATGCTCAACAGCTAGTATTAGAAGACCCACACAGATTTATCACTTTGGTTTGTGGTCGTAGATGGGGTAAGGACCACATGGCTGCTATAAAAATTTTAGCTCATAGTTTAAGTCATACGAGTCCCAGAGGTAGTAAATTATATGCATGGCTTAATCCTGTTTATAATCCACAGGGTAAAGAAAGTTTTAGAGTATTTAGATCTTTTGCAGAGAGTGGAGGTCTTGTAGCTAAATGTATTGAGACACCACCTATGGAAGTTCGTTTGATTAATGGGGATAGGATTACTTTCTTTTCTGCTGATCAACCTGATAACCTTCGTGGTGGTCAGTATGATGGAGTTATCATAAATGAGGCAGGTTTTATTTCTGATTTAGATGAACTTTGGTCTGGTCCAATTGCTGCGATGTTGTTAGATAGAACTGGTTGGGCATGGATTATGGGGACTCCTAAAGGTAAAAATGCTTTTCATAAATTTTATCTTAGGGGTTTAGATAATGAGTTAGAGGATGGAACTCCGAATGCTTGGAAGACTTTTAGATTTCCCACTAAGACGAATCCTTTTATAAGTGATGATGAACTAGATAGACTTCGTGATGAACTTCCCTCTGATATGTATAAGCAAGAATTTATGGCTGAGTTTATGGATACAGGAGGTGCTGTTTTCCGTGGTTTAGATCAGATGATTGCAAGAAGTGAAAACTGTTCTCTAGTTCCTCAAGCTGATGGTTGTAGAGTTGGTATTGATTTAGCTAAACATACAGACTTTACTTGTTTAGTTGCATTAGATTCTAACAACACGGTAATTGGTTTTGATAGATTTAATCAACTTGATTGGTCTATAATTAGTCAAAGAATAGAATACTTTTGTTCCCGTTATAGAGGAAAAGTTATATTGGATGCTACTGGTGTAGGTGATCCTATATTTGAAAACTTATCTTCTAAGGGTTTATCTATTGAGCCTGTTAAATTTACAAATGAAAAGAAAGCACAAATGGTTCAGAACTTAATGCTTCTTATAGAAGAAGGTGTTTTAAGAATACCAAAGCCAGGAACAATAGCTGATCCAAGTCACGACACTACTCATTTGTGGAGAGAACTAGAGGCTTACTCTTATAGTATTACTTCTACAGGCAGGATAAGATATGAAGCTCCTAGAGGTTTTCATGATGATTGCGTTACTGCTTTATTTCTTGCGGCTTCATCTATGCCGTTGATGATGAATGCTACAATGGCTAATATAGATTTGAATAATGTACGGGGTGTAGGTGAATTAGAAAACTCTTACTAGATTTTTTTACGAATATAGTGTAAATTTATTTCAATGTGGGGTATTGTACAGATATGGATGGATATAATGCAGCCAAAGATTAATATCAAAAAAGCTAAAAGACCCAGAGTTAACACTCAAGGTAATATGAAACAAGGATGTAAAATGATGGACAAGAGTGATCGTATTCATTTTGCACCTCGTAGGAAAACATAAGGATTAACATGGCAGATAAAAGAGGTGACCAATCAGGTTTAGAGTCTATAGTTTTTAATACGGATACTATTGCAGACAATGCTGCGGGGGAACGAATGAATGAAGTAGTGGGTCCCGATGTTATGGGTCCACAAGTAAATCCTATGGAGGCTATCAAAAATGCTAGAGATGACGTTAAGAGAGATATTATTAACGATATTGAAGTGGTTCAAGAATATAATAGGTTATCTGATGCAGATGATCCAGAGTCTGGCAAACCAGATATGGGATCTGTTAGGGATCGTATGGAAGTGGTTAGAGCAGAAATCCAACGAGGCTTGGATGCAGTTGCTAGAGCTTTGGACAACTCTGAAAATGCGGCTCAAAACTTGGATGAAGAAACGGAAAAGAAATTAGTAGACTTTGTTCATTCACACTTTGATTTAAGTTATGATCGTATATCTAAACGATATGATTATTGGTCTGATGCGGAGGTTACCCATGACATATATGTACCAAGTAGGGTGGTAGATAATGCTAGAGCTTCTCGAAATACTTCCTCAAGTGGCACTAGTAGCACTGGCACTCGCAACTCTAAGAGATATAGGTTAATAGATCAGATAAAGACTCCATACAGTAGATCCATATCTGATACTATTTGTACTTACAATTTAGCTATCTTTGGTGGAGCACCACCTTTTAGGATTGAAAGAACTAGTATGGAATCTGATAGAAGAGCCGCTAGACTTTTAGAACGAAGACTACATCACAACATGAGAAAAGTAGGATATGAGCAAAAGCTCTATCAAATTTTTTTAGACAATAACAGATATGGCATGGCTCCTGTAGCTAACTTCTATGGCAAAGATGGTAATACTCCAGTTAATATTGATCCGTGGGCATACTTCCCTGACCCAAGAGTTACTGCTCAAAATAGACATGAGGCAGACTTTGTAGGTTATAGAACTTGGGCAAGTTTAACTGCTTTGTACAGAAGAGGTCATTATCAAAATTTAGATAGAATAGAAAATCATAGACCGAATGTATCTTGGAGTTCCAATCAATTTTTAAAAGATACTATAAGAGATCAGAGTGTAGATCAGACTTTGCAAGGTGCTTACGGTAGTAGTTATAAGAGTTTTGGTTTAGGACATGCACATGTTCTTAACACTCTATATGCATTTATGGACCCACAGAGTTTAGGAATTGCGGCACCTTTTGGACTTTACCGTATTGTAGTTGCAGATGAGAAAGTCGTTATTCAGTTTGATCCCTCTCCATATCCACATCAAGATATACCTCTCATTCATGGAGAGGGACAATATGATGCACATAAAACTTTTTCATCTTCTCTGTATGATTTGATGATGCCTTTACAAAGATATCAAGATTGGTTACTTCGTACTAGAGTGGAGAATGTTCAGAGTATTGTACAGAACAGATTAGTAGTAGATCCAAATAGAGTTAACATAAGAGACATACTAGATCCAAATGCGGCTAGACTTGTCAGAACTCTTCCAGGTGCTAATCCATCAGATGCAATTTTACCTTTGACTGTTCCTGATGCAACTCGAAATTATTTTAGTGATTTAGATACAACAGGACAACTGATGCAGAGACTTGCAGCAGCTAGTGATACTGCTCAAGGTATACAATCTGAGACACAGCGAACAGCTACAGAAATAGCTAGACTTACTTCTCTTGGTCAACAGAGATTAGGTATGCAAGCTCGATTACTTTCTTCCACTACTATCAGACCTCTCGTTAGACAAATGATAGCTAACTTACAATTTTTTGAAGTAGATGGTGGTATGGTTAGTTTACCTGAAGAAGTATCCGCAGATAATCCTGATGGGGATGTTAAGTATAATAGATCAGAGATTATGGGAGATTTTGATTATGTTGTAGTTGATGGTACATTACCTACTTCTCCAGAAGAAAACTCTGAGAATATTACTAAAGCTATCAGAACTTTAGCTGAAACTGGTATGGGACAATCTTGGGATATGGATAAGTTTGTAGAAAGATTAATTGAAAGTTTTGGTTTTGAGGATGTGGAAAATTGGAAAAAGAATCCTAGTGAGGTGGTTCCTGATGAACAAATACAACAGCAATTACAGGCAGGGAACATCTTGCCTATGTCACAGGCGGTACAGGAAGTTGGTCAATCCCCAGAAATGGGTCCAGAACAAATGTCGGGCATGGCGAATCAAGCACCCGTTATTTAATTTGGATGATTTACATGAGGAGTCTGCGTGGCTAAAAAATTAAAAAGCACTGAACTGTCTAAAGGACTAGAAAAATTAAAAGACAATTACTTTTGGCAACAGTATCAAGAAAGAATTCTGACAGAATTTAATAGGGTGGAAACCGCATTGATAAGTAATGCTACTGCAAATGCAGATCAATTACGAGTTTGTGCGGCTTTAATGTCGGCATTCCGCACTGTGCTTGATTTACCTACTAAAATGGTAGGGGATGCTCAAGCGGAAGAGGAAATAGAAAGGCTTAACAATGGCGATCAATCCTAGCGAAGCAGAAGTAACTGCTCAAAAAAACCCAGGATCTGGGGCAATAACAGATCCAAACCAAGCTGTAAACCCACCTGAGAATGCACCTGTACCACCTACAGATGCAGAAGCTAATCCAGATAAATCGGGTTTTGATGCGGCATCAAGATTAAAGAAAAATGATAGGATGCCCGCAGACTTTGATTTTGAGGTAACTAACGATCCTGATCCACGAGGAGATGCAGAAGTTGGTGATGCAAATGCTCAAGATATACCAACCGCTGAAGCAGATCCTGTATCTAGGACTATCACAATTAAATATCGTGGAGAAGAAGAGGCTATTCCAGAAGAGAAAGCTATAACTATGCTCCAACAGTTTAAATCTGTTGAAAGTAAGTATGGTCCTTTGATGGAGCTATCACGAAGAATAAGTGAACAGACAGGTGTAACAGATCCAAATCAACTAGCTAATATGATTGGGCAGAGTATGTTAAATGCTATGAATCAATCTAAGGATGCTAAAACAGTAGAGACAAAAGATACTCCAAAGGAGTTGACAAATGATCCAAGAGTTCTTGCTAAAAATGTAATGTCTGATGAGGATGCATCAGCTAGAGCAAAATCATTTTTTGAAGAGAATGGGTTACAACCAACTGATGATGCATTTATGGCTATGCAGAATATGTTTAAGTATTCTAAAGCCGTTGAAGAGGCTGCAAGTATATTACCTACTCTTATGGAAGATGTGAATAATTTTAAAAGACAACAAGAATTAAGTGCGACTAGAGCTAATCAAACTCTTGTAGATTCACAAGCAGCAGCAACCGCTCAAGAGTTAGGTATTGATACAGAAGCTGACTTCAATGATTTTATATCTTGGGTAGAAATGCAAGATAAAACTTTTGGTAATTATAAAGCTGCAATCGGGAATAATCCCGCAGCAATGGATAAAGCCATAAGAGATTATCATGCAATCACAACAGGTAATAAGAGTGTTGCTGAACAGACTGCTATGAAAATGAATGTAGAGAAAAATATATCTCGTGCAGGTGGTGAAACTGTAGCTTCAAGAGGATCAGATGTACCTACAGGTAAAGCTCCTCAAAAAGATTTCAGTTCACAAATGTTAGATCTATTATAAAAAATTAATCAGACATAGACAATATAGTTGATTTCTGTCTGTGTCTGATGTATTTTAAATATGTCTAATTATGAATGCCTACCAGACGGAGGTATATAAACTAAAGACCAAACGGGAAACTAAGTTTATTTACAGAAACCAGAGGAGCAGTCGAACAGACGAACTATATTTAACTCTAACCTAATGAGGTGATTATTATGACTACTCTTGGTATGAGGGGCACAGGTTCATTTGCAGCCGATCATCGCCCTGAAAACTATAGAGAGAAGTACCTAATGTTAGAGCCGAATGGTTCGGCTCCGCTGACGGCTATTCTCTCAATGCTTCCATCGGAAGCAACAGATGATCCAGAATTCCATAATTTTAGGAAGGATCTACCTAGCTTTACCTTTACTCACTCAGGTACTGCTACTACTTCTGGTACAACTTTAACCGCAACTGCTGCCGCAGATGCTGCATTTTTCCGTATCGGTATGTTAATTAGAAACTTCAGAACTGGTGAAGTTGCTAAGATTACTGCCACACCAACTTCTACAACTTTTACAGTTACAAGAGGTATTGGTAACGGTGGAACAGGTGTAGCGGTAAACGCATCAGATACATGGTTTATGGTTGGAAATGGTAATGCTGAAGGTGGTGACACTCCAACAGCAGTAAGTTACGATGCATCAAGCACCGAGAACTTTTGCCAAATTTTCAGAACACCATACTCAATCACAAGAACTGCTATGCATACTAACTTCAGAACTGGAGATCAGTATTTAGAGAAGTCTCGTGATGCTTTAAAAGAGCACATGGTGGGAATGGAAAGAGCAATGTTGTTCGGTAAAAAGGACATCGTAGCAGGTTCCGCAGGTATGCCAGAAAGATATACTGACGGTATCTTTAATTCTATTACTACTAACGTAGAAGATGCTTCAGCTAATACTAATGCTAATGTTTTAACAGAAGCAGAGTTTGATACTTTCTTAGCAGAAAAAGCATTTGCTTTCGGTTCATCTGAAAAGTTAATGTTATGTGGATGGAAAGTTGCAGAGCACTTACAGACACTAGCTAAGTCAAGATATCAAATTAACAGCACTGGAACTGGTGATTCATACGGTGTTAACTTTACTACTTACAATACTTTTGCAGGTACTTTACAGGTTAAAACACACCCAATGTTCAGACAGATCCCAGGTGCTCAGTTTGATGCAATTATCTTAGATACTAAGGATTTAAGATACAGATACGTTGATGATACTCAACTATTAAAAGATCGTCAGGGTAACGGTGTTGACGGTGTCACAGATGAATATCTAACAGAAGCAGGTTTAGAAATTCTTCAAGAAAAGACACATGCGGTCATCACTTCTTGGCAGTCATTAACATAGAATTGTCTATGTATAAGAGAACCATCTTTTATGGTGGTTCTCTTTAAACTTAAAGGAGATAAGATTGACATCTAAAAAAACAATTAAATTTTTTGCTAAAAGACCTAACATGGAAATATCCGTAGATGGAAAAGTATACCCGTTTCATGGAGGAGAATTAGAGGTTGATTTAAAATTAGCTGAACAAATAAAAAAACATCACTTATACAAGAAGTCTCATATTTTTTGTAACGATGATGCTATTGTTATAAATGGAAAAGTTGAAGCTATTAAAGATAATCCTCGTATGCAGGATCTTTCCTCTAAGGTAAAAAAGAATAAAGAATTAAGTATATTTTCTTTTCCTGCTAGAACAAGTGTTATTGTTGATGCAGGTCCTTATAAGATACAATTTGAAGATGGTAAGGCTGCTGTAGGTAAAAAAGAAGCAGATTCTTTAAGAAAGCATGTCTTTTTCAGACATGGAAAGATTGTAGAACTAGAGGTAAGTAATGGTTAGTTATAATTCAGGTGGATCTGGCACAGGTCAATTCTCTACATTATCAGAACTAATTGATGATGCATTAAGGGAAATGGGTGAAGCTAGTCCAACTGTTTTAAAAAATTTAGAAAGCGAAAGATTTTTAAATTATGCTAATCGAGTTGTTGCAGACATAAACAGACATCCCTCTTTTCTAGATGTTCTTGATAATTCATATGATGATCAAACTGGTTCTATAACTAGTGGTAGTAATGAACTAGTCATATCATCTGGCACGGTTACTTTTAATACTTACACACCTGTTAAAATATTAGGAGCAGGTTTTGGTGGATCTGATTTATATAGTTTTATACTTGGAGCTAAAACCGTAAGCGGAAGTACTGTAGCAGGTACTTACCGTATAGGAGATTCAGCAGATACCACTGTTACAAATACTGCTGTTACAAATCCATATAAAGTAAGAATTAAAAGATATACTGCGATAACTGACATTAGAGCAGTCGATGATGAAGTTTTAATAGAAGGTCTTAAAAGTTACTACACCATAGATGATACTGACACAAATAATACAGGTTTGATTAGTTTACGGAGTGGTATCTATACGAACACTCTTAACAATTGGATTGGTTCACTAACAAATATTCAGGGAGCACTTACAGTTGAAATTAATGAGTATACCTAATGGCTCGAAAGCTCTTTTCATATAATAGATTTATTGGACTAGATACTGTTACTAGTCCTTCCAATATGTCTGAAAGATTTTTAGTTCGGTTAGAGAATGCTTATGTGGATTTTAGAGGTCAAATAGTTAGAGGTCCACTAATGGAAAAGCCTATTACTACTGAAGGTGGTATTAGTGCCAATAGAATTAACCCAGTTCTTCAAATAGCTCATTATGGTGATCAAGATTTCGTTCAATATTTTTTCGAAGAGGCTTCAAATGGAACTGTAACTGCAACAAATTTTAAAGATGTAGTAACTCAAACTAATATGTTTACTTCGGATCTGACTTTGACACCACCAAGAGTTATTACACCTATTTCCATAGTTAACTTTGATCAAAAACAATTTGCTTTTATGGCAGGTCATGATCCATATTACTATACTGGTGCGGCTTTTACTAATGCAGCTACCTTATCAGGTAATCAGTATTCTTCTTTACAGGCATATCCAAAAGGTGGAATGGCTGTAAATATATTAAATAGATTAGTAGTAGCAGGTATTCCAGGAAGAGAGACCGAGATACATATAAGTGAACAAGATAGTTTTGTTAATTGGAGAACTAATACTTCTAGTGGTACTACACCTAATGCAACAGACGGTGCAATTATTGATGTTAAAAATCAGTTTACATCTAGAGATACAATACAAGGTCTTGCTGTATTAGAAGGTGATAAATTAGTCGTTTTTGGACAGAATGAAACTTTAGTTTATTTAGCAGATACAAATATAAATCTTTGGGAAATAGCTAGAGACTTTAGAGTACCCATTGGTTTATTCGGAAGGAACACCGCAGTTAATGTTGGAACGGATGTATTCTTTTGTAGTCGTTTTGGTATTCACAGTTTAAAACGTGCGGCTTCAGGTTTAACACTTGAAACTAAGACTTTCACAAGAGAAGTTGAAGATTTATACCAACAAATGGTTAGACTAACTCCTTCCGCTACTGATAAATATAGAAATTATGTATTATCTACTTCACCTGCTCAAGGTGTTCAACCTTTTCATGAACCTCATGCTGTTTGGGATGGATCACTAGGTCAGTATCATGTGTTTTTTCCACAACTAGACTTTGATGTTAATGATGATGATCAAAGTTACACAGCACGATTGACTATGACTTATGATCCTGAAGCGGGTAGATCAGGACATCTATCATTTGGTTATAGAAGAAGTCAAGGGTTAAATATGAATGTTACTACTGATAAAAAGGCTGAATTTTGTGCTTCATATTTTGCTGTGCGAGAAGAAGTTAGAACTGGTGTTGTGGCTAGTGGTGTCTCATATCCACAAAAACCAATTCTTGGACCTGTACTTGTTGGCACACATGCAGGATTTGGTAAATTTGTATTACGTTATATAGATGACACGGTTAATAATTCATCTTCTAATATTACTCATCAACAGAATCCGTATACTACAACAATAAGAACTCCTCTATTATCACAAGGATCACCAGATACTTATAAACATTATAAACGTCTGATTATTCGTGCGGTAAGTAATAATTCTGACCTTTCAACCTTGAGAGCAGGAGGTTCAACAACACCTGCAACAATAAGTGTTAGAATTTATGATAGTGAAAATAATCAAGTACAAATTACAAATGGTGTTGTTGTGGAGAATGACGGAATGGAAAGCACTACTGTCCCTTCATATTTTAGTCAGTTCCCAATACAAGTAAGACCAATTGATCTTCCGATTCCTCACAGAGCTAAAAGTATTAGTATAGAATTTGTTTCTTCTACTGATCATGCATTAAAAATTTTAGACTTTGCTTTGGTAGTGGATACAAAATAGTGTATATTTATGAGTATGTCTGGTATAATAGTAGAAAATAAAGTAGACTACAATAGTATTTTAAAGTTATGTCTGGGATCTGAAGTTCACAGACATTGGTTTGTAAAAGAAATAGAAAGGCTTTTTATCAAACCGTTAGAAGATGATCATGCTAGATTATTTTACAAAGATGGCGAGATCATTGGATTTGGAAGTTGGGCATTTTTATCCGATGAGGTACAAGATGCATTCAAATCAGGTAGTCGCAAACTACAGTCTGAAGATTGGAAGAGCGGAAATAATGTCTGGGTAATTGATGCAATCGCACCAAACAAGGAGATTGGTTTTATAGCTAGATGGTTAAGAAGTTATCTTAGTCCATATTGCCATCAACTTGGAACAGATCGTTGCCACTGGTTAAGACGAAAATCAGATGGTTCGATTAGAAGAATAGGGTTAGCGTTTGCACAATGATATTTAACAAAAAAATGTGGAGTGATGGTCTTCCTTTCAGTGGGACAGACTATGAAAGTATATTTGATCCTTTTGAAATAAAATATGGTTTATTCGGTGGAGATGGTGACGGTGATAGTGGTGGTGATGATACAGAAAGTACTGTCGGTGATGATCCAGTTGATGATAGCACTGGTATAGGAGAAGAAAGTACTGTCGGTGATGATTCCGATGATGATAGCACTGGTATAGGAGAAGAAAGTACTGTCGGTGATGATTCCGATGATGATAGCACTGGTATAGGTGGAGGTGGAACTGGTGATAGTGATCCAGATCCTAACGATGGTGCAGAAGAAGATGTATCAACTGTAGGCGATGATCCCTCTGGTGCAGGAGATGATGGTGTAGGACCAGATGATGGTCCAGGAGATGGAACTACAAATGAACCAGATGGTAATGTTTTTGGTATAGGTGGTGTTTCTAAAACTGGTAGTACCACATTAGATGCTGCGATTGGTTATACTAATGGTATCGGAACTGGTCAAATTGGTAATAACTATAGTTCTTTAGAAGCTGCTTCTGAATCTGCTGTGAATGAAGCCATTACTATGGCACAAAATGGTGCGACTGTTTCACAGATTGGTGATATGTTAGGCTCGGTTGCGGGTTCTGAATCAGTAGCAGAATCCACTACAAGTGATATTGCCACAAGAGGTAGATCTATCGTAGGATATACTGCTACAGGTACACCTGTTTATAGTACTACAGGTAGGTCAACAACAGCACCTGATGCTATTTCAGGTTTTGTAAGTGCTACTTCAGGTAATGTTATTGGTAGTGGACCTACAGGTTTTAGCAATGTAACTGATTCATTACGGGATGAAGACTTTAGTGGCTTGATGTCTGGCAGGACAGATGCTACTGGGGTTCAGGGTTATGACAATGCAAGTAAAGCACCAGATGCGGGAATGAGTTATGGTCCAATGGGTTTTGGTCCACCTGATTTAGATCCTTTTGGTGGTAGGGGTCCGAGCGTAAGCTCTCTAACTGATATAGATAACACAGGTTTTTCTGATGATCCACAGGGACCAAGTTTTGGAGGTGCTCTTTTTGGTGGATCAATTGTTGAGACAGATAAAAAAGATTTAGACATAGCAACTATTGCCCCAGGATATGGAAGAGATTTTGGGATGAACCTTGCTTCTTTTATGAACACACCTAACTTGGCAGGTGTTACTCCTACTGAAGCTATGTCAAAAGATACATATTCACCTTATTCTGATTTTAGTGCAAAGATAGGTGGGCAAGCTCCAACTTATGGGGTGAGTTTAGCTGACTATAGTTTCAATAGAGATGGCACTGTAACAGGTCGTTTTAGTGGTCAGAATCAAGGTTTCTTTAGTTCTCCAATTGCAGGAGTTTTTAGTGCAATGATGCCTACATCTATAGCACCCGCTTTTCAAATGGCAAGAGTTGGAGGAGGACTAATAGATGCTTCTAGAAAAGGTACATTCTCTACAGTAAGTAATATGTTAGGTTTAGTAGATCCAAATATTGGAGGTATTACAGGAGCAATTAATTTTGGTGCACAGGCATTGGGTAAAGATGTAGATGCAATGTTAGGACTTGGGGCAAATCAAGGTTACATGTCTCAAGGCTCACCTGATGTTACAGGAACCGACTCTGATTCTGTAAGTGATGCACCACCTGTTAGTAAATCAATACCAACAGAATCATCTACTAATCAAATAAGAGATATTGACAGACCCTCTACGACTCCTACTGATTTAATCAGGAGGACAAAGCGTAGAGCGGGAGAGGATGTATATGGAGTTGCAGGATCATCCCCATTCCTGTACTATAGTGATGAGATAGATCCATCTGGTATAGGCAGTTTTACGGGATCAGGAAGGTCAGGCAAATTTAAACAAGCACCAACAGGAAGATAATTATGGCAAGTATATTTAAAAAAATAGGAAATTTTCTAAATAGAGATGAAGTCCGAGCGGGTCTAGCTTTAGGATCTGCACTAGGTGGCTTTGGAGCTTTTGATGGAATGAAGTACGGAGACACGGCAAAGTCTGTATTAGGAGGACTTAATCTGGCTTCGGGACTTAGAGCAGGTGGAGCAAGTGGTGCCTTGCAAGCAGGTCTAGGTGGTTATGGTTTAGCTCAAGGCTTGGGTAAGGTAGGAACATTTGGAAATACTTTTGATACGTTGATGGGTAAGAAGACAGCGAAACCTATGTACACAAACATGGGTCCACCTAGAAGTTTTGCATCACCTAATGTTAAGAAATCTGCTCTACCACCATTTAGTGAAAGTGCTAGATCAGCATTTGATGAAGAAACAGGAGGACTCTTTGTACCTACTGGAGATGTATCTTCTCAAAAACCTTTAAGAGACATGAGTATTGATGGTGGTTTATATGCTGCAAATAACCGTGTTGTTAATAATGCAGCTAATAATTTATATAATAATACTGCGGGTCAGATGGCACCTAGTGGGCAATCCTCTGTTGCTAATCTTCCAACAGCGATGACTATGAATAATGCTGATGCCATTGCAAACATAAATACCGCAGGTTCTGGTGGTGTAGGTTTTAATCGAGATATAGGTGTAGATCAAGGTGTTCTATCTGGTTTAACTAATATGAAGGGACAAGACATTTATCCACCTTTGTCAAGTAATTTAAATGTTGGCACGGGTAATAATAATCAAAACGATGGTAGTCAGACATTTAAAGGTTTTAGTTTTGAAAAAGTTATGGACAACATTGTGAATAAGGCTATGCAAGATCCGTTACAGGCAGTAGCAGTTGGATCTGCTCTTGTAACTGCTTTTGCTGATGATCCAAAAGAAGAAGCAGCAAAACAATATGCAGCAGAGATGGCTAGGGTTAGAGCACAAACAGATCCAAATAGTGACTTTGGTCAAAACTATATGTCTAGCTTCTCACAAAGAAGAGAAAAAGAATTAGATGATGCCTACACAAAAGCAACATCTGATTTTGTCTCAACTATGTCTAAGAGAGGCATGATGGATAGTACTATATTTACAGAAGGTAAAGCATCTCTAGATGCAAAGTTTGCTGAATTGAAAGCAAAGATCCCGTTTGATGCTCAACTTGCTTTACAAGATTATCAAAAGGCTCAGTTAAGTAATATCAATATTGGATCACAAGCTGCATATCGTGGCGGTGCATTGAATGCAGGTATCACAAATCCATTCAGCAATAGTTTCAAAGCAGCCGTAGCAAGTACAAAATCATAGGAGTTTTTTATGGCAAGTTTTTACACAACCGTTTCTAGGATAGGTCAGTTAGCAGGTGGTTTAGATGTAGCTCAGAAAGAAAGAGAGAAAGCTATAGCAGCAAAAAACGAACAGATCAGACAGTTCAATCTTGGTCTAGCTAAAGATTATGATATTGCAAAAATGAAAGAGTCAGGTCTTGATACTAGAAATTTGCGATCAAATTTAGCTACAATCACTTCAGCTAAAATTAGATCAGGTGCTAAAGGTAATTTAGGTCTTACTAACTTAGGAAATGTTAATAAAATGGTAACCGATTCTATTATTGGTTCTGGTATGCTTAACGAAGATTATTATGATTCTGATGGTAACATAAAATCAAAATATCTTGGTTCTCTTTCTGGTCTTCAAAATATTATTATGGATAGAATTATTGGTACTGGTTCTAATGATGTTGCAACAATAACGAATGTCATTAATGATACTCTACAACAACTTGGTCCAAGTATTGATGAAAGTGGGGGTGGTCTTGGTTTTAATGAAACAGTTACTAATCAGATAACAGGTCTTAAACAAAAGTATCAAGAGAGTATGGATAAACCTATATTTATACAAAATTTAAGACAGGACTTAATGAATAAATATAAATCAACCGCATTGGTTAATAGAATAATATCAATGATTACTTCAGGAAATTAATATGGCTTTAAATGACGGTTTATTCGCTAATCCTACTACAGGTGAAAGTGATTTTGGTGCAAGTAAATTAAAACAAAGTCAAAGAGCTTTTAAAAGTTTACTGCCTGAAATGGACAAAAACACTGAAGAATTAAAAAAAGTTATTTCTGATTTTACTACTAGTAGAAAATCATCACCACAATCTCAAGTTGCGAACATAGATTTAAGTGACATTATGGCAAAATATGGTGCCACGGATTATGAAGAAAGTGCAGGTGCAGAAGGTGGCTTATCAGGTTTTTTTGATGCTACAGTATCAGCCGCAAATCAAGGTTTTAATGATGTTAGTTTAGGTGTATCTCTTGTTACAGGTGATATGGAAACTAATTTGTTAGCCGCAGAACAGAAATATCAAAAGAGTTTAGGTGCAACTAATAAGAGACTTGGGTATGATGAGAATAGTTTTTCAAGATTTTTTGATGCTGATTGGCTAGGTAATGTAGCAGGTGGCACAATGCCAACTTTAGCAGGTATGTTTGGAGGAGGTGCATTAGGTATCAAAGGTGGTCCAGTTGGTATGCTTGGTGGAGCAACAGTTGGTTCAGGTGGTATGGCAGGTCTTCAAACTCTTGGTGGCACTTTTACAGAAGCCTATAACGCATACAGGTCTCAGGGTAAAAGTAATAGAGAAGCCTTTAGTCTAGCTTATGATGTAGCTAAAGTTGATGCGTTTAAGTCAGGTGCGTTTGCATCTGTTGCAACATTAGTAGCACCTTTGCGAGTTACGGGTAATGTACTGAAGCCAACTTCTCTTCGTGTAGCATCTTCTTTTGCTGCAAATAAACCAATTTTAGGACAAGCTGTAAATCAAGCAGTACAACAAACATTAATTTTACAACCATCATTAGAAGTATCTGATGTTATATTATCTAATAAAATTGCTAGGAATAGTTTTGATACTGATAGAGAGATATATAAAGGTGCTTTAGATGCAGCCGTTGGCTCTATCTTTTTTGATTTTCCAACAACATCCGCAGGTCTTGCTTATAACTATGCAAGAAGCGGAAAACTAAAAGCACCATTTAGTCCAGAATCTGGAACCACACCTCTTGGGATTGCAGATAATACACCTCTTGGGATTGCAGATAATACAGGTGAAGCAAGATCAGTTGATGGTGAAGTTTTAGGACCAGAAAATTTACCTACAATTTTTGATGAAGATATATCAGCAGCAACATCTGGAAGCCTAATAGATTTAGATCCAAATGATTTTAAAGAAATAGAGTTAAATCCAGATAATCAACAAGACCGAGTTACTTTTTTACAAAATCAAGTAAAGCGTATGGAAACATATGATGCTGATAAGAGAGCTAATAATGAAAATTATTCTGGTGATGTCAAAGTTGCAAATACTGTTAACTTTTTTAAATGGTTAGCTCAAGCTGACAAAATAATACAACAAATTAATTCTATCAAAGATGTTGCTGTAAAGAATAGTGAAGCTAATCAAAGAAAATTAGGTGATGCCCAAGAAAGAATATCAATCACTAAACTTATGATGGACCCAGTAAAGAATGTTGTGGTTCCAAGATATGTTTTTCAAACAGCAAATGGTCAAGTTTATAGAGTGGTATTAAGTAAGAATGGTAATCCATTAAGTCCATTTCAAAAATCAGGTAAACCACAGAAGACCCACATTACGGTTTTTGATCCTACCAGTAAAACTGGAACTCGATCCCTTGCTAAATCTAGTGGCACCTTATCTTCTAGTGGTATACCTGTCCCTAAGAATATCTTGTTGAGTGCTGATGTCTATAGCCGTTTAGTTAATGCTAGAAATAGAATGTTTGCAGAGATGGATGAAGCAGATGCATTTGATGCAGCTAATCAACCTGTACCACAAGGACAACTAACTCAGACAGAGACAAAGAGAATAGCTCAATCTGAACCAACACCTGTTGAACCTACTGAAAGACAAGCACAAGCTCAAGAGAAAATCGAAACTGCTGCTCAAGGTGAACAGTCTGATGGTGTGATCCCTGTCACACAAGATGATGCAGTTCAACCACCTTTACCTTTCAACCAGACACAGACACCACCTGCTCAGACAGGAACACAATATTTTGCTGATCCTGAAACTGGACAGTTTGATATGAATCAGGGTTTTGATTTCTCAACAAGACCTACTCAAGATCAGGTCATTGATCAGGCAGAGGCAGAGACAGAGATTGAATATACACAAAAGACAACAAAGCCAAGATTACCTGATGGTAAAGTAGATACTATGGCTGCTCCGATAACTTCTTTGTCTGATGGTAAGAATACTTTGTACACATCTAGGATGGCTTCAGGTATTGATTCAACTGTTGCATGGTATCAAGTAAACGAAAAAGGTTTTAATATAGATACTCCTGCTTACACATCACCTTTACCAATTGGTAATAATAAAGCTGAAGCTATAGAGACATTGAAGAATAAACTTGCCCAGATGTCTGACGATCAGACTGTGAAATTTGCAAGGACTCAAGACATAAGTCAAGATAGAGTACAGAGAGCAGGAGAACTACCACTTGGTTCTGGTATAGAAGCCTTGTTAAATAATATCCCAGGAAATGATAAACCTGCTATCAGAAGAATTATCAACATGTTTGCCAAGACTCTTGGTAAAAGTTTAGAAAGAATAGATGTAGTAAATTTAGCTAGTTACTTAACACGAATGGAAATAGATCCAGATATTGCTGACGGTATGATAGGTGCATATCTTCGTGGATGGGTCAAACAGACTGAAGGTAACTTAGAGCGAGGTGCAATTGCTATTAGACTTAATCAACAACCGTCTACAAGGGTTGAATCTTTAGCACACGAGTTAGTTCACTTCGGTATAAAGATGAAAGGCATAACACCAGAGATGATGGTGGATATGTACAATAGTATACCAGACACAGACTTTAATAAAAATTTTATTGAGAATGATCCGTACTATAAAGATCTTGATATTGCAACTAAAGCAGAAGAATATATTGCTTACACTCTTGGTGAGATGGTTGAGAATAGATACAGGGGTCCAATCACAAGACGTAGTGGTAAGTATGAAAGTAAAGTTCAATATTTTATCAGACAAATTATTAGAGCAGTCAGAGAGTTCTTTGAAAGAATTACAGGTAAAAATTTAGTTGATGATTATTTAAATAACATCAAAACTAAATATGGCATGGATACTGAAGCCAATAATGAGTTTGAAGATCAGACTGCTGTCTATGGCAGAGTGGTTCCTGTACCAGACAACAATCCAAATTTACAAGAAAGAATGAACGTAGAATCACCATTAGAAGGTGGTAACTACATAGACCTAGACGTAGACAACAATGCGAGTAGAGATGTAACAGGTAAAACATATACTGGTGTTGAGATTGGTATCAATGATAAAGGCACACCATCAATGGTAACCAGTGATATTGAAGCTGAATTTGTACCACCTGAAGTAGTTACAGGTAAGATAGGTAAAGCCGTAAACTTAATTAATCCAAGTAAGAAAGAAAAGAAAAGGTATAGATGGAGTTGGGTAGACAGGGACAATGACACAGATCCAATACATACTTTAGTATCCGTGACTTCAACAAATAATCTTAGTTCTGAAAATGGTGGAGCCACTAAAATTAAAACACCAAGTGGTGATCATCAATATGCACTTAAAGTAAATATGAATGGAGCCACTAAGTTAGCTACTTTTCCAGACAGTCCAGATCAACCACGTTTAAGACCAGTGATGTATGCACCTAATGTTGAGTTGGGACCGATTGCAGGAAGAATAAAACTCGGTACAAAAGAACATAATGTTTACGAATATATTACTTTATCCGATGCTACTCAAGATGTAACACCCGTCTTTGCTAGAAAGAAAGGTGGCATTGATACACCATCTAAGAGTATAGAAGACATTCAAAGGGCAATACCAGAATATAAAAGAGCTTCAGTTCAAAAGGCACCTAACACCATATCTAGAACAATAGATGGTAAAAAATTTACAGAATTAGATTTGAATAAAAGAGGTATAGGTTATGTAGGTAAGAAGCCTGTGTCTCAGATATGGCAAGAAACTTTAGATAAAGTTCCAGGTGCTAGAGCAGAATTAAAAAAATTAAAACTTGAAAATACAATGGTTCCAAGAGAAGAAGAGTTTTGGAATGCAGCTTTAAAATTACCAGACAGAGCTAGATATTGGTATGAAGTAAGCTCGGAAGTGATTGGTAATTATTTTCCAGACTTGACAAAAACAGAGATTGAAAAGTTTTGGGATGTAGTTGCGGCAACTAGTCCGATGGCTGATCCTATAGATAATATGTTCAGAACAATTGCTTTATTATCAGAGCATTATCAAAGCAAACCAATCACAACAGATCTTGTTAGTCCTACCGCAGTGTCCACTGCTTTATCAGATGAGTTACTAGGAGCACCTAAGACCAGATCTTTTAGTGGTACATTCTTATATCTTAGTGGTGTAAGAAATGAAGTTCCTTTGTCTACTAATGATAGACAAGTTGCTTCTTCGTTTGGGATCACAGGGGATGACATAGCAAATAACTTTGTTATGTATCATATATTAAGTGAGTTCTATATTGGACTAAGAAATGAGCAAAATGCAAATTTACCATCTGGTGTACAACCATATGAAACATGGCAGATCCAAGCACCTGCGTGGGTACATGAAAGAGGACTAACCAAAGCCTCAAAGAATGAACTACAAAATTATGATGACTATGCTCTTGTTTTAGAGAACAGAGTCATACCTAAATTAAAAGAAGCAGGTATTTCTATCCCAGATAATCAACTTACTAAAGATGTTCTTAGGAATCCAAACGTACCATATGCATTAAGAGAAAACCTATTAGGTTACCAACAAGCCTATGTTGGCACCGTAGAAGTTAACACACAATCTAATGTTGTAGGTAAAGAGTTTGAAGAGAACTCGGCTCTTATAAGAAATGAAGAGGGTTTTGTAGGATTAACAAAAGAAGCAGACAGTATTATTGCAGAAGGCATGAGAAAGCTAACTGCTCGATCTAGAGAAGGCGGTAAAAAATTACCATCTGTTATAGACCGAATTGCTAGTGCGATGGTGGGTAAAAAAGTTTCAATGGTACGAGTAACTACGGATGGCTTTGGTACATATGCAGGTTCCGCTTCACCAAACATTCGTATTCCAATGAGATATAAAGATTCAAAAGGTTATGGTAATTTCGATGAGAAAGATGTGGATGTTTTCTTATCACTACTAAGTGGACCTCTTGGACAAGAAGCCGCAGCAGCAGGTTTGTTTGTTGATGCTAATATGAATGAAGCACCTCCTGCGGGGTTTGATAGAACTTTTAGTGTCTTTGTGAAAACTGGAAATGATACTAGACCAGACGACATTGACCCTAGAGGTATAGGGGAGTTAAGTGCTAAATTAAATAAACCTGTGTCTATGTCTATTGTAGCCAATGGTTATTTGTTTGATATACACCTAGAAGGGGGTCCGTCAATAACAGATCCTCAAGTTATTTCAGATGCAGTTGGAGGTACAGGTCTTGCTCTGTTAGGTGAAATTTATTTAATACCTAGAGATTATAAGGTTCGTTATTTTGAAAGAATTGCAACTCCTTATAGTAATGGTTATAGTAAGATAATAAGTGATTTTAAGAAAGGAATAATAAATGAAGCAACCCAAGA
>MDTA01218595.1_pt1 | contig 21965 bp, 21 predicted proteins | sample 811151 | NCBI WGS metagenome assembly MDTA01 (sample SAMN05326648, study PRJNA326480) | marine metagenome | isolation source: seawater | place: Indian Ocean: South | collected 2010
TGACTCAAGTAAGGATGACTGAAACCATCCCCGGTGTTGATCTGATCCCTCCAAATAAAGATTTGCTGGTGATGATAAATTCTCGTCATTTTCTAAAACAAACGCATGTGTTGAACCAGAATCAAACCAAACATCCAGAATATCAAAAACTTGGTCATAATCATTTGGGTTTTGCAAACCGCAAAGAAATCGTTCTTTAGCCCCCTTCTCAAACCATGCGTCTGCTCCTTCCAACGCAAAAATTTTAGAAATCCTTTCATTAACCGAAGGGTCCTTCAAGATAAAATCAGCATCACTTGGATTTGCACCTCGTTTCAAAAAACACGTCAATGGAACGCCCCACGCTCTTTGTCGTGATAACACCCAGTCAGGCCTACTACTTATCATTGAAAACAGTCGGTTTCTCCCCGATGGAGGCGTCCACTTTACCAAGTTATCGATAGAGGTAAGAGCCCTATCACGAATATTTTTCCCATATTTATTCAAACCATCTTCGAGATCACGGTCAATTGCTACAAACCATTGCTGTGTGTTCCTAAATATAACTGGAGCTTTTGAACGCCAACTATGCGGATATGAATGGCGCAACCTGCCACGAGCTAAAAGAGAACCAGTCTCAATTAGCTTCTGAATAATCTCCGAATTAGCTTTTCCTTCTTTACCCTTTTTATCATAGACCTGTTTTCCAGAAAAAAATGGAACTGTATTAGCAAAACTACTATCCTCATTCACGTTGTGCGTCATTCTATCGGTCCACCCTAGGGCTACAAAGGCGTCATAATCCTCAGCACCATGACTTGGAGCAGTATGAACAAATCCTGTTCCAGTATCCTCTGTTACATATTCCCCATCAAAAACTGGCACCTCGTAGTCCCAAAACCCATCTGCGGCCTCAATACCGTGAAATGGATGCAGAAGTGAGATTCCAGCTAAAGTTGATGTAGACACATCGGAAACACGCTCGTATTCCACTACCCGTGATTGACGAAGACAAGCATCTGCTAAAGTATCCGCAAATAATAAGAGTTCGTCAGCCTCAGCCCAACATTCTTTTTCCGTTTTTAAAACCTTATATAGCCCGTAAGAAATTTTTGAGTTGAATGCGACCCCTTTATTTGATGGAATAGTCCAAGGAGTTGTCGTCCAAATCACTACACTCGCACCTTTTAATGACCCAAAAGCTATCGGAAACTTAACCCAAATCGTTGTACTCAAATGCTCCCGATATTCTATTTCTGCTTCTGCTAAAGCTGTTTTTTCTACTGGTGACCACATCACCGGCTTCGACCCCTGATAAAGGGAACCATTCATTAAAAACTTTAAGAATTCTTCCGCTATTACTGCCTCTGCTTTAAAAGACATGGTCAAATACGGTTCTTCCCAATTTCCGTTTACTCCAAGTCGTTTGAACTCGTTTTTTTGTACTTCCACCCATTCTTCGGCGAACTTTCTGCATTCGCTTCGTAATTCATTGATTGGCACATTATCTTTGTTCAATCCCTTCGCCCTATATTTCTCCTCTATTTTCCATTCGATTGGTAGACCATGACAATCCCATCCGGGAACGTACCTAGCATCTTTTCCCAACATTTGTTGAGACCTGGTAATGAAATCTTTGAGTATTTTATTGAGCGCATGACCAATATGTAAATGCCCATTTGCGTAGGGTGGACCATCATGAAGAATAAACTTCTGACGGTTTTTATTTTTTTTTCTCAGAGTATTATAAATATCTAACTTGTCCCAATGCTCAAGCCAAGCCGGCTCTCGAGAAGGAAGTCCCGCTCGCATAGGAAAATCAGTTCGTGGTAAAAATAAAGTTTCTTTATAATTTTTTGATTCTTCGGCCATTAATTTACACTTTCGGAAAATTATATTGTAAAATCTCACTAATATTTCTAAATGTACTCCATAAAAACTTACTTTTTTAAAGATAGCAGGCCTATAACACTATAAAGCACTGAATACTTTTACCAAGCTTTTAAATAGAATTTCTCCCGTTTCTCTATAAAATAATATATATGGTTTATCTAGATCAAATCATATCCATTTGAGGCTTTAATAGAAATATGTTTAGGTACGCTTTAAAAATAGAATACGATGGTTCAAATTTTTATGGATGGCAAAAGCAACCTGATTTAGAAACAATTCAGGGCGTAATTAATAATTGTATTAAAATCCTCGACCCTTTTTCAGAGGGCGTGGTTGGGGCGGGACGAACAGATACAGGCGTTCACGCAATTGGTCAAGTCGCTCACGTGGATTTAGAGAAGGAATGGAGCCCTAAAGAACTACAAAATGCAATAAATTATTATTTAAAACCTAATTTAATTTCTATTATTGCTGTCGAAAGAGTTTCGCCTGAATTTCATGCGCGCTTTTCTGCTTTAAAACGTTATTATGTTTATAAAATTTTCATTCGCAATGCCCCACTAGCACTCGAAAAGAACCGCTACTGGTATTTAAAGAAACCGCTTAACAAGGACAAAATGATGGATGGTGCCAATTATTTAATCGGAAGTCACGATTTTACAACATTTCGTTCATCACTTTGTCAATCTAAAAGTCCGCTAAAATCAATAGATAAAATAACAATATCTGAGCATTCATATTTAAATGGTTCAATAATTGAGATCCATATACAAGCAAAGAGTTTCTTACATAACCAAGTAAGAAGAATAGCAGGCACACTTCAAAAGGTTGGAACAAAAAGTTGGCCACCAGAAAGGGTCGGGGAGGTACTCGAAGCAAAAGATCGTAGTGCGTGCGGCCCTGTTGCTCCGCCAGAGGGGCTGTACCTTACTCAAGTTGACTACGATAAAATTTTATTTTAGCCACTTTCTTTTCTAGAAATTTTGACCCCTAATTATTAAATAGGAAATTTAAAACATCTCCGTCCTGTACAATGTAGTTTTTTCCTTCTGATCGTAACTTTCCAGTTTCTCTTGCACCTTGTTCTCCATTGAATTCGATAAAATCTTCAAATGAGATGGCCTCTGCTCTTATAAAACCTTTTTCAAAATCACCGTGTATTTTACCAGCTGCTTGAGGAGCCAATGTGTTTGCAGAAATTGTCCAAGCTCGGGTTTCTTTAGGACCAGCCGTAAAGTAGGTTTGTAACCCCAAGAGCTTGTAACCGGCTTTAATTAGTCGCTCCAAGCCAGGCTCCCTCAAGTCCATCTCTTCTAAGAATAATTTCACCTCGTCCATGTCAGTCAATTGACTGATCTCTTGCTCAATTGAAGCCGAAATATTTATTGATAAGGACCCATTTGTGCTAGCAATATTTTCTACTTTTAGAGAATGCTTATTTCCCTTGGATGCACTACGCTCATCAACGTTGCAAACATACAAAACTGGTTTTGAGGTGAGTAGACCCAATTCCCGAAAAGACTTAGTTTGGTCCTTTTCTATGTTGAGCGACCGTGCGGGATTTCCTTTAGATAAGGCGTCTTTTGCCATTTCAAGGAGATGCGCTTGTTCAGTTGCGTCTTTATCCGATGACTTTAATTTTCGAATTAAATTATTTAATCGTTTTTCAACCGTTTGAAGATCCGCAAGCATTAATTCAGTCTCTATTATTTCCATATCGTTCTCCGGATCAACTCGCCCTTCCACATGGGAAACGTCATCACTTTCGAAACACCTTAATACATGAGCAATTGCATCACACTCTCTTATGTTTGCCAAGAATTGATTACCCAACCCTTCGCCATTAGAAGCACCTTTTACTAAACCCGCAATATCTACAAATGACATTCGAGCAGGTATCACCTGCTTTGAGTGTACAATTTGAGCTAGTTTGGTAAGTCGTTCGTCTGGGACCGAGACATCTCCAACATTTGGATCAATAGTACAAAAGGGAAAGTTTGCCGCTTGCGCTGTTGCTGTCCTCGTTAAGGCGTTAAACAGTGTCGACTTTCCAACGTTAGGCATTCCGACAATGCCTGTCTTAAAACCCATTTTAAATTCCTTTGTTTTGTTTTGATATTGAAGCTTTCTTCCTAATACATTCGATAATAGGCAAAATCTAAAGTAATAGTTGATTTTAATTCAAAACAACAGCAAAAAGATAGGATACCAAATTTAAGGAATAAATAAATGAGTAGAATTGAAGAGACTTTTGCTCGTCTCAAAACAAAAAATAAAAAAGCATTTATTTCGTTTATTATGTCAGGAGATCCTAACTTTCAAACAAGCTTAGACATCGTTAGTAAACTGCCAAAAGTCGGAGTAGATATTATTGAATTAGGAATCCCATTCACTGATCCCATGGCGGATGGTCCAGCAATTCAGAGGGCTGGACAGAGGGCATTAAATTCAGGGATGACTTTACAGAAGGTATTAGATATGGTGGCAGAATTCAGAAAGAATGACAGCGCAACACCAATCATACTTATGGGTTACTTTAACCCAATTTTGGCGTTTGGTATTAACAATTTCATAGACAAATGTAAATCTGTTGGTGTAGATGGCCTGATTGTAGTAGACCTGCCACCAGAGGAGGATAGTGAGTTATGCATTCCAGCAATGAAAAATGGTTTAGATTTTATTCGGTTAGCAACACCTACCAGTAATAAGCAACGGTTAGAGTTAATTGTAAAAAACACGACTGGTTTTATCTATTACGTATCTCTAACTGGGATAACGGGAGCCGAAATTTCACATGAAGCTTCAGTTCACCAGCAAATAAAAGAAATAAAAAAATTAACTTCAACACCCGTATGCATAGGGTTTGGCATAAAAACTCCCCAAACTGTAAAGGAATTTTCAGAAGTTGCAGATGGTGTAGTTGTAGGATCAGCTATCGTTGAAAAGATTGAAGATAATGAATCCGTTGATGAAATCATATCCTTCTGTGGCGAACTCGCTAATGCAACAACGTTGAATGCGTAAAAGTGACCACTGAAAAATAGATGTTATATATCCAAAGCTTCTTTCCAAACAAAAACTTTTAAGAATTTTATAAAAATTGCTTTTACTTTATCAAGGTTTGCCTTATACGAGGGACCTGTTCGGTGGGATCACCCTTGGAGGAACACTGAAAAAGATTAAGGAGAATTCTAGTATGGCTGAAATAATATCGCTTAATGCGACTATTCGAACAGGGATTGGTAAGGGGGCCGCCCGGGCAGCGAGAAGACAGCACCTCATACCTGGTGTGGTGTACGGTGCAGGGAAACTACCACAACCTATTAATACAAAATTGAACGAACTTCTAAAACTTCTGAAGGCAGGCAAGTTTATGTCGACACTAATAAGTGTGACAATAGAAGGAAAATCAGAAAAAGTAATATGCCGAAATGTTCAAAGAAATGTTGTAAATGATCTTCCGACCCACATAGATCTAATGCGATTATCTGACACGGCAAATATTAACTTGTTCATTCCTGTACAATTTGAAAATCAATCAACATGTCCAGGACTAAAAAGAGGTGGAGTTCTAACGGTAGTAAGACCGGAAGTGGAACTTGTTGTGCCAGCCTTAAATATTCCAGAACAGTTAACCGTAGATCTTAATAACTTTGAATTAGGCGATACCATTCACATATCACACATAAAATTGCCTGAGGGAACTAGAGCCACGATAACTGGACGAGACTTTGTTATCGCTAATATACAAGCCCCGAGTGGTTTAAAATCAGCAGATAATGAAGAAGAACCCGAGAATGAAGTAGTTGAGGAAGTAGCAGAAGAAGAATAATGATTCACCAATTAGTAATCTAACCAAACGAAAATTACTAGTAGTACGACACTTCGGATGATGAATGAAAATCTTGGTTGGGCTCGGTAACCCGGGTGAAAAATATAAATTTAACCGACATAATGTGGGGTTTCTTGTAGTTGACAAAATTGCAGAAAACTTTGCAGTGGGCGCATGGAAAAAAGGATTTAAAGGTTTAATGTGTGAATGCCACACTAAAAATGAAAAGTTTCTTTTATTCAAGCCAGAGACATTTATGAATAACTCGGGATTTGCTGTAATGGCAATAACACAATTTTATAAATTGGCTTCAGATGACATAATTGTTTTTCAAGACGATCTGGACTTAAAATTTGGTCAAATAAGAATTAAAAGATGCGGTGGACATGCAGGTCATAATGGTATTCGGTCAATACACAATTTTATTGGAGAAGAATATACACGAGTAAGGATAGGAATTGGGCACCCTAAAGAAAAAAACAAGGTTTCGTCTTATGTCTTGTCTAACTTTTGTAGTCCTGAGGCGGTAGAACTTCAGCAAATTTTAGAAGGCTGCAAAGATAATATATCGTATTTGCTAATCAATGATATTACAACCTTCAGTGATAAAATTAATAAAACTGCTAATATTTAAAAAATCTACAAAAGTTTTATAAGTGGGTGATTTTCTAATAAGTTACTGAAAATAATAAATACTTTTTTTCAAATTGAAAAAGCATTCTGGTACCACTAATTCTTACGAAAATATTTCTTTTCTCTAACTTTGCCGTCCCAACCTGTCATACCACGGGATTTATCTGGACGCAGAGAAACCTTTGATTCATTTTTATCATTTCCTCTACTTGCTTTTCCTTTTGCGTACCTAGTCTTTTCCTCTTCCCTATGCTCCCACTTTTTTAGTAAAACAGAAGGAAATTTGTCTCGGCCAATAACACCTTCATTACACCAAACAGTATAAACATTATCTTTTTCAACTGACTCTACTGCCATTTTCATTGATCCCGCTGTTAGGACCACAATATCACCAACTTTAAATTCCACCAAAATAGTTCCTCTTTTAATAAGCTTACGGGTCGACAAGCCAAATATTTCCTGCTGAAGGCTTCTCCAAAAAAGTCAATATTGGCAAATTATAGACTTATCCTTCTATTTTGTATCCCAACGCATCAGCTACTGTAAATATATCTTTATCACCTCTACCGCACATGTTCAAAATAATAAGATGGTCCTTGGGTAAATTTGGCGCAATTTTAGCCACATAAGCAAGAGCGTGACTAGGTTCAAGCGCAGGAATTATTCCCTCCGTAGCACAACAAATTTGAAATGCCTCAAGCGCCTCTTTATCAGTCACAGAAACATACTTTACTCTTTTAATATCGTTTAACCATGAATGTTCCGGTCCGATTCCAGGATAGTCAAGACCAGCGGAAATTGAGTGACCTTCAATAATTTGTCCATCCTCATCCTGTAAAAGATATGTTCTATTCCCATGTAAAACGCCCGGTTTACCACCTGTTAAAGAAGCCGCATGTTCCATTTTGCTGTTAACTCCATGCCCGCCAGCCTCAACCCCGACAATCTTAACTGAACTGTCGTCTAAAAACGCATGGAATAAACCCATTGCGTTTGACCCTCCTCCGATACATGCAATAATCTCATCTGGCAACCTACCCTCCATTTCAAGTATTTGCTCCCTCGCTTCCTTTCCAATTATAGATTGAAAATCACGGACCATTTTGGGATATGGGTGTGGGCCAGCAACAGTTCCAATACAATAAAAAGTATTTCTAACATTGGTCACCCAATCTCTCATTGCTTCATTCATAGCATCTTTAAGCGTTCCCCTTCCCGAACTTACAGGAATAATTTCCGCCCCTAATAACTTCATACGAAAAACATTTGGAGACTGGCGTTCTACATCTGTTTTACCCATAAATACTACACACTTCAAACCAAACCGCGCACAAACGGTAGCTGTGGCCACACCATGTTGACCGGCACCTGTTTCTGCGATTATTCTTCGTTTTCCCATTCTACGTGCCAACAATATTTGACCTAGTACGTTATTTATTTTATGTGCTCCCGTGTGATTGAGTTCATCTCTTTTAAAAAATATTTTGGCTCCATTAAGCTTTTCTGTCATCCCTCCAGCAAAATATAATGGACTAGGTCGACCAACATAATTTTTCCACAAATCCTCCATTTCCGCCCAAAATAGGGGATCTTTTTTTGCTTTTTCGTATTGTTCAGCCAACTCTATAATCAAAGGCATTAATGTTTCTGAAACAAACATTCCACCATAATCACCAAAGCGTCCACTCTCATCAGGACCGGTCTTAAAAGAATTTGGCCTTTCATTTATCATGTGACATTCCCCTAACTATTCCAATAAATTCTGATATTTTCTTTCCACTTTTTTTTCCATTAAGATCTTCAACGCCAGATGAGACATCAAAATTTGTGGCTCCTGTCAATTCGACAGCATTTTTCAAATTTCTCGAATTTAACCCCCCTGCCAGAAACCATGTTTTTTCCAATTTGAACCCCGTCAAGATACTCCAATTAAACCTTTTTCCAAGTCCCCCCTGCACATCACCACTTTCGGGATACTTGGCGTCCAACAATAGTTGGTCAGCTACTTCTCCATATTCGGTCACCAGCGCTAGATCACTACTTTTACCGATTCCTATGGCCTTCATCACAGTCAAACCCGTCTGTTCCTTTATGTCTAATACTCGTTTGGGACTCTCAGTACCATGTAATTGTATAATATCTATGGGCACAGTTTCCAAAACTCTTTTCACATCCTCATCTTCAGGATTAACCATAAGACCTACTTTCAAAACTCCGACCGGCGTGCTATCTGCAAGAGACTTAGCCCTTTTGATATCTATATAACGTCGTGATTTATGATAGAAAATAAAGCCTACATAATCCGCCCCCGCCTTCACAGCAGCATTCAATGCTCTGGAGTCACATATTCCACATATTTTAACTTTGTACATGAAAAATTACTTCAAAAGATTTAATATTTCTTCAGTTTCAGTTGTTGTCTTGTTCTTCAAATATTTTATTTCACTATTTAGACTTTTTACCTCTGCTAATTTTTGACGCATAGCCCGTCGATATCTAAATGATCTAAAATACTCCGAAAAACTTCCGACGAAAAACCCAAATACCGAAAAACCTAACATTACAACAAATAATGGAATATGAAGCACCACAGTTCCAATTGGAAACTCTCTTGGAAGAATTTGCACTTCAACAACCTTAGAATTTATTGAAAAAAAAACTGCACAGCCCAAGACTAAAACAAAAATCATTAAATTTTTTACCGATCGCATCTAAAAATATACCGTCAGCCTTCGTTCAAACGTTTTCTCAAATTTTTCCCAGTCTTAAAAAATGGAACAAATTTTTCCTCTACTTTTACAGCTTCACCTGTACGAGGATTTCGTCCCATTCTTTCTTGCCTTCTTTTTGATGAAAATGCACCAAACCCTCGTAACTCTACTCTGTTTCCAGACGAAATTGCCTCAGTTATTTCTTCAAATATCGTTGATACAATTCTCTCTATATCTCTCTGAAAAAGGTGCGGATTCTCTTCAGCTATCTTTTCAATTAATTCGGACTTAATCATAAAACATATCCTCCCTTAAGTAAGAAGCCGATAACGTGATGGTAACATAGTAATAATATTTTTCAACTAGCAATAGAGACAAGCCTAGGACCAAGCCTGGATTTAAACGATTTAGTTATTCCAGAGGATGCAGGCAGTCCAAAGATAAAATCCAAAAAAGACCTCGAGGAATTTTCAGTATTCCATTTTAGTAGAGGAAGATTCATGGTATCTATTCCCTGTAACTTGAAATATTCCAAAGCGTCTTCATTTGACCCAATACCGTCAATTAGACCAAGATCCACAGCCATGCTTCCTGTAAAAAGCCTACCATCACTTACTTGGTTAACATTGGTCATATTGATTTTCCGTCGCTCAGAAACCAAATTTTTAAACCATTTAAAACTCTCATCAACCAAAGCCTTATTTGCCAGTCGCTCTTTCTCATTCATCCCCTTCAAAATGTGAGCGCCTCCCTTTAATTCGCCAGATTTTATAATATCTACTGATATTCCAAGTACCTTGGCTAACTCCGATAAATCTGGATACTGCACCAGTACACCAATTGAACCAATTAAAGAATTCTCCCTGGCAAAGATTATGTCGCCACCCAATGCCGCAATATAGGCTGCCGACGCACCAACCTCGCCGATCACAACTACCACAGGTTTTTTCTTAGCTATGTTCCGAAGCCGAGTATAAGTTTCCTCAGCGCCTACTACACTCCCGCCTGGACTATTTATACTTACCAGCAGCCCTTCAACATTACTATTTTCTGAAAGTTCCTTAAGTATATCGTTGCGACTTGGGTCGTCAAACATTTCCCCAGAAATGTCAAATAGCGCTATATGTGATGATACAAATATGTCAGTGCGCCAGAACCAACTTACAGCCGCAATTATTATCGTCGTTAGAAGAACTCCTTTTATAAATGCGGACCGCCGCTGTTTTCGGCTATAATCTTCATAAAATTCTTGTTCTAACGACATTTACGCTAAAGTCACTCATCTTGATTTTTTAATGCTGCTCCGAGAATATCTCCAAGTGATGCGCCCGAGTCTGATGAACCATACTGTTTTACAGCTGCTTTTTCTTCGGCTATTTCCCGAGCCTTGATTGATAGTCCTAGCTTTCTGTTAGACTTATCAACATTAGTTACACGGGCATCAATCTTGTCTCCAATCGCAAACCTTTCCGGTCGTTGCTCTGATCTTTCCCTTGAAAGGTCAGATTTCCTAATGAACGATTTCATACCATCATACTCTACCTCGATACCATCGTCTTCTATTGCCGTTACTGAAACCGTTATTACAACTCCTCGCTTCATTCCATCGGTCACCTCCGAGAATGGATCGTCCTTTAAGGCTTTAACAGAAAGTGAAATTCGTTCCTTATCTACATCAACATCTGTAACTACAGCTTTAACTGTTCCACCTTTTTTATAGTCCTTTATTGCTTCTTCTCCAGTTCTTTGCCAATCCAAATCAGACAAATGAACCATTCCGTCGATATCTCCTTCGAGTCCAATAAATAATCCAAACTCCGTTATGTTTTTGATTTCACCTTCGACCTCTGAGCCAGAAGGATAATTCGATGCAAAATTTTCCCACGGATTTCCTTGGGTTTGCTTGAGACCAAGACTGACCCTTCGTTTTACAGTATCAATCTCCAGTACCATCACTTCTACTTCTTGGCTGGTTGATACTATTTTACCAGGATGCGCATTTTTCTTTGTCCATGACATTTCAGAAACGTGAACGAGGCCCTCAACGCCTGCGGCTAATTCCACAAAAGCTCCATAGTCCGTAATGTTAGTTACTCTACCAGTATGTTTTGTTCCTATTGCATACTTGGTCTCAACTATCGCCCAAGGGTCTTCTTCAAGTTGCTTCATACCTAGACTAATTCTTTGAGTGTCTTTGTTTATTTTAACGACTTGTACTTTAAGAGAGTCTCCAATATTGAGTATTTCGGAAGGATGGTTTATTCGTCGCCAGGCCATATCGGTGACATGTAGCAAACCGTCAACTCCGCCAAGATCGACGAAAGCCCCGTACTCTGTAATATTTTTTACTACGCCATCAACTACATTCCCCTCTACCAAGTTACCCACTATCTCAGCACGTTGCTCAGCACGGGATTCCTCTAATATTGACCTTCGAGAAACGACGATATTGCCACGCCTTCTATCCATCTTTAATATCATAAATGGCTGTGTTATTTGCATTAATGGCCCAGCATCTCTTACGGGCCTTACATCAACTTGGCTACCGGGTAGAAAAGCGATCGCTCCTCCCAAATCTACAGTAAACCCTCCCTTTACACGTCCAAATATTATACCATCCACACGCTCTTCTTTCTCAGATGCTTTTTCTAGTCTATCCCATGCCTCCTCACGACGAGCTTTTTCGCGGCTTACTACGGCCTCACCTTTTGAATTTTCTACACGCTCTAAATATATCTCAACAACGTCATTAACGGCCACCTCTGGCTCTTGCCCAGGTAACGAAAATTCCCTTAAGTCAACTCTTCCTTCCATTTTATAGCCAATATCAATAATGGCTTGACCCGCCTCTATAGCTATAACGGTACCTTTTACTACTGAACCCTCTTTCGGAGTTTTTAAATCTAAACTTTCGTTCAGAAGAGCTTCAAAATCTTCCATTGATGCGGATGCGGACATATATATCTCCCAAATATTTTATTCTGGCCTTGTGGTTGTTTCCACCGGTCTTTAGACAGTTTTTCCTTTTACGCTTTTTTCGACACGCCTTGTCAAGTACTCACACTTTTTCCCTAACAATAGTGATTGCTCGGGCAATAGACGCCTCTATAGACAATTCAGACGTGTCGATCAAGTACCCATCTTTGCTAATTTGTAATGGAGCCACCTTTCTTTTAGTATCTCTTTCATCCCTTACACGCAAATCTTCCAAAATTTCTTCAAAATTTAATACTTCACCCATTTCCTTTAATTCAGCATAACGGCGTTGAGCCCTTATTTGAAGTGAAGCCGTCACAAAAAGTTTCACCTTCGCATCCGGGCATATAATTGTCCCAATGTCTCTACCATCAATTACGCTCCCTGGATTTTTTCTTGCGAACAATCTTTGAAACTCAGTTAGTCCCTTTCTAATTTCTGGGATTACTGCAATTTTACTAGCCATAGCTGCTACTTCGTTAGTTCTAAGGTTTTTTAGTTGTAAATACTCTAATTTAAAATTACTAGAAATTTCAATGGCATCTGCTATTTTCGTGCTATCGTCACTCCCAGACATTACCAAAGAGGCAACTGCTCTGTAGATTAAGCCGGTGTCCAAGTACGAGTACCCAAAAAATTTGGCAACGCCTCTCGACACTGTTCCTTTCCCTGATGCAGCTGGTCCATCTATTGCAATTGTAATACCCATATTTTTTATACTCCAGGACAATCAGTTGAACGAATACAACGCTTTTAAATTTCTTATCTTATCTCAGCACCTAAACTACCCATAAGTTCAAAAAAAGTTGGAAAACTGGTATTTATGGACCTATGATCATCTATTTTTATGGGGTTTTTTGAAACAAGACTAAGACATAAGAAAGACATAGCTATTCGATGATCAAAAAATGTTTTTACGTTAGCTCCACCCGTAATGGCATCAACTCCTGTGCCATAAACTGTCAAAGAGTCTTCACCCTCATGTACTTTTACCCCATTAGCCGTGAGGCCTTGCGCCATTGCCGAGATGCGGTCACTTTCTTTTACCCTTAGTTCTCTCAAACCTTTCATTACCGTAGTTCCCTCAGCCACAGATGCTACCGCAGCCAAGATAGGATACTCGTCTATCATACTAACAACACGGTCCTTGGGAACTTCCACACCTTTAAGATTACTCGATGATACCACTAAATCTCCTACTGGCTCACCATTTGAGTCTCTAAGGTTTTCGATTTCAATATTAGCACCCATCTCTCTTAAAGTAACGAGTAAACCGTTTCTGGTGGGATTTTGAGATACGTTCGGTATTGTAATTCTAGAATTTGGAACCATCAGGGCCGAACAAAGTGGGAATGCAGCTGAGGATGGATCACCCGGTACAAAGACATTTTGTGATCTTAATTCAGATGGACCCTCCAAAATTATAACGTTTCTCCCATTCGTGAATTGCATTGAAATTTCGGCTCCAAAACTTTTTAGCATTTTTTCCGTATGATCTCGAGATAACTCTGGCTCTTGGAAAATTGAAGTCCCAATTGCATTCAACGCACCTAAAAGTATCGCAGACTTAACTTGAGCAGATGATATGGGAGAAGAGTAACTAATACCAATTGGGTTCTCAGATCCTTTAAGGGTTAAGGGTAGCAAACCGTTTTCTCGACTCAAAGAAGTTGCACCGAATAATTCTAGTGGTTTCAAGACTCGTCCCATTGGCCTTCTTATAAGACTGTGGTCACCAGTAAAAGTGGCGGTAATGGAAGATGTAGACATTGCTCCGAGTATCAACCTTATTGCAGTTCCGGAATTACCACAGTCGATTACATTAGTCGGCTCACAAAATCCTCCCACTCCGACTCCAAGAATTGACCAGGAGTTATCCTTGTTTTTTTTTAACGTGGATCCAAAAGCCTCCATTGCCCTTGCTGTATTCAATACATCGGAAGACTCTAGAAGGTTAACAACTTTGGTTTCTCCAATTGACAGACTCCCCAAAATTAGAGCCCTATGGGAGATAGATTTGTCTCCTGGGATATTTGCTATACCCGAAAGCCCGTCGGATGGGAGGGCATATCTCTCATAAGATTTTAAAACATCTGACATTAGCTTCTCCTCATCGTACTATAAAATTCGGGTTATACATAAGAAAAGTAAAATTAAAGCCTTCTAAACGTTAAATAAGTAACTCTTTTACCCGAATTAATCGCTTTCTCTTCGTAACGAGTAGATTTCCAACCCGGCCATGGCAATTTCCAATCCTTTGGCCTCTCTGCCAACCATTCAAATTCATTTTCGTCCAAAAAAGTTTCCAGGACATGCTTTACATACATATCAACATCCGTCGCAATATGCAAAATCCCTCCACTTCTGATTATCCTCTTCAACACTTTTATATTATTCTTGTTTATAAATCGTCGATCAGCATGCCTTCGCTTTGGCCAAGGATCGGGGAAGAGTAAAAATAGTTTGGATATGCTACTCGTCGGGGTAACGTCAAACAATATTCTTGCGTCATCCATAATTACACGAACATTTGATAACTTTGAATTGTGCAGCTTTGATAAAAACATTGCCATCCCATTCAAATATGGCTCACAACCAATAAACCCTACATTAGTATTTCCTTGAGCAATTGACAATAAGTGCTCTCCGCCACCAAAACCAACCTCTATCCAAACAGGGCAATGAGATCCAAATATTTTAAAAAAAGATATGTATTCTCGATTCGGATTTTCTTTGTACCCGATACCTGACACTGAAACACTTGGCAAAAAATCTTCTATCAACCGCTTTTTTAAACCACTTATTTTTTTGCCACGCCTCCGTCCGTAAAAGTTGAACCCATAAAATTTTCCCGTCGGCATAATTTTCGTTCAGCTCCCTCTCAAAAAGTATCGCCGAGACTATATTTTGTGAAACTGTTTTTTTATTTTGTCCACTAAATCGAGTTTCTCCCAAGAGAAACTTCCATCCTCCAATGGCTCTCTTCCAAAGTGGCCATAAGCTGCAGTTTTCTTGTAGATTGGTCGCCTCAAATTCAAGTGTTCGATAATTCCACGGGGTGATAAATCCAAAATTTTTGGTATTTCTTTTTCGATTGTATCTTCAGGAACATTGGATGTGCCAAAAGTGTTAACGAATATACTTAAAGGCTCCACCACGCCGATAGCATAGGATAATTGAATTAGGCACTTAGTAGCCAAACCAGCCGCCACAATATTTTTGGCAATGTATCGAGCTGAATAGGCGGCTGATCTATCTACCTTTGTAGGATCTTTGCCGGAAAAAGCGCCGCCACCGTGGGGAGCTGCCCCTCCATAAGTATCAACAATAATCTTTCTACCAGTCAATCCTGTATCTCCATCCGGACCTCCAACAGTGAATTTTCCTGTGGGGTTTATGTGCCACACTGTATCTTGATTTACCCAACCTTTCGGTAAAACTTTTAATATATATGGTTCGACTATGGACCTTACATCAAGCGATGTTAAACTTTCTGTCACATGCTGTGTCGAGACTACGATACAAGTTACGCTAGTCGGGATACCATTTTGATACCGAACAGTTAATTGTGATTTCGAATCTGGGCCAAGGTCAATCTCATGCCCTGATTTCCGTGCGCTAGCCAATTCCTTTAAAATTTTATGTGAATAACAAATAGGTGCAGGCATCAAATCTTCCGTCTCATCAACAGCGTAACCAAACATAATTCCTTGGTCACCTGCACCATCCCTATCAACTCCAAGGGAAATATCCGGGGATTGCTCATGTAAAAAATTTTGAATTTTGATTGTCTTCCAATTAAATCCACTCTGCTCGTAACCAATTTCACGAACACAATCTCTCACCACAGCATCAACTGACTGCATGAAAGCTCGCTTATTGGCATTGTCTTGAAGGCCTATTTCGCCACCAATAATTACACGATCTGTAGTTGCAAATGTTTCGCAGGCCCCCCTCGCAGTGGGCTCATAACTTAAAAGTTTGTCAAGCAAGGCATCGGATATTATATCACATAGCTTATCAGGGTGACCTTCCGAAACAGATTCCGAAGTAAAATTGTAGTCTTTTCCTATCATACACATACTCCTCAATCTTTCTTGCCCCTTTGAATTGTGGTGATAATCGGGAATATTGTTATAGTCAATAACAATAGAGTCAACAAAATCGTATTCCAGACTCTTCCGCCTACAAATGAGTAAAAACCAAAAGTTAAAGGTTTCGGAACTAGTACATCAGCATGGCCCTCTTGACCTAAAGGTATTTCTTTTTGGACTCTTCCATATGGATCAACCAAAGCAGAAATACCTGTGTTGGCAACTCTTACTAACGGCAGCCCCTGTTCCACTGCCCGCATTCTGGCAAGAGTGAGGTGCTGCTGAGGTCCACTAAATTCACCAAACCACGCATCATTAGTAATTTGTACTATCCAACTCACTTTTGGAGATAAATTATCCACCATATTGGGAAAAATCGCTTCGTAACAAATCAATATTAAAAATGCCTGGAAATCTTCTGCACCAAATACTTTTCGAGCTTTGCCACTCGAGAATCCATGAATTCCATCAGTTGCCAACCCAAAGATACCCAACTTTGAAAGAAATTTTGCAAACGGAATATATTCTCCAAACGGCACGAGATTAGTTTTATCATAGACATTCTTAATTTCCCCAGATTTTTCTAATAAAAAGGCAGAATTAAATAGTTTATTTTCGGTTAGCCGCCGGGCTCCTAAAAGAACAGGTACTTCCAATTCTTCTGAAATAATTCTTCTCAATTTATTATCATCTTCTACCAGGTAGCTGACTGCTGTCTCCGGCCATATAACTAAATCGATATTACTTAAATCAGATTTTTTACTCAGTTCTATATGATGAATTAAAAACTTTTCGGCATATTCTGGCTTCCACTTTTCAGCTTGTTTAACATTTGGTTGTACTAAACGCACGCGAATTGGGTCAGTACGGTTTTCGATAATTGAATTCAGCCTTGATTCCCCAAAAGAATAAACAAGAGTAATAAGTAACAGTCCAACTGAAGCTGTTTTCCAAGAAATTGCAAACAAAAATGCCACAAATACCGTTAATGAGCTTAGCCAATAGGGACCGAAAATGGATAGAGCCTGGCCAAACGGTGTATTTATCCATATAGAAGAAATTAATCCCCAGGGAAAATCAGCCAACCATTCCGACCTTATCAATTCGGATAACGAAATCAATGCCCAAAGAGCCAATAGCCTGTAACACTTTCCTTTTCCTTTCCCCAAAATTGCAGCAAAATAAAATAGAATGGCCCAAATTAAAGATAATATACCTGAAAGGCCTAACAATGCGAAAGGGGCACCCCATCCCGTTTCCAATGGGAATACCATGAACGGCTCCACAATCCAAAAAAACGTTGTTGTGAAATAGCTACTACCAAGTATGAAACCTAGCACAGATGCTTCTACACCTGTGCAGTTATTTTGTATCCATAATATTCCCAGAAAAATAAGAGACAAAAAAGCCAAATAGGGGTAATCAAAAGGCATTTGGCCAAGTGCCATACCAAATCCTAATATTAACATAAACCAAGATTGTCTTAAAACAAGAATTTGGCTTATTGGCCGAAAAAAACTCATTCAGTGAGTTGCTTTTTTTTGCCCGAGTTTACAGAGACTCGTAACCGTTTAACACTTCTGGGATCTGCATCAACAACGCTGAATTCATTGTTCATCTTATCTTGTACAACTTCACCTCTAACGGGAATCCTATTGGTAATTGAAAAAATAAGACCTCCAATTGTATCATATTCTTCTTCGGTGTCAGGGTCTCTCAAATCCACTCCTGTTTGCTCATAAAAGTCCTCTAATTCTAATCGAGCGTGAACTAAATATACACCGGGACGTTCTTCAAACCATAGTTGATCCTCTTCTACATCATGTTCATCAATTATGTCTCCAACAATCTGCTCCAGAAGATCTTCTATAGTTACTAGGCTCTCTACGCCTCCATATTCATCAATAACCAATGCCATATGTATTCTCTCAGCCTGCATTCTTTGTAAGAGTGTCCCGAGCGTCATTGACGGTGGAACATACAATAGTGGTCTGAGAAGAGATTTAATTTTAAATGGTCTATCCGAGCCAAAACCATGACTTAGAGCAAAATCTTTTAAATGAATTAAACCTAATGGATTATCCAACGTATCGCAATAAACGGGAACCCTTGTAAAAGCAGATGTTCTAAAAACTTCAATCACGTCCTCGTGAGATGAGTCCTCTGACAACGCAATAATATCCGCTTTTGGTATCGAAACATCATCCAACCTGAGAGTTTGCAAATTTCGTAAGTTGACAAGCATGTCATTAGTATTTTTCTTCTCACCTGCGATATCCTTTGTGGTTATTTCGCCCTGCTTATTGGCATTAGTATTTAACCCAAAAAACTGACGTTTAATCCAATCCCACCTACTTTCAAACTTATCTGTTTTTAACTTATTTGAAGCTTTGGGAGCCATATCTTCGCTATTTTCCATCAATGTTTACCTGTACTCGTCCCTTTCATACGGATTTTTTATTCCCACACTTGAGAGTAAATTAACTTCAGTTTTTTCCATTAGGCGTGCATCTCTCTGTTTTTCATGATCAAACCCTAAAAGATGTAAGCATCCGTGCAAACACAAATGGGTTAGGTAATCCGTAAAATTCAACGAACTATTCTTAGCTTCATTGAAGCAGGTGTCAAAAGACAGCGCCAAATTTCCCAGCAGGATCCCAGCGTTTTTTTTGTCTGAAATATTAGCTACCGCCTGCGGTAACTGTCCAGGCTGATTATTTCTCAAATCGTATTCTGGCCAAGATAATATATTCGTAGGACTGTCTTTACCTCTAAATTTCAAATTTAATTTTGCCATCTCTGAATCGTTACAAGCCAGAACAGAGATACCACATTTTAGGTAGCGATCTTCCATTGTTGTTAATGCTAGTTGCAAAGCTTTATCGCAAATCCGACTCAACTTTACCAAATTCCATCTTTTATCTTTGATCAACGTACTTGTTTTCATAATTCTAATTTGAGGCATTTTTAATATTTTTTTTATAAAATGCTTCGTAGGCTTTTATTATACTAGATACCATTTTATGCCTGACTACATCATTAGAGTCAAAAAACGAAAATTTTATCCCGTTGACGTCCTTCAAAACTCGGAGAGCTTCCAACAGTCCACTTTTTATCCCCTTAGGCAAATCAATCTGGCTAGTATCCCCCGTTACAACCATTTTCGAGTTTTCTCCGAGCCTAGTCAGAAACATCTTCATTTGCATTGTTGTGGCATTCTGCGCTTCATCTAGAACTACAAATGCGTTTGATAATGTTCGTCCTCTCATGAATGCAAGGGGTGCGATTTCAATACTCTTTTCATCTATCATTTTTGCTATTTGTCTCCCAGGAAGACAATCGCCCAAGGCATCATATAATGGCTGCATGTAGGGGTCGACCTTCTCTTTCATGTCACCTGGTAAAAACCCTAAACGTTCACCTGCCTCTACTGCCGGCCTTGTAAGAACTATTTTATCTACTATTCCATCCAAATAGAGTGAAACTCCATATGCAACGGCAAGGTAAGTCTTTCCAGTTCCAGCAGGCCCAACCCCAAAAGCGATATCGCTAGCTTCCAGACTCTTGATATATTCTGTTTGCTTCATGCTCCTCGGAAGAATTGTTTTCTTTTTTGTAATAATGGATATTGAAGCTCCTACAATTTTTTTTGTCCCGTTTTCCTCTTTTTTTACACTCGAAGAGTTATGTTCGAAAAGCCTATTAGACATTCTTATCGCGGCATCTATATCACCCGAGTCCAATGTCGTTCCAAGTGCCAACTGAGAGTAGATACCTCTCAAAATTAAAATAGCGGAATTACAATCTTCTTTTTGCCCAGAAATTTCTAACCAGTTGCCCCGTCGGGCTATCTGCACATTGACGGAGTCTTCAATCTTGGCAAGATTCGTATCTAATTGCCCACATAGATCAATCATTAAACGATTATCAGGAAATTCAATTGATTTTTGAATGATTCTGTTTTCGGAAATTAGTGTCATTTAGTTTTTGATCAAATCCCTCAAAACTTGCTCATTGGATAATGATTGCATCAAAATACAAGTATCACAAGATATTATATTACCGAATATTTTTCCCCATTTTTGCATAACTACAACGCCTTTCCTTCGAGCGAGTTAGTGCGAATGCTTTTCATTTGTACTATGATAATTTTTCCAATTAACTCTTTTGAACCTTTTAAAAACACAGGCTGCAAGTATGGCGACCTTCCTACAACCTGCCCAGCCTCTTTGCCTTTTTTTTCTATCAATATCGGATACGAATTACCAATCATGCTATTTTGAAATTCTTTTTGTTGTTTATTTAAAGCAGTCTGTAATTTTAACAAGCGAGCCCCTTTAACAGATTCGTCAACCTCATCCAACTCCGCAGCTCGCGTTCCCGGCCTAGATGAGTATTTAAAACTGTAAGCTTGTGCATAACCTACTTCCCTGGAAAGCTGTACGGTTTCCTCAAAGTCTGCATCTGTTTCACCTGGAAATCCGACGATAAAATCACCAGATATCGCAATATCTGGTCGCCTTTCACGAACACGCTTTAAAATATTTAAGTATTCTTGTGCCGTATGTTTGCGATTCATAGCTTTTAGGATCTTGTCACTGCCTGACTGAACAGGTAAGTGTAAATATGGCATAAGCTTTGGTTCAACTCCAAACAAATTTATTAGTGAGTCACACATATCGTTTGGATGTGAAGTAGTGAACCTAATTCTTTTCAAATCTTCTATTTTAGCCAACTCCGAGATCAATTTAGCCAAATCCCAACCAGTTCCATTACTGACTCCCCAATAAGCATTTACATTTTGTCCTAACAATGTAATTTCAACCACGCCTTTATCAACTAAATCTAAAGCCTCCCCAATTAAAGCCTCTGGGTTTCTAGAAACTTCAGAACCCCTAGTATATGGAACTACGCAAAAAGCGCAGAATTTATCACACCCCTCTTGAACAGTCAAATAGGCTGACGGCTTAAAATTCATATTATTTGGTGGAGGTAAATGCAAAAACTTTTCTTCTGGTGGAAAATCAATCTCGACGGCCTTTTGTCCTTTCTCAAGTCCCGCTAACATCTTCGGAAGCCGATGATAAGATTGCGGACCAACCACCAAATCAACCAGCGGTTGTCTTCTTATTATCTCCTGACCCTCAGCTTGAGCCACACAACCAGCTATACCAATCTTCAGATTGGGATTTTTTTGTTTAAGCAACTTGTATCTGCCCAACTCAGAATATATTTTTTCAGCAGCTTTTTCTCTAATATGGCACGTATTAAGTAGTATCAGATCGGCATTTTCAGTGTTTTCTGTAATGTCGAAACCCTCTGCGACAAGCGTATCACTCATTCTCGAGCTATCGTAAACGTTCATTTGACAGCCATATGTCTTAAGGAATAATTTCTTTTTATTTGCCATCTATATAGTAACCATTCCTTGCAACTACATTTAACTTAAGACTGCCTATAATAAATAATCTGAAATGTTAAGAAAAATTTCTAATATTGAACTAATTTTTGGGGAATTATCTTTTCTGATTGTGACACAAAAAAGTAATCATTTTATTTAAAGGCTTGTCAATTAGTTGTATTTGTTTAGTGTTCGCTCGTGCCTGGTAAAAAAGGTTGAACGTATATCATATTATATAGTGCATTAGAACTCGACTGGAGGCAAAAATGAAAAAACATGTGAGAGCCTTGATTGTTGGTGGCGGTGCAATTGGCGTAAGTATCGCCTACCACCTTGCAAAAGCGGGGTGGAACGACGTGGCTTTATTAGAGAGAGATGAATTAACCTCTGGTTCTACTTGGCATGCTGCCGGACTTTTACCGCTATTCAACATGTCTTACGCAACA
>MDTA01022480.1_pt1 | contig 21962 bp, 19 predicted proteins | sample 811151 | NCBI WGS metagenome assembly MDTA01 (sample SAMN05326648, study PRJNA326480) | marine metagenome | isolation source: seawater | place: Indian Ocean: South | collected 2010
GATAAAAATAATAAAATCAGAAATCAAAATTTTAAATACTTTCTCGAAAATATAAATAGCAAATTATATCAAACAGATTTTGATATGGATGGTGTCTCAAATTATGCATTTCCATTGATACTTAAAAAGAAAGATTTTGAATTTAGAAAGAAATTAGAAACAAAAATGAAAAATAATGGGATTGAATTTAGAAGAGGTAATGCTGGTGGCGGAAATCAATTAAGACAACCATATTTAAAAAAATATGCTCGAGCCTTAAATTTAAAAGATTTCAAAAAAGTAGATCATGTTCATTTTTTTGGATATTATATCGGAAATTATCCAAGCTTAAATTTTTATAAAATCTTAAAAATTTGTAAAATATTAAACAAAATATAAAATGAGCAGAAAATTCAAGAGGTGTTTGATTACTGGAATTACAGGTTCTGGAGGAAGTTATTTAGCCGAATACATACTTAAAAAAGATAAAAATATTAAAATTTTTGGAGTTTATCGGTCAAATGGTTTTTTAAAACTACTTAGAAAAAGGACAGGTAAAATTATAAAGTTTCAGAAAATTGATCTTTTAAACTATGATAAATTGAAAAAATACATAAATAAAATAAAACCAGATGTAATTTTCCACCTTGCATCCAATGCAGATGTCAGAGGTTCATTTGATTATCCAATTGATCATGCTTACAATAATAATTTGATAACAATCAATCTCTTAGAAGCAGTAAGAAAAAATAAAATTAATCCAATCATAATGATTTGTAGTACATCGGAAGTCTATGGGATTGTTGATAAAAAAAGCATGCCAATCAAAGAAAATCAGCAGATTGCCCCAATAAATCCTTACGCAGTTACTAAAGTTTATCAAGACTTGATATCTCAAGTTTATCACAAATCATTTAATTTAAACATAATTATAACTAGAATGTTTTCTTACACGAATGCTCGAAGATCAAATTTATTTCAAAGCTCTTTTGCTAAACAAATAGTACTTTGTGAAAATAATAAAGCAAAATATCTAAAGCATGGCAATTTAAATAGCATTAGAACCTTTGTTGATATCAATGATGCAATGGAAGCTTATTGGATAGCTGCAAAAAAAGGTAAAATAGGAGAAATTTACAATATTGGTGGAAACAAAACAATTTCTGTAAAAAATTTTTTAAAAGAACTCTTAAAGCTTTCAAAGAAAAAAATTTATACCAAATTAGATCCAAATCTTTTGAGGCCACAAGATGTAAATTTACAAATTCCATGCTCTAGAAAATTCATTAAACATACAGGATGGAAAGCAAAAGTAACATTTAAAAAATCTGTTGAAAAATTATTGAATGAATGTAGGGAATATTATAAATGATTAAAAAAATTTTAGTTACTGGTGCCGCTGGATATCTTGGTTCAATGATATGCACATATTTAGTAGAAGAAGGCTATCAAGTAACAGCTGTAGATATTTTAAAATATGATAAAAATTCTTTAAATCATCTTTTTTTCTTTAAAAATTTCAAATTTTTAAATTTAGATATAACGAAAAAAAAAAATTTAAAAAAAATTTTAAAGAATCAAGATTTTATAATACCTTTAGCGGCATTAGTTGGGGCCCCGCTATGTGAAAAAAGAAAAGAAGAGGCAATTAAAGTTAATATTAAATCAATTGAACTACTATTAAAACAAGTAAAGAAAAAACAAAAAATAATATACCCTACTTCAAATTCTGGCTACGGAATTGGACAAAAAACAAAATTTTGTGATGAAAATACAGAGTTAAATCCAATCTCGCTTTATGGAAGAACAAAAGTTGAAGCTGAAAAGCTAATATCAAAACATTCAAATTTTATATGTTTTAGGTTAGCTACTGTTTTTGGTTATTCTTACAGAATGAGAACAGATTTGATAGTGAACAATTTTGTAGAAACAGCAGTCAAAAAGGGCAAACTTGAAATATTTGAACCTCATTTTAGAAGAAATTTTATACACATTAAAGATATTGTTGCAGCATTCTTATTCTCAATTAAAAATTTTGGAAAATTGAAAAATAACATTTATAATTTAGGTTTATCATCGGCTAATATTACGAAATTAAATCTTGCTAACAAAATAAAAAAAATAATTCCGTCTACAAAAATCATAATTAAAAAAAAGGGTAATGATCCTGATAAAAGGGATTACTTTGTAAGTAATGCAAAAATAGAAAAAACTGGCTATAAAGCTAAGATATCTTTAGACCAAGGAATTAAAGAATTACACAAAGTTTTTTCAAATTCAGATATTAAATTTCTTAATAATTATTAAATTTTCTTAATATTTTTCTTATTTGTAAATTAAAATCTTCTTTTGCGTATTCAAAATATAAATTACTTTTCTTTGCACTAATCATATCTTTTATTTGATCACCTAACATAAAAGATTTATTTTTGTTGATTACCCATTTTTTAAATAAATTTAGTATCATTAAATTACCAGGTTTCCTTAATTTACTATTTTTGTTATATTTTTTTATTTTAGATCCTTTTAAAAAAGGTGAATATTCCATATCATTTATATAGCATTGCTTTTTAAAAAAATATTCTTTTATAGCTCTATAAAATTTAAGATATGTTTCCTCTGTATAAATTCCTCTAGCAATCCCGGATTGATTTGTAACTATAAAAACATAATAATCATTTAAATTTAAATATTTTATTCCTTTGATTACATTTTTTCTTAATCGAAACTTTTTCATATTATGAACATATCCGAGATCATAATTGATAACACCATCTCTATCCAAAAAAACTGCTGGTTTAATAAACTGTTTATGAAATTCTTTTTTCCCTTTAATTAAGTTTGAGTAAGTTCCAATATCAATGAAATCTGATAAAATTTTTTTACCTTTGATATTTTTGGTTTTAATAAGATTATTAATAATTTCATTTTCTAAGGAAATTTTTTTATTTGGTATTCTTTTAAGTATATGGTTTTTAAAATAATAAATACCAGCATTCATTAATTTTCCACTAAAGTTAACATCTCCTTTTTTATTAAGGGATAAATTTGATAATAATTTATTAGATTTATAATTCTTATTTTCAGTAAGAAAAATATAATTATTTTTTTTACCAATATTATTTTCAAATAAAAATTTTAAATCAGTTTTTATAAATGAATCACCATTTATAATAACTAAGTTATTATTTGTTTTATGTTTTAATTGGCTTAACGCTCCACCTGTACCCAATACTTTTTTTTCTAAAATACAATCAATTCTTATTCCATTTGAAATTTTTTTATGAAATTTTGCTGATATTTGTTTGCCCTTATATCCTGCCAGAATAAAAATTCTATTAAATGGATACTTTGCATAATAATTAATTAAATAAGTTATAAAGTTTCTATTATTAAAGTTAATTAATGGCTTGGGTTGTTTTTTTGTAAACTTTGAAATTCTAGAGCCTATTCCTCCAGCTAAAATAACCAGATCAATTTTATTTAATTTTCTTTTAATAATCATTTAATATAAAAATATATTATTTTTTAATTTAAAATATAATCTTTATGATTGATTACAAAAAATATTTAGACCGTTTCGGGTTTCCTTTAAAAAAAACACCAGATCATAATATCAAACATTTCTTTGAAAAAAGAGTGTTTTTATTTTCAAGTTTTAAAAGAAAATTTGATATATGTTTAAAATTACCCTCTTTCGATATAATTGAATACTATTACGAAGATAATATGTTCGGTAAGTACTATCTAGATAAAATTAGAACAATTAATTTTTTTAATCTTTTTAATTTAAGTATAAATTTTAAGTTATTCTCAATAATTAATTTTTACCTTTTTAAAAAAAAAATAATTAATTTAAAAAAAGATGAAATTTGTTTTTTTGGACCTTACTCGAGCAATTATACACATGCTATAAATGAATATTTCCTAAGATTAATTTATTTAAGTGAAAAAAAAATCTATAAAAAAATATGGTTACCATCAAATCTAAAAAAATATTTAAAATCTTATACTTATAAAAAAACTTTTTCAGATCTAACTTTAAAATTTTATCCTTCAGATGAGAACTTAATTTTTAAAAATTGTAATTATTTATCCCACCCAAATAATAGATGGTTGATTAGGAAAAATAATAAGTTAGTTTCAAAAGAATTTAAAAAATTATCTAATATTTTTAGAAAAAAAATATACAAAAATCATAAAAAAACTAATAATGATGAATATAAATTTATTTTGGTATCCAGAGATAGGGCTCTAAAGAGAAAATTATTAAATGAAAATGAGCTTTTCACAAAATTAAAAAAATATAAATTTAAATTAGTATTTTTTGAAAATCTAAGTTTTGAAAATCAAATAAATATTGCAAGGAATTGTAAAATAATGATTGGATATCATGGCGCTGGATTATCTAATCTTTTTTTTATGAGGCCTAAAACTCTTTTAATAGAAATATTTAATGAAAATTATAATCAGGAGTCACTTAAATTATTTTCAAAATCACTAAATATTAACTACAAAGGTTTTAAATGTAAGGATAATTATTCTAATTTAAATGGTTTGTGTGATGTTGAAGAAATTTTGAATTATATTAAAGTGAAGTTAAGTTAATAGTTTTAAATTATAGTTAGAAAACTAAAAATTTTTTTTTTAAAATTAAGTATAGCATGTTTTAATTAAATGAAGATTTGTATTGTATCTGAACATTTTTCTCCATCATACGGTGGACAATATACGTCAGTAAAGGGTGTCATCGATATTTGTAAATTAAAGAAGATAAAATGCACCGTTATACATAGTAAAAGCAAATTATATTTTGATAAAAAAAAATTGATTAAGACTTTTTTAAATTCTGATTTTGTTCATATTTTTGGTGGTTGGACAGTTTTTTATATTAAATTAAATCTCTTAGCTATCAAACTAAAAAAAAAAATTATAATTCATCCAATGGGATTTTATGAACCATGGTCTTTATCACAAAAAAGATTAAAAAAAATGCTTGCTTGGAATTTTTATCAAAAAAAACTTTTATTAAATGCTGACCTAATACATTGTGCATCAAAAAATGAGGAAGAAAATTTAAAAAAACTTAACAAAAGTTTCAAAACTGTAATTTTACCATTCGGTATTAGTTCTAAACAAATAAGAAAAAAAATTTCAAATAAAATAAACAAAAAATGTTTATTTTTATCGAGATTACATAAGAAAAAAGGATTAGATATTTTAATTAAAGCTTGGAATGAAGTTGATAATAATAATTGGCATTTGGATATAATTGGTTATGGAAATGAAAAATATTATAAAAACTTACTTTTTCCAAAAAAAAATAGTGTAAGATTTTTAAAACCAATTTCAAATACAAAAAAAAAATTAAAAATCCTTGATAACTATGATTTTCTAGTATTACCAAGTTTAAATGAAAATTTTGGAATAGTAATTTTGGAGGCATTAGCAAGAGGCTTGCCAGTCTTAACAACTAACGAAACTCCATGGAACAATATTCAAAAAAACAATGCTGGATGGATAATAAACTACTCATTAATTGAACTTAAATTAGTACTTTTTCAAATATTTCATTCGAAAAATTCAGAACTAATTAAAAAAAAAAGGAATGCTTTGAAAGTTGCAAAAAATTTTTCAAAAGAAAAGCTATCAAGTAATTATTATTCAGCTTATAGAAAATTAGTTAATTAATTTTTCAATTATAATTATATTTTTGCTAATTTTGACTATGTTGTTTACATTTTTTTTAAAATCTCTTATCAAGTAAATATGAAAGCAGATTTTTATAAACATAATTTAAGCTCTGAACATTCAAAATATATTTCTAAAGTTTTAAAAAGTGATTTTTTAACAACTGGAAATATTTGTAAAGAAACTGAAATACAACTAAAAAAGTTTTTCAATGTAAATCATGCATTATTAACAAACAGTTGGACAAACGGGGCTTTAGCAGTTCTCATGGCATTAAATATTAAAAAAGGAGATGAGGTAATTATTCCAGCAATGACTTTTGTTGCGACTGCAAATATTGTCGAATTACTAGGAGCAGTGCCAAGATTTGTTGATGTAGATAAAAAAACTTTGCTTTTAGATTTAGATAAAACAGTTAAAGCAATAAATAATAAAACTAAGGCAATAATGCCTGTACATTTATATGGTAATATGTTCGACGTTAAAAATTTAAGAAATAAAATTAAAAAATTCAAAAAAAAAATTTATATTATCGAAGATAGCGCTCATTGCTTTGAAGGAAAATACAATAATTATTTATCTGGAAAGTGGTCTGATTGTGCTATATTTTCATTTTACGCTACAAAGAATATAACATGTGGTGAAGGCGGGGCAGTAATTACAAATAATAAAATTTTATATAAAAAAGTTTCTGAAATAAGATTGCATGGAATGACAAAATCTGCAATTGATAGATTCAGAAACAAAAAATATCAACCTTGGAATATGAATAGATTGGGAATAAAAGCTAATATGCCCGACTTGCTAGCATCATTATTGCCAAAACAAATAAAAGAAGTTTATAAAAACCACGAGTTAAGAAAAAAAGCACATAATTATTATGATAAATTGCTTGATGGCACAAATATAATAAGACCTAAAATTAATAATAAATGTTTATCTGGACATCATTTGTATGCTGTTCATCTAAAACCTAGCATCAGAACTTCTGTGATAAATTATTTAAAAAAAAAAAATATTGGTGTAACAATAAACTATACTCCAGTTACAAAATTAAATTATTATAAAAGAAAATACCTTTTAAAAGATAAACATTTTCCTGTTAGTACATTATGGGGTAATGGAACTATCAGTCTTCCATTTTACCCAAAAATTAACAAAAAGATTCAAAGATATGTTATAAAAAATTTAATTGAAGCAGAAAAAAAATATGTCTAAAAATGTTCTAATTACAGGTGCTGGTGGCTACATAGGAACTTTACTAGTTCCTCTCCTTTTAAGAAAAAAGTACAAAGTTACTGCCTTGGATCGATTTTATTTTGGACTAGATTATTTTAACAACTATAAAAATAACAAAAATTTTAAAATTATTAAGAAAGATATAAGACATGTGACAAAAAAAGATTTTTTAAAAATAGATACTGTCATTGATCTTGCTGCACTATCTAATGACCCATCATGTGAATTAGACATTAATTTAACAAAAGAAATTAATTATTTTGGAAGAATAAATTGTGCAAAAATGGCAAAAAAAGCAGGTGTTAAAAAATATATTTTTTCATCAACATGTTCTGTTTACGGTGATACTAAATCTAAAGTTTTATCAGAAAGTTCAGCAACAAACCCCATAAGCGAATACGCTAAATCAAGCCTGAAAGTGGAAAAAGAATTGCTCAATAATTTATCAGATAACAGTTTTATAATAACTATTGTAAGAAACGGAACGCTCTTTGGTTTGTCACCTAGAATGAGATATGACTTGGTTGTAAATTTGATGACTTTAAGCATTTATGAAGAAAGAAGAATTTATGTAACTGGTGGAGGAGAGCAGTTTAGACCACTTATCCATGTCAAAGATGTATGTAATTTTTTTTTAAAAATGTTGGAAAACAAATACAAGGATGAAGTATTTAATCTAGCATTACAAAATATAAAAATCATCGACTTAGCACATCTTATTAAAAGTTATTTTAAGGATACAAACGTAGATATTATTCAAACAAATGATGATCAAGATAAAAGAAATTATAATGTTGATTATAAAAAAATGCTAAAAAAGGCGAAATTTAAACCAAGTTATTCAATCGAAAAAGGAGTAAAAGAAATATTTGAAAATATTATGCTCGGAAAATCTAAGAGAACACAAAAAACTTCCACATTAAATTGGTATAAATATTTAATAAATTCAAAAAAAACATTGGACGAAATATTAATAGATGGAAAATTATTTTGACGTCTAGGTAATTTTTTTTTTAATATATAAAAATCATATGAAAAAATCGAAGTACAAGGTCACTTTTTTATTTGATAAATCAAACCTATGGTTTGAAAGTCATCTTAAAAAAACTAATTTTGGATTGGAAAATAAATACACTTTTAAAATTACAAAAAATGAAAAAAAAGTTATAAATCAAGATATTGTATTTCCTTTATCTTATACAAAAGTTTTGCCAAAAAATTTTTTGAAAAGAAACAAACTTGTTTTAATTGTTCATCCTAGTAAACTTCCAAAGGATAAGGGTCATGCACCTATACAGCATCAAATACTAAGAAATAAAAAAAAAATTTATATATCTTTGATAAAAGCAGAAAGTAAAGCAGACAGCGGTTCAATATATTTACAGGATTATTTTGTTTTAAATGGAACAGAATTGTTTAACGAAGTAAGAAATTTACAAGCTTTAAAATTTTTAAAAATAATTAAAAAGTTTTTGCTAAAATTTCCAAAAATCAAATCTATAAATCAAGTAGGCAAAGGAACGTTTAATAAAAAAAGGGGACCTGAAAAAAGCGAATTAAATATTAATAAATCAATAAAAGAACAATTTAACCATTTGAGAATAAACGATAACGAAATTTACCCTTCTTTCTTTAATTATAGGGGTAAAAAATATATAATTAAAATATATAAGAAATAAAAATGAAAAATTCTTTAGGCATTATAGCCCCATGCTACAATGAAGAAAAAAACATAGAGATTTTTTATCAAAAAATTTTAACTTCAATAAAAGATCTAAATATTAATTATAAATTTTTCTTTATCGATGATGGTTCAACAGATGCCACATGGGATAAAATAAAAAACTTAAAAAAATCAGATAAGAATATTTCATTAATTAAATTCTCAAGAAATTTTGGTCAGATGAGTGCAATACAGGCTGGAATACTTAAATGTGATTGTGATTACACAATAATTCTCGATTCTGATTTGCAAGACCCACCAGAACTTTTGAAAGAAATGTATAATAAGATATTAAGTAGTGATTTAAACGTAGTTTACGCTCAAAGGAAAACTTCTAAAGAGAAATTCTTTAAAAAAATAACATCTAGAGCCTTTTATAAAATATTTAATTTTCTCGCCGAAACAAAAATCCCAGACAGAACATCAAATTTTAAAATATTTGATCGTAAAGTTTTAGGACAACTTAAAAGATTTAAGGAACAAAATCCATTTTATATGGGTATTATACCTTGGATAGGTTTCAAAACTGATAAAATACTTTTTGACAGGCCAAACAGACTAGATGGATCATCAGGCTGGACTCTGAAGAAAATGGTCAACTTTTCTATAGACGCAATATTAAGTTTCTCGAGTTATCCTATGAGAATATCTTTTTATCTAAGTATTTTGATGAGCTTTCTTTTTATAATTTTATCTATTTATGCATTATATTCTTATTTTTTAAAAAGTGCTGTTCCTGGATGGACAAGTATAGTTTTAATTATTTCTTTTTTTAATATTATAATATTTTTTATATTAGGATTAATAAGTGAATATGTAGGAAGAATATTCCAAGCTTCTAATAATAGACCTAATTATATTGTAGAAGAAGAAATAGATTAATTTTTATTTAATATTTATGTTAAATAGATATCCATTATTTAAAGGCACACCTAATATTCTATTTATCTATTTAGCTTATATTTCGTTAATAATAATATCCTCAATTCTTTTTGCATATCTATTTTCTCACAAGCTTGATGTTATGGATAATAATAATAATATTTTGCTAGGAAATATTCCTTTCGATTTTGGAGAATTAATTGTAAATCTAACAGAGTCAAAAGGTTATTATCACACTATAGATGATGTAAAATATTTCTTAAAAAAATTGCCAGCCCTACCTCTTCTAATTGTATTTATAGGTAAAATTTCATTAAATTATTATTTTGTAATTATTTTCAAAAATATAATTATTTTTTCTACTTATTTTTTTGCAGTTTATTTTTTATTAAGAGGTTCATTTAATAATAATTTTTTAATCTTAATTTTAATCGCTCCAATCTGTTTACCTTATAATTATAATGTTGCATTAAATTATGTTTACGGAGATTGTTTAACAGCAATTTTTTTGCCCCTTTTATTTGTTTCTTTATTATCATTCCAAAAATACAGATTATATTTTACATCAATTATATTATTTATTTTGTACTTTTCAAAACCATCGATGTTTCTAATTGTTTCAATAATTCCATTTTTTATTTTATTTCTTGAAAAAAAAAATAAATTAATTCTGAGAATTATGCCGTTTATTTTTATGATTTTAGCAGTTTCATCATGGGGTATTTTTTCCTATCAAAAAACAGGTAAATTTGCATATGGAAGTACTTCATTATCGCAAAATGCTTTTGGTCTTTCATTTTCTTTTAATAGAGAATTTAAAAATTATTATCCAAATAAATCGACAGATTTAATACCTCAGCACTATCCAAAATTCAAATTTAATTCAGAGTGGGACTGGTACAATTATTACGACAAAAGAAACAAAGAATACTTGAAAAATAATTTAGATAGATATCTTAAAGATTGTCTAATTAAAATTAAGTTTATTTTTTTTGGAGTAAATAGAGATGGTGCATTCCCGGATAAAAATGGGATTTATAATAATAATTTAAGAGTTTCTGTTCTAATCAGTAAAATAATTTTAAATTTCGCTATAATATTTTCTTTGATAAAATTATGCAACAATATAAAAAATATATACCTTATTAAAGAAGAATTTTATTTTTTATCAATTTTATCTTTAAATATTGCACCTCATATTGTTGGATGGGCAACTTCTAAACATTTAGTTGGAATATTAAATATTTCAATCATTTATCTTGTTTATTGCTTTTATAACTATTTTAAAAAAATTTAATGCCAATTATTAATCTTATTATATCTTTACTATTTTTATCAGGTTTTTATATTATCGGCAAAAGCGTTTCTAAATTTATTCGCATTACATTAATTTTAGAAAAAATTTCTAAAATGGAATTTCAATATTCAGTTTTAGGAATCGCCTATTTTATTTTTTTATTATTTCCAATATTTTTTTTTGGATTTTACAATAAAATAATTTTTTTGGTTGTATCTTTATTTATTATATTTTTAGGTTTTCTTAATATCGTTTATAATTTAAAAAGTATTAAAACTTACTATAAAAAAATATTAAAATTATTTAGCGAGAAAGATATTTTTAATTATCTAATTTATTCTTTATTAACACTTTATTTCTTTTTGTCTATTTCACCGGTAACAAGTGGGGATTCTGTAGCTTATCATTTAGGAGCAGCAAAATATATTTTAAAAAACGGTAATTTTCCAACAGATATATGGAATATAGAAAACTCCTTTGTTGGTGCAGGAGAGTTTTTAAATGCATTTGCTCTATCAGTAAGTGCTTTACAATTTACCTCACTAATTAATTTTGCTGGTTTAGTTTCTATTTTAGGCTTAATTGATAAATTTTCTTTTCAATTAAAATTGAATAAAGATAATAAGCAAATTTTATTTTTATTAATTTTATCCTGCCCTGTATTAATTTTTTTAATATCTTCATCCAAATCTCAATTATATTCAATTTCACTTATTATTATAAGTTACATACTTTTAATCAGTTCTCTAAATAATAATTTTAATAAGGGAACATTGATCAAAAAATATTTTTTGATAAATATTTTTTTAATAGTAGCTATCCATACTAAAATTTCATTTTTATTAAGTTCCTTCTTAATATTATTGGTATTTTTCTTGGCATTCGCAAAGAAAATAAACTTTATGAAGTTAATTTTTATTTCAACTTTATTATTCACATTCAGTTTATTTCCAGCAGCAATATGGAAGCAAACAATATATGATTACCCATTCTATAATTTTTTTATAAATCCTTTGCCATTAAATGTACCAGGATATATTGATGCATATTTACACTCGAAGAACTACTTATCTGAAAAATTTCCTTTGTCAGTATTTTTACCTTTATCATTTTCAGATTTTACACAGTTTATTGGTATAGGTTGCTTAGCTTTGATATATTTGGTTAAGTTTAATTTTCAAAAAAAATATATTTTTTTATTAGTAATTTTTATATTTATTTTATTATCAATTTTATTTGGTCAAAAAACCCCAAGATTTTTTTTAGAAATATACTTTTTAATTATATTTTTATTTTCAATGATAATTAAGGAAGTGAATAAAACAAAATTTTATAAGATATTTAAATTTGGAGTGTTATCACAATCTTTATTTGTACTAATCATACTAGCTTTTGGAGTTTACATTTTATTTCCAGGAAACATCACTAAAAATTTAAATGAAAGAGTTTTATCTAATTATGCCTCTGGATATAACTTATATAACTGGGCTAACAGAGTGCTTCCAGAAAACTCTGTTACACTTATTTACCATAGATCAAATTATTTTGCGAAAAAAAATATTATTTTTTTTGGTATGCCATTTTTTTTAGATAAATCCGACATAAAAACAAAAAAATATTTTCTTGAAAAAATTAAACAAAAAAAACCAAATTTTATTTTATTTTATGGTTTTGACGAGAATTACAATTTTGGTAATTTTAATTTTAAAAATTGTTTGTCAGATTTATTTATACAACAAGAAAATATCGGTTTTCATGAAACAAGGAATATATTCAACACAAATAAAAGATTTTACAATGGTTATATTTATAGATTAGAAAATGAAAAATTACCAAGTTGTGTAAAATTTGATTAATTTTTCCTTTCAAAAATTTTCATTGTCATTAAAGCTAAAAGTATATTTGCAAATATTAGATGCCAACCAAAAAAAACTTGGCAAATTATAAAAAAGCTATTTAATAAATTAAAGAAAATATTAAAATAAAATACAAAATATTTATTTTTGTTTCTTTTAATTGTTGGTTGTAAAAAACTATAATTTGATGTGTCAGCCCAAGGAAGTTTACCTGAAAAAGTTTTTTTAATTAAAGCTACTGAACAATCTAATATTGGATAAATTAACAAAGATATTGCTAAATTCAAGTTACTAGTTACTAACAATTCTAGAAACAAAAACCCATTTAAGTATCCAATTAATATACTACCACTATCTCCAAGATACATTTTTGCTGTTGGTCTATTAAAGTAAAGAAAAATTAATAAAGATGGTAAAATTAGAATACCTAAATATTTAGAAAAAATATTTAGTTCATTAAAATAATTTATAAAAATTATGTTAAAAAAAACAAAAATTGAATTTGTGGCTAAAAATCCATCTGATCCATCAGTAAAATTTGTAATATTTAAAATATAGACCCAAATACATAAACATACACCAATCGAAACCTTCAGAGGTATATCAATTTGATACAATGGAATAGAAGTTAAAGATACGTATATGCAAAGAAGTTGAAAGAATAATCTTATTTTGGGGTCTATAGGTTTTTTATCATCAAATGCCGAAATAAAAATTAGGATTGTTAAACTAAAAAAACTGTATAAATAATTATTTGGAAAACTTATAAAATTTATTTCATTGTTAAATAAAGAGACAATAATTGCTAATAAAATATTTAAATATATAATTATACCTGCCGATGTAATGGTTATTGGATTTTTAAATTTTTTTGAATTATCAACAAATCCAAATTTTTTTGCTATATTAAAGTATGCAATAAACGATACTAAATTAAATAGAGATAAAATTATTAACCATTTGTAATAAATATTCATACTATAATGTTCTAAATCTATATAATGTACCTCAATTTATACAATATTAACTATAAAATTTATGGATAAAATTTTTGATAAACTTACTTCTTTAAGCTCATTTTACAAAACTTTATACAAACTTGCATTTTTAATAAGTGGTTTAAGAAAGTTATATATAATTGTTTTTTTTCTTTTTCTTTTTTTTTCAGCTTTTTTTGAAATATCTTTACTTGCTTTTTTATATGTCCTTATAAAAGCTTTTATGGATCCTTCTTATTATTCAGGAAATTTTTTTTTCGATTTTTTTCTAAATTTTTTCAATGTTGATAGTAACAATCAATTAATATTATACTTTAGTTTTTTCTTTATTTTGACTTGTATAATTTCGGGATTTTTTAGATTATTTTTTTATTATTTAATTTCAAGATTTGTGTATTTTTTCGGAAAAAATATAACAAGCATGTGTTATCAGAAGATGATTTTTCAGGATTATAAAAATTTATTTTCTAAGAATACAAACGATATATTAAGTATTTTCCAAAAAATGCCAATTGTTAACAATAGTGTATTTAATACACTTCTTATGATTTATAATTTTGTAACATTTATTTTTATATTTTTAATATTAACTTACATCAATTTTAAGGTAACCATAGCAGCAACATTTTTTTTCTTAGTAATTTATTTTATTGTTATTTTGATGTTTAAAAAAAAAATGTTCTCAAATGCGACTAAAGTTTCAAACGAACAGGCAACAAATTTAAAAATTGTAAGAGAAACTTTTAATGGTTTTAGAGATATTCTAATAAATAATTATCAAAATTTTTATAACAAGTTATTTATAAAATCATATTCAATATTGATAAAAGGTACTGAAGAGAATAGATTTTTTTATTCAGCTCCCAGACCAATAATTGAAACTTTTTTACTAGCTAGTATTGGAATTATTATAAGTTTTAATGCTGGTAGCTATAGTTCGCTAGAAAAGCTATTACCAATTATTGCAGTAATAGCAGTTGCTTCTCAAAGAATATTGCCAATTCTAAATCAACTTTATGCTGGTCATATGAGCAATGTAGATGCGACTCCTGCAACAACATTTATTTTAAATTTTATTAATAAACCAGCCACTCCAAATAAACAAAAAAAAATTAAGCCTTTAAAATTTAAAAATAAAATATCAATTAAAAATTTAACATTTTCTTATTCATCTAATGAATTGAAGGTTTTGAAAAATATTAATTTAGAAATACCTGCTGGATCAAGAGTTGGTATTATAGGAAAGAGTGGTTCTGGCAAAAGTACGTTAGCGGATTTAATTTTAGGTTTACTAAACCCTACACAAGGAACAATTCTAGTGGATGGAAAATCAATTTCTAAAGTAAAACATGCATGGTTTTCTAATGTTGCAAGTGTGCCTCAAAACATTTTTATGACAGATCAATCAATTGCAGAGAATATTGCTTTCGGTAAAGAAAAAAATAAAATTAAACTTGCTGAGGTCAAAGAAGCTGCAGAAAAAGCTCAAATTAGTCAATTTATAGAGCAAAAAGATAATAAATATAATAGTTTAATTGGTGAAAAAGGGTTTAAAATGTCAACAGGTCAAAGACAGCGTATAGCAATTGCAAGAGCATTGTATAAAAAATCAAAATTAATAATTTTTGATGAAGCTACCAGTTCTTTAGACTCAAATTCTGAAAAAAATATCTTGAATACAATTTTTGGATTAAGTAGAAAAAAGTATACATTAATACTAATATCTCACAAATTAAGTAATTTAAAGAATTGTGATTCAATTTTCAAAGTTCAAAACTCAAAAATTATAAAGACAAAATAAAATATGAATATTTCAAAAATAAAAAAATGTAGATTTTGCAATTCGGATAAATTGGATAGTGTATTAAGTTTAGGCAAGCAGCATTTACAGGGTTATTTTAAAGATAATAAAAGAAAACATAATAAAATCTTTAATAAAAAATTTCTAACTGAACTCGTAAGATGTAATCCAAAAAAAGATAAAAACGCGTGTGGTTTATTGCAGTTATCTATTTCTGTCCCATCAAATATATTGTACAAAAAATATTTTTATAGATCTGGAGTAAATTCAACTATGAAAATTCATTTAAATGGAATTGCGAATAAAATAATAAATATTTTTAAAAATAAAAAAAAAATAGATATTCTTGATATAGGTTGTAATGATGGAACCCTATTAAAATTTTTTCCTAAAAAATTTAATAAATTTGGAGTAGATCCCTCAGACTCATTCCCAAATGAAGGTATAGAAAATATAAAATATATTAATGATTTTTTTCCATCAAAAAAACTACAAAAAAATATGAAATTTGATGTGATAACTTCTATTGCAATGTTCTATGATTTAGAGGACCCGTCTTTTTTTGTAAATAACATTTTCAAAATTTTAAAAAATAATGGAATATGGATATTCGAAGTATCTTACATGCCAGAAATGCTAAAATTAAATTCTTATGATACAATATGTCATGAACATCTAGAGTATTACAGTCTCACAGTAATTAAAAAAATTTTATCATGTAATAAAATGAAAGTTGCAAAAGTAGAATTTAATAAGTCGAACGGGGGTAGTATAAGGTGCTACGTTGTAAAAGAAATAAATTCAAGTTTCGGATCTTTAAAAGATAGAAATAAAGTTAAAAAAGTAATAACTGATGAAATCAGGGCAGGACTTAATACAGATAAGCCCTATAAAAGATTTAAGTTGAGAATATTAAAATTAAAAACAAAATTAAATAGTTTGATTTCTAAATTAAACAAAAAAGGCAAAATTATCCATGTCTATGGAGCCTCCACCAAAGGTAATACTATACTGCAATTTTGCAAAATAAATCATAAGATGATTAAGTATGCTTCTGATCGTAATCTGAAGAAAGATGGATTAAAAACTTTAGGTTCAAATTTATCAATAATTTCTGAAGATAAATCACGTAAAATGAATCCAGATTATTATTTAGCTTTGCCTTGGCATTTTAAAGACGAATTTATAAAGAGAGAAAAATCATTTCTTGAAAATGGTGGAAAATTTATATTTCCATTACCAAATATAAAAATAGTAAAATAAATTTCTTTTAATTATGAGAAATCCCTTTTTTGTAGTTACAGACGGTTATGGTGGAAGAGGTGGAATAGCCCAATATAACAGACATTTAATAAAAGCTGTCAGTGAAATTAAAAATATTCAAAGCGTTACAGTTATGCAAAGGAAAATATTTTATAACTTAGAAAGTCAACCTAAAAAAGTAAGATTAATAAAGAACGTAGAGAACTCTAAAATAAAATTTATTTTCAGAATATTAAGTTATCTCTTTAAAAAAAAAAAATTATGATGCTATTTTTTGTTGCCATATACATTTGTTACCTTTTGCGTGGATTTTAGGTAAAAAATTTAATTGTCCCATTATATTAACAATTTTTGGTGAAGAAGCATGGAATCCAACAAAACATAAAATTGCAAACTTCTTATCTAGAAAAATTAGTTATTTAATAACAATACGCCATTACACGGCAAAAAAGTTTTTAAATTGGAGTAAGACTAAAATTAATAATTTTTATTACATTCCAAACTGTGTTGATTACAAAATATCTAAAAATAATATTTCAAATTTAAAACTAATAAAAAAATTTAAACTAAAAGATAAAAAAATAATAATTTCTTGCGGAAGAATGGATATAGAAGATAAAAATAAAGGTATGGATGAAATCATAGAAATTCTAAATGATCTATCAAAAAAAATTAACAATGTTTTTTATATAATAATTGGTGATGGAGATGATAAGCGAAGATTAGAACTTAAAGCGAAAAAATTAAAAGTAGATCATCTTATATTATTCTTAGGAAATATTTCAGAAAAAAAAAAGAAGCATATTTATTCATTAGGGCATGTTATGGCTATGCCTGGCAGTAGAAGAAGTTTTGATAGGTATCCATATAGATTTGTAAATTTAGAAGGTCTTGCTTCAGGCATGCACGTTTTGTGTTCAAAATTAAATTATAAATCTGATCTTATGGATAAAGATATAAATATGTTTACTCAAGTTAATCCAAATAACAAAAAAGAAATATTAAATAAATTGATATATTTATTAAAAAGTAAAAAAAATAACTACAATTTGAGTAACTTAAATTTTTCAAATTTCAAAAAAAAAGTTGAAAATTTTATAATAGATACAAATAAGTTTTAAGTTATAATATTATAAATTTTTTATTTTTTTTGATTTATAAAAATTTTTTAACCAATCATTAAAACTAAATTCTAAAGACATATTCGAATGCATCGGTTTATCTGAAAAGTGATTTATAATTTTATTAGATTTTTTCCAATAAATTGACAATGATTGATTGTCAATGATAATAAAGTTTTCAGATATTTTTTTTATATTATCATTCACTGTCCATTTTATTTTAACTCTCATTTTTTTAAAAAATTCTTTGAAAAAATATACTTCTGGACAGAATTCATTTTGTATAAAATAAGTTTGATCTTTAAATTTTAAACTCAATATAAAATTTAAAAATTTTTTTTCTACTTTTGGAGTCGTTATAATATTAAAATAGTTGTAAAGATCATTAATATTTCCAAACAAAATCATATCTGAAATTCCATATAATCTATAACGAAGAGTAAAACTTGTTGTTATTATTCTTTCTTTTTGTCTGAGATTTATAGATCTATTAATTTTATAAAATTTTATTAAATCAATTAAATAATCTTTGAAATCTGAAGAATAAATTCTGATATCAGATCTAGTCTTTAGCACATATTTACAACCTAATTTCTTTGCAAGTAAAATTGCATTTTTTGAACTAACTGATTGTAAATTTATATTTTTATAGCCTGAATAAGAGGGAAGATTATTTGAAATCAAATTTATTTTCTTTTTAAATTTCTCATTCTTGATTTTATCAATGTCTCTCTTCCATGATGAAAAAATAATTGGTATTTCAGGATATAGATTTGAATAAAATTTTATGGTTTCGATAGTGAAATTATCTTCATTTATTAAAGGACCTTGAATGATTATTGCAATCTTTTCTTTTATTTTTCTTTTTAATTCTTTTTTTTTAATAACTTTTTGTTTTTTATTAAATAATCTATATGAAAAAAAATAATTACTAGTCTCAAAAACTCTTGTTAAGAAATGTAAAAAAACTACTATTTTTTCTTTTATTAAATATATAATTAATAAAAAAATGAAAAATAAAATTATTCCAATAAAAAATATATATATCATCTATAATTCGGTATAAGAATAATATTAAATAATTTCAAAAAAAAAAAGGTATTATGTTATATATTTCTCACAGAGGTAATCTAGATGGTATCAATAAAGAATTTGAGAATAAGCCTCCTTATATATTAAATGCTCTAAAAAAAAAATTTAATGTAGAGGTTGATATATGGTTTAAAAAAGGTGAATTTTTTTTAGGACATGATGAACCTGAAAATTTGATAAATTATGAATTTATACAAAAAAAAAACTTGTGGTTTCATGCCAAAAATATTGAAGCATTTCATGAATTATTAAAATTAAAAGTAATATGCTTATGGCATCAAAATGATGATGTTACACTTACGAGTAATGGGTTCATATGGACATATCCAGGCAAACAACTCACATCTAATAGCATATGCGTACTACCAGAATTGCATAAAATTAAAAAATTTAATTGTGCTGGGATTTGTTCTGATTATATTTTAGATTATTACAATGAACAAAATTAAATCAATAATTTTTGATTTAGATGGTGTTTTAGTAGATACAAAAAATATCCATTTTGAAGCATTAAACAAAGCATTTCTAGACTCTAAAGTAAATTATCAGATTAGTTATAAAGATCATTTAAAAATTTTTGATGGTCTACCAACTTCTGAAAAGTTGAAAATTTTAAATAAAAAAAAAATTATAAAAAAAAATAAATTTAAACAAATAGTAAAATTTAAAAATTATTATACAAACGACGAAATTTCAAAAATAAAATTTAATAAAAAAATCTATGATATATTTGAAACATTTTCTAAGAAATATAAAATTGGAATTGCCTCAAATGCTGTTAGACAAACACTTGATACTTGTATAAAAAAATTGAAGGTAAAAAAATTTATTAATTTTTCCATAAGTAACAATGAGATAAATTTTTCAAAACCTCATCCTGAAATTTATTTAAGATGTTTTGTATCATTGGGTGTAAAGCCGTCAGAATCACTTATAATTGAAGATTCACATGCTGGTAGAGTTGCTGCTTTAGAGGCTGGAGCAAATTTACTTCCTATAAAGGAGCTTAAATCTTTGAGTAAAAAGAGAATTAATTATTTTCTTCAAACTTTAAACGATAAAAATTATGCAGAATCAAGACCATGGGTTGATGAGGAGCTAAATATTGTAATACCGATGGCGGGAATTGGAAAAAGATTTAAAGATGCAGGTTATATATTTCCAAAACCCCTTATAGAGATAAATAATTTTCCAATGATTAATTGGGTTGTTAATAGTTTAAATATTAAAGCAAATTATATTTTTATTGTTCAAAATGAACACTTAGAAAAATATAATTTAAAAAGTGCTTTAAACTTTATTGTAAAAAATCCTAAAATTATACCCCTAAATAAGATTACAGAAGGTGCTGCTTGCACAACCCTTTTAGCCAAGAAATTTATTAATAACAATAAGCCATTATTACTTGTAAATTCTGATCAATTTATAGAGTGGAATAGTTCGCAGACTATGTATAATTTTATATCCAAAAAAGTTGATGGAGCAATATTAACTTTCAAATCAAACCACCCAAAATGGTCATATGCAAAAACTGAAAAGAAATCAGATAAAGTTATAGAAGTAGCAGAAAAAAGAGTTATTTCTGAAAATGCAACAGTTGGCATTTATTATTGGAGAAAAGGCTCGGATTATATAAAATATGCTAAATCAATGATTAAAAAGAATATTAGAGTAAATAATGAATTTTATGTTTGTCCAGTTTATAATGAAGCATTACTAGATAAGAAAAATATTATAATCCATAATATAAGAAAAATGTGGGGCTTAGGGACACCAGACGATTTAGAAAATTTCAAAAACAAATTTTTTTCTTGAGTAAGATATCGCAGTTAATGTTTTTAAATTCTATTTATACCAGGATAAGGCTACTTATATCCAGATACATTAATTCAAGAAAATTTGGTTTATTTTTTTTTAGCTCTAGATTTTTTAAAATACCAAGAAAAATAAAATTGAGCAATCGTATAATAGACTTAAATTTGCCATCTGAAAAAAATATGAATGTAATTTTTACAGAAATATTTTTAGATGATACTTATAAATTAAAATGGATAAAAAATTTTTCAAAAAAAAATGGTATCCAAATTAATTCAATACTTGATATAGGGGGCAATTGCGGCCTTACTTCAATGTTATCAAGGTCATATTTTCCATCAAGTACAATACATTGCTATGAACCAAATACTGATCTAGAAAAATTTCTAGAAACTAATTCAAAAAATGCAAATTTTAAATATTTTTTAGAGGCTGTAGGAGGAAAATCTGGTATGGTGAAATTAAATATAGACAATAATCAATCAGTTTTATCAAGCATATCATCCGAAGAAATTGGTACTACCAAACAAATATCATTTAAAGAAGCTTTGGAAAGATTTGGAAATATTAGCGTTGATATTGTTAAAATGGACTGCGAGGGATCAGAATGGGAAATTCTAGACAATGTAGAGTCGTGGGAAAATATAAAATTTATTACCATGGAATATCATTTAGGAATAGATAATTACGATCATAATAAAATAATAAAAGCTTTAGATAATATTGGATTTAAGATAATTTCTGAAATTGAAAATTCAAATGAATATAACTATGGTATAGCAGTCGCTTATAATAAGAATATCCTAATATAATTGCTTATTGTTTCCTAGAAAAAAAATAATTTTCCCTAGAAAATTTAAAAGCAAATTTTTTTTTTGGAACGCAATAGTATTTACTATCAATGCTTTCAAAAAATTTTTTTACTTTCGGTAAATTACCTTTTTTTACTTCTATTAAACAATCTGGTTTATTTAACTTGAAGGTCGCTTTTGAGCCATTAAGCAAATTTATTTCGTGGCCTTCAACATCAATTTTGATAAAAGATATATTTTTAAAATTAAAACTATCTAATTTTTTAGTTTTTATCTTAATTTTTCTAAATTTTCTAAATTTTTTATTATAATATATTTTTCTATTTAAAGTTGCAAATCCATCTAATTCAAAGTTTTTGAAGTAAGGAATTATTAGACTTTGAGATTTACTTA
>MDTA01058980.1_pt1 | contig 21951 bp, 18 predicted proteins | sample 811151 | NCBI WGS metagenome assembly MDTA01 (sample SAMN05326648, study PRJNA326480) | marine metagenome | isolation source: seawater | place: Indian Ocean: South | collected 2010
CTTCAGCTGGAGCTTTTTGTACATACGAGCAGGCTACGGTGAATGCGAATATCAATTTTGGGCTTCTGCCTTATGTAATCGATTGGTCAATAGGCGGCCTATCGCAATACACAGAGGTTGTAACTGACAATAATTCTTCATACAGCTTCGACTTGAATGGTATCAACGGAGCAACTACAATCTTAGTCAACTTAGTAGATGCTAACGGCTGTACCACAAGTGAAACAATCAATATCGAGATATATGATGATGTTGATTTCACTCTGACTACCTCGCCTACATGTGAAAACACAGCGGCTGAATTTGTGGCGACGGGTAATGCTACTCAATATATTTGGCCTGATGCTTTATTCAGTGTAACTAGCCCTGTAGAAGCAGTTGGAGGCAACGACACTCAATCAGCAGTTATGGGAGACGGTATTGCTGTTGACGTAATTGGTGAAATCATCTACGCTGGGACAGTTGACGGAGTTTTAGTTTGCTCTTCAACAATGACAGCTAATGCGGTTGTAAATCCTAATCCGGTGCTTGCAATTTCGCCTTCAGCAGGAACAACTTTCTGCTCTAACGAACTGCCAGAAATTACTGTAACTGGAGCTGATTATTACGACTTCAACCCACCACCAGCTACTGAAGTAAATGGTGTTGCTACTTACCCTCCTGGTCTTAACTCGATTACTGGTTTCGCTGATGGATCTATAGATTATGCTGAAATCACATGCACTAGTTCTATCATGCTAGACTACCAGATTCTTGAGACACCAGTGGTTCAGCTTGCTGTTGATGGAGCTGTTCTTTGTGGACCAGATGATAGCGCACTCATAACAACTGGCGGAATGGATCCTGCAACATACTCATTCCAGTGGTGGTTTAACGGATTCCAAATTACTGGCGAAACAAACAACAGCGTGAATGTTGCATTAAGCTACCCTACTGATGCTGGCGTGAATAATGTCGCGTGCCAAGTTACTCACAACAATGGCTGTATTGGAGGATCTGTAATTCAAGTTGAAATGCTTGAAGGAGCTTCTATTGATGTTACTTCATCGCCTATTTGTGATGGTGACACATTGTTTATGGACACCTCTTCAAATGGAAATATAACTTGGAGTGCTAACGGAGCTACACCTACTGCTACTGGATATTACTACTACCCTGTAACTGATGGAGATTCCTACACAGCAACGGCTACTGTTACTTCTGCTTCTATTATTGCTGCTTCACAATACGACTGTACTGCTTCACAAACCATCGTAGTAGATTCAAGGGCTAATCCAGATTTGGACTTTATTTTTAGTGGAATTCCTTGTACAGGCCAAAGCGTGCAGGTTGATATAAGCGGAGCTGAAAACTACACTTGGACATCAGATCCTAATGAGACTAACTCTAGCTTGAATCCTGATCCTGGGGTTATTTCAAATAACATCCTATCACTTGGATATACAAACGTTATCCCTGGTGACTTAAACATTAACACTACTGGAACAATTACTTATCCTGATGAATTAACTTGTTCTAGTTCGGAGCCGTTTACAGCTACAATAAACGCAAACACTTCTTTCCAACTTGCTGGTTCAACTGAGATTTGTGAGGGTGAGTGTATTGATTTAACTGTTGATTGGGATGAAGATCCAAATGGCGCTACTTTCTCTTACGACTGGTTCCTTGACGGAAATTTACACTCAAACGGAGGAGCATTCACTCACTGCCCTACTTACGCATCTGGAACTGCTGAAGTAACTCTAGTTGTGGAAGCTGGTAATGCTTGCCAATCTTCACACACAGTGTTTGTGAACACAACAGAATTGCCAATTATAACTATGGCAGCTGATGTTGTAGAAGGATGTAATCCTCTAACTGTAAACTTTAATGCTACCAATCAATTTGCAAGTGTAACTGCCTGGAATTTTGACAATGGTCAGTCTGAAACAGGTATAGATAATGTCCAAATGACATTTGACTGTGGCGACTACGACAATGGAGATTGTATATACAACGTGAGCTACACAGCTATCTCTCCAACTAACCCTAACTGTACTGCTTCAGAGTTTACTCAAATCACAGTTCACCCTATTCCAGAAAGTGATTTCTTCTTGAGTGAGAGCATTGTGTGTTTTGAATCGGGCGTAGATGCAATCATTGAAGCAAATAATATTAGCTCTGATATAACAGGACTTCTTTGTAATGGATCTACAAACGCTCCATACAACTGGACTTTATTCCCTACCGGATCTGGAGATTGTACTGAGTCAGTAAATGATATGCCCAACCTTTTTGCTGCAGGTACAGGTAACTTCTCTATTGGACTTGAAACAACAGATGTATTTGGTTGTTCAAGTCAAAGCTTCCAAGATTTCCAAGTAGTTGAGGCGCCTGTTCCAGAGATTGGATTCTTCTCTACTTCTGTTTGTCTGCCAACACAGATAGAAATTCTAAATACAACAACTGGAGCTGCAAGCTTTGACCTTGAAGTACCTGGATTTGTTATTCCAACCAACTTCAACTCACCATTCTATTTAGACGTTGAATTCCCTGGGATTTATGAGGCAGAATTCACCGTTACTTCTAATGAAGGGTGCTCTGTGACTGTTGAATATGAAGATGCATTTGAAGCGTGGTACCCACCGCTTGCTGATTTCACTACAGATCCAGAAGACATCAACATCCTAGACCCGACTGTGAACTTTGTGAATCTAACACAGGGTGGAACGGAATTCATTTGGTCTTTTGGAGACGGAGACGGATCATCAGAGGTAAATCCACAGCATGAATACTATGAAACTGGATCTTATGATGTACAGCTTCTCGTAACTAATCAGTACGGATGTACTGATGTGAGCACTCAAACTATCAACGTGAGTAACCTATTGCAGATTTGGGTTCCAAATTCATTTACTCCTAACAATGATGGAAATAATGATGCTTGGATTCCTAGAGTATCAGGGCAAGAGTTAATCCAAACCTACGAATGCTGGGTTTACGACAGATGGGGTAAGCTAGTTTACTTCTCTACTACTCCTGAAGAACCATGGGTAGGTGATAATATGGTAGATGGCTTAGGCACTCACTATGTGAGTTCAACAGAGGCATTTACTTGGAGAATCGAAATTAAAATGGTGGACGGTTTAGGTGCTAGGACCGAAACAGGCCACGTGTATTTAGTACGTTAAACACAACTTTATGAAAGCAATTGTATTCCCTGGACAAGGGGCACAATTCCCTGGAATGGGAAAGGATCTTTTTGATGCATCGGAAATTGCTCGCAAGATGTTTGCTGAAGCAAACGAAATTCTTGGGTTTAACATTTCTGACATCATGTTTTCTGGCACTCCAGAAGACCTCAAGCAAACAAAGGTTACACAACCTGCTATTTTTCTACACTCTACTATACTAGCAGAAGTACTGGGCGATCAGACTCAGCCTGACATGGTCGCTGGTCATAGCCTGGGTGAGTTTAGCGCGATGGTTGTAGCTGGAGGAATCTCATTTGCAGACGGCTTAGAGCTAGTTTCAGCTAGAGCTAATGCAATGCAGGAAGCTTGTGAAGCAACACCATCAACGATGGCTGCAGTACTTGGCCTTGAGAACGAAGTAGTTGAAGAAGTTTGTGCTAACACTGAAGGTGTTGTTGTAGCTGCTAATTACAATTGCCCTGGTCAGCTGGTAATATCTGGTGAGATTCCAGCTGTTGAAGCTGCTTGCGAAGCACTTAAAGAAGCTGGAGCAAGAAGAGCGTTGATTCTACCTGTTGGCGGAGCATTCCACTCTCCACTTATGGAACCTGCGAGAGAGAAACTTGCGTCAGCAATCGAAGCTACTGAGATGAATGATTTGCGTTGTCCAATATTCCAAAACGTAAGCGCAAAAGCTGAAACGGACATTGAGGTAATTAGGAAGAATCTTGTATCGCAGTTAACTGCACCTGTGAGATGGACTCAAAGTATGGAGGCTATGATTTCCTTTGGTGCAACATCAGTTACTGAGGTTGGACCAGGTAAGGTTCTTCAGGGTTTGTTTAAAAAGGTGGATAGAGCTTTCCCAACTGAAAGCGCAGCACTTAGTGCTGAGTAATACATTTAAACTCTTCGTCTTTCGCGATTAACCCATCCTTAATGCGTTGATTGCGTAGCATTTCAGCTTTCTTCTCAAGGAATGCTCCAAGAGATTGCTTGCGTGATGCGTGCTTTGCCTTCAATTTTTCTGCAATGATTTTATCCATATTTGAAAAATACGGCTAAGATCTCCCCTACTTCTTACCTTTGGTTAGGAGTTATTCAACCCTTTTTGGTGATTTTTTCAAGTTTACCAAACCTTGAATAAACATACCAAAGTATGCACGCGCTCACTCCAGCAAACAATGCACTACCTAAATAAATAGAAGACAGATATTTAGGGTTTTCAGCGAATAAACTACCTGAAATCATAGCCCCTGTACCTATGCCTATCTCTAATGCCATAAGCATAGTGCTTAAGCCAAGAGCAATCTTGTTTTTAGGCGCAAGATCTGCAGTCCATGCGAAAATAGTAGGCATGTTAACACCGGCCGACAATCCGTAGATCACTCCGCCGATGGCCGCAACTAACTTTGTTTCCGCAATGCTCATGATGCCCATGCCTATAAGAATCAGGAAGCCGCCAATGATGAGGAGAGGCTCCCTCCCGTATTTATCAGAGGCACGGCCAGCAACAAACCTCATAGAAATGGAGGCTACAACGATTATGGTGTTAAAGAGACCTTTGTATGTATATCCTAGGCCATCGACAAAATCTGGGGTGATTGTTAGGAATACCCCAAATGCAAATGAGATTGGCAACAATACTAATGCCGCTGGTATGGCTGAAGATTCGAAGATTCCACCTTCAAAGATGTTGAGATCGTCTAGAGTGACTTTGCGCGGATTAGTTAGTGTCTCTGGAAGCTTTAGCGTTAATAGTAGCGCAAGGATTCCAAGGATTGAAGAAACAATGAACATCTCATCGTAGTCGTATTCGACGCGGATAAAGCTGCCGAGCGCTGGGCCGCCTGCCATTCCAGCATTACCCGCTACACCCAGGTATCCAAGGGCTTCTCCCCTTCGCTCCTTAGGAATTATATCAGTTAAGAAGGCGCTTGTTCCTGTTGGCCTGAAACCAGTGCTTAGGCCGTGAACTGTTCTTAGAATTAAGAAAAGCCAAACTCCCCACATTGCTGTTTCAGATTCTCCGCTCCAGCCTTCATTCAACATACCTACGCCTACGTATAGAAAACCGGCACAAGCTGCGACGACTGTTCCAAACACCATCACGACCTTTCTGCCTGCTCTGTCAGCGATTCGGCCTGAGAAGAATCTAGATACGAATGCACCAAGTGTGAATAGGCCTACTATGTAGCCTAGCAAATGTCCTGCGTTAAGCTCCTCAGTTAAATACTCAGGCAACTCAGGCATTATCATCCCAAAGCTAGCCATGAATAAAACCGTGCTAGCGCACAGAGTGAAAAACGTTGGGGTAAATAATTTCATTCTGCGCAAAGGTAGTCCCGTACCTTTATGGCTAGTGAGACAGTACCCAACTAAAATAATCGTCGCTTGGGGCGAAGCCATTAGCGGCAACAAAAAGATTAAAGATTGGCTAAAGGAAAATGGCTACCCTGAACTTTCGTGCTTTGTCTACGCTTTGCAGTTACAGGATAGTGCTAGAAAATGGCTAATGGACAACAACTGCCCTGAGCTAATGGCTCTAGTAATGGGATCTGAAGGAGATAAAAAAGCTCTTAATTGGTTAAGGGCTAATAGCTACTCTAAACTTGCTCTTATAGCTGAAGGGGCAGACAATGACAATACTGCTATTGAAGAGCTACTAAAAATGGATGAAAAAGAATGGGCTATGATTAGTCTTAAAATCAGGGCAGTAAAAAACTCTATCCAAGAGGATAACGAAGATTGGCATAAGCAATCAAGATGGTAGATATACCAAATGGCTCATCACCTTTGGATGTATAAACTTCTGTGCCACTCTCTGCAAATCATCAGCATTTATATCTTCGATTGATTTTAAAAACTCGGAAAGAGGCTCAACTTTATTGTAGAAAAGATAACTCTTAGCAAGACCCGTCATCATTGCGGTGCCGGAGTCTTGGCTGAGCGCGATTTGGCCTATGAGCTGCTTTTTAACATCCTTCAACTGCCTAGCACTAAGCTTTTTATCACACATTTCCCTAAGCTCCTTATTAACTAGGCGCTCAACCTTTTTATGAAACCTTGTATCTGTGCCAAAATAAATTGAGAACACTCCGCAATCCGCATACGGAGAATACCCTGCCTCAATGTGATAAGCCATCCCATACTTCTCCCTAATATTCATGCTAAGCCTACTATTCATAGCTGGTCCTCCTAAATAATTTGCAAGCAGAGTAAGCGGCAATTTATCTGGATGGTCAGCTCCAACAGTAAGGCTCCCCATAAGATGATGCACTTGGTAAGTATCCTGCTTTATCCTCTCATCGAACACCTCAACTGGCTTCGCAAGCGAGCGTTTAGTACCATCCCCATCACAATGATAGCTACTCAAATACTTCTTACAAATCCTCTTTAGCTTTTTAATAGGTGTAGAACCAACAGAAGCAAACACCATAGCCACTGGTCTATAATTCCTACTAACAAACGCCTCAACATCCGCTTTTGTTAAGGCTTCCACTGACTCCGGTGTACCTAGTATAGTCCTTCCAAGCGGATGTTTACCAAACAATCTCTCCTCAAACTCATCAAAAATCACATCGCTAGGATTATCTCTCACAGAAGCAATCTCATCGAGAATCACATCCCTTTCCTTTGCTATCTCCTTCTCAGGAAAAGTAGAATTAAAAGCAATATCTGCAATGAGTTCAACCGCCCTATCCATATCTCTTTCAAGGAAAGAAGCACTAATCCAAGTCTCCTCCTTAGTCGTATAAGCATTAAGCTCCCCACCTACTTTCTCAAGCCTATTAAGAATATGAAAGGTCTTCCTCTTTTTAGTTCCCTTAAATAGACAGTGCTCAATGAAATGTGCCACACCTGATTCACCCTTTAATTCATCTCTACTTCCCGTGTTTATCACAAGAGAAATGTGACTCGCCTCCCTAGGAACTTCCTTATGAATTACTCGTATCCCATTCTCCAATGTAAATGTGTGAAACTCTGCTTCCATTAAAATATCAAGTATAAACCTATTACAAAAACAACTCCTGAAACGAGAAATGCTGCAAGTGTGTAGGGTAAGATATCTCTAGCCCTTAATCCTGTTATCCCTAAAAGGGGCAAAGCCCAAAATGGCTGTAACATATTAGTCCATTGATCACCATAAGCCATTGCCATTACCCCTTTCTCTAACGTCATACCTATTGCATGACAAGCCTCTAAAACTAGTGGACCCTGCACAGTCCATTGCCCTCCCCCTGAAGGAACAAAAACATTTAAAATCCCTGAGGAACTGAAAATTGCAAATGGTAAACTTCCTGTAGAAGTAGCGCTTACAAAAGCACCTGACAATACATCAACTAACCCTGTTCCTGTAACTATCCCCATTATCCCAAAGTAGATTGGAAATTGCAGAAGTATGCCTGATGCTCCTCCAATTGCCTTATTTAGTGCACCTACTAAGTTGAATATACTTTTATGAAAAATGAGGGCTAAACTAAATAATACCAAATTCACCCAGTCCGGATTCACAAATCCCAGCGCACTATTCCCATCATATGTACGACCCAGATATACAGCAACTACAAGACCAAGAACTCCAAATATTATTGGCAGAAAAACACTGTGATCAAAGAACGATGCTATTGAATCAAGCTTCCCCTTAACTGGAATAAAATGTAAATCAGTATCAGAAATTTCAATTTCTTCATTCTCCACATGCCTACCTAAAACCGCGAATAACCCAACAATTGCAACCATAACAGCAACAGTAATCCCTATGTTCCATGAAGTAAAAATTGTATCTGAAATCGATATCGATTCTGGTAGCCAATCAACTCCTTTTTCATAAATATCAGCCAAGTGACCATCCTCAGCAACCTTCAATGGCGCTGACCCACTCAATCCGCTGTGCCACACTAGTAAGCCCATATATCCAGCTGCTCCAACTAACCCAGCATGAGCAACTTTTTTATCAATAACCACCTTAGCAATTAAAGCGCCCGCAACTAAACCTAGACCCCAATTCACCCAGCCAAGTAACATTGCAATAAGCGCGACAACCGCTGGTGCATACTTTGGAGTTTTTACAGCATAAACAGCTACAAAATTTAATGCTGATTTGATTGGTGGAGACAACGCTAAAACATGCCCTAACACAAGCATATACATTGCCTGAAATCCAAATGTTAATCCAGTAACATTCCACAATCCATCCGACCATGCTATTAGACTTTCCTCAGCAGTAGCTCCGAATAGGGAAAAACCAAATGCCACAAGCGTAAGCACCAAGGCAATAGCCATAGGTGATGGCAGTAATCGCTCGAAGCCCCTCGAGTATGAATTAAGAAAACCGGACATTACCGGTTATTAAAATGGCAGATCGTCGTCGCTTGATGGTTCTATAACCATTGGCTCAACGTCTGGAAGGGGCGCTACATCAACAGCAGGCTGAGCACCGCCCTGTTCAGAAGAACTTCCTACCGGTACAACTCCATCGCTTTCAATTCTCCATGCGTTAAGATCAACATAGTAGTTACCATTATATTCTCTACCTCGCAGATCAAATTTCACAATAACATTATCTCCCTCAGACATTCCATTTAATTGCTCAACTCTCTCTTTTAGAGCGGATAGTTTGATGTCTTGTGGGTACTGTTCGTTAGTGGTAATAACGAAATCGCGCTTATAAAAGCCGCTTGGGAAGTCTTGTTGCTCGAACAAAACTTTAATCTTTCCTTTTAACTCAAATGCCATGCTATAAAAGTAAAACAACCAATCAAAAATCGATGCTTATCCTAGGTTAAAACTGAGAAGTGTTTTCCACGCTCCATCAACATCTCCATTATCGAGAAGTTCAGCAGCATGTTTATGAAGTGTTATCTCCAATGCGCTTCCATCATCCTGTAATTCCAAGAAAAATTCGCTTAGCTCCATAAGTTTGTAATCATTGACCTCAGTCTCATCAGGAAGTACTTCTACATTACCCAACATAGCAAGATGCATTCCACTTAAATATGAACTAGTTCTAATGTCTTCAGGTATATTATCTACTCCCATTCCAAGGTTAGCAAGAGGCTTAGGCACTTCAAACAAAGCATCACCAGATGCTCTTACGTAATAGCTTCCACCACATCTTCCAACTAGGTCGAGTTTTTTTGCATCAGGTAATCCAGATTCATTTAAAACATCCTCTCTAAAATGTATTTTTAAAATCTCACAAACTACAAGTTGCCCAGCCCCTGGAGTATCTCCAAATGAATCAACTCTTAAAACCTTACACTCAAAAGAAGCAGGAGCCTCTAAAACTCTTGGAGGAGTAATTAAATCTGATGCTACTTCAGTAAGACCAGCTTTTTTGAATTCATTTACTTCCTTAGAGTATTCTGTACTTGCTAGTGAGCAAGCATGAACTGTGTTGTAATCAACCATATTCACTACTACTTCAGGGACTTCTAATACATTCTCGAGAGTGTGTTTAGTAGTGTTATCCCTTCCTCTTCTAGCTGGCGAGAAAATCAGAATAGGTGGATTTGCAGAGAACACATTGAAGTAGCTAAATGGAGCTAGATTAACTCTTCCTTCAGAATCAACTGTACTTGCAAAAGCAATGGGCCTTGGAGCTATACCACCTAATAAAAAGGCATGAAGCTTTCCAGGATCTAAATCAGAAGGAGTTAGAGTTAGATGTGACATCTAAATAAGTCTATTTAGGCTTGTGATTTTCTACAATTGCTACTTTTTCAAGAACCTTAGCTTTAAGATCTTCCTTGAATTGAGCAATCTTATTGAGAAGATTTGAGTCAGCTATGGCTAGAATTTGGGCTGCCAGAATACCTGCATTTCTTCCTCCATCAAGAGCAACAGTTGCTACTGGGACTCCAGCAGGCATCTGTAAAATGCTTAAAACTGAATCCCAACCGTCTATAGAATTACTTGACTTAACAGGCACTCCTATTACTGGAAGTGGCGTGTAAGAGGCAACCATACCAGGCAAGTGAGCAGCGCCACCAGCGCCAGCAACTATTACTTTCACTCCTCTACCAACTGCGCTCTTTGCGTATTCAGCAAGTCGATCAGGCGTCCTATGCGCGCTAACAACTGTTGCCTCATGCTCAACACCAAGTTCTTCTAAAACTGCCATGGCTTTCTCCATAACTCCTAAATCAGAGTTACTGCCCATAATAATACCTACCTTACTCATCCTTGTTTTTGTTTTTTATTTTATCGATTTGGTCTCTCAACTCAGAAGCTAGTTCATAATCTTCATTATCAATTGCTTCCTTTAACTCTGTCTCGAGTAATTCCAAATCTGGAGTATCGTCAATCTCTTCAATTTCTCCTAAACCGATATGTATATCAACATCGTATTCTAAGCCCTCAGAGAACTCCTCAGGATTAATTCCAGCTTGCTTAACGACGGCATCATAACACCTTATAGGCGATCTAAATCTAACAGCTACGCCCACAGCATCTGAAACTCGTGAATCAATTTCCTCAATAGATTCACCGTTAGATACAAGAACTTTAGCGAAGAACACTCCCTCTTGAAATTTGTAAACGAGAACCTCTACCACCTCCATTCCAAAGGCTATTAAAGTGCTCTTATACATATCATGAGTAAGAGGCCTGCTAGACTTCATATTTTCTAGTTCAAGTGCAATTGACTGTGCTTCAGCAGCTCCAATAACAACTGGAATTCTAGTTGTTCCTCCTACTACTCCTAATACCATAGTGTACGCCCCCGATGACGAGCCTGTAAGGCTAATGTCATGGATTTCGAGGTCGACTTTTTTCATGATTTTTTTAAGAGAGTAACTTAATTGCTTCAGTTAATTTAGGAAGAACTTCGAATACATCACCTACAATTCCGTAATCAGCTGCCTTAAAGAATGGCGCTTCAGGATCAGTATTGATTACAACGATGACTTTACTTTGGTTTACACCTGCAAGGTGCTGGATAGCTCCTGATATACCGCAAGCAATGTAAAGGTCAGGGCGTATTGTTACTCCGGTTTGGCCTACGTGCTCATGATGAGGTCTCCAACCCATGTCTCCTACAGGTCTAGAACATGCAGTTGAGGCATTTAGAGCCTTTGCAAGATCTTCAACAATCCCCCAGTTCTCGGGTCCTTTTAATCCTCTTCCAGCTGAAACTACCCTTTCAGCTTCAGGAAGCGGCACAGAACCATCTACAGATGCAGGAGTGAATTCTCCAATTAATAATCTAGCTTCTCCTACTTCAGCAGAAAATGCTTCAACAGTCGCAGAACCTCCAACTTCTTTTACGCCAAACGCGTTAGGTGTCACAGATACAACAGTCTTATCAGTTCCAACAGAAACTGAAGCTTTAGCCTTTCCACTAAATACATTTCTTGGGTAGTTACCTCCTTCAGGCACTCCTGTTACTCCAGGAACATACCCTGCTCCTATTCTAACAGCAACTCTTGGAGCAACTGCTCCACCTTCAAGGTTAGCAGAGAACACTACAGTTGATGCTCCTTCAGATATAGAGACTGCTTCAACAAGCTTAGCAAGCTGGGAGTTATCATTAAGTGCTTTAGAATACTGAAGAACCTTACCAATTCCAACTGTTCCAATTCCACCATCTCCTTCTATGATCCCTGAAACTACTGCAGTAGCAGATCCTCCAGAAATCGCGTTTGCGTATGAAGCTGCTTCAAGACCAGACTTAGTAGCCTTTCCTTCACTTAGAGGTACAAATACTAATACTGACATAATTATATGATTTTAGCTTCTTCACGTAATAAACGAACTAGTTCTGCTGGGTTGTCAGCATCAACTATCTTGCAATCCCCCTTTGCAGGTGGTAGTGAAAACTTCTCAACCTTTGTTGTAGCATCAGCATAAGCCTCAACTACTTGAAGTGGCTTAGTACGTGCTGACATAATACCTCTCATATTAGGTATTCTTTGCTCAGACATTCCCTTTGCAGCGCTTAGGACAAACGCACCATTTACAGTCACCTTATTTGTTCCTCCAGATGCTTCACATGTGAGATTGTAAGTACCTCCATCAGCATTTATACTAGTAGCAAATGCAACAAATGGAAGGTCTAAAGATTCTGCTATCATTGCAGGAACAGCAGCTGAATTGTGGTCGATAGTCTCCTTACCACAAAGAATTATATCAAAATCCTTATCAGATGCGTAATCTGCGATCAACTTAGCAACTTGCATTGAGTCTTCTGGCTCAGCATTAATCCTTACAGCGTCATTTGCACCGATAGCTAAAGCCTTTCTAATGATAGAGTCACAAGTAGCATCTCCAACAGTAATTGTAGTCACTGAACCTCCTTCAGTTTCCACTAATTCTATAGCTCTAACAAGCGCGTACCACTCATCATATGGGTTAACAATAAATTGGACACCGCCTTCGTCAAAGCGCGTATCTTCGTCTGTAAAAGCTATACGACTCGTCGTATCTGGGGCTTTACTTATGCATACAAGCAATTTCATGGGTATGATAGTGTATTCTAAGTTTCTGTGATTAGGAGTGCAAAGGTAGTGATGCAATGCCATCAATCACTTATCTTTGCCGACCGAATTATGCATATAAATCATGCGTGAAATTACATTTAGAGAAGCTATCGCTGAAGCAATGAGCGAAGAGATGCGCCGAGACGAGCGCGTTTTCCTTTTAGGAGAGGAGGTTGCCGAGTACAACGGAGCCTACAAAGCATCTAAGGGAATGCTTGACGAGTTTGGACCCCGCAGAGTCATCGACACCCCCATTGCTGAGCTAGGTTTTACAAGTATTGCCGTCGGTGCAGCTATGAATGGTCTAAGACCTATCGTAGAGTATATGACGTGGAATTTTGCAGTTCTTGCTGCAGACCAAATCATCAACCACGCAGCCAAAATGCTACAGATGAGTGGTGGTCAATTTACCACTCCTATAGTATTCAGAGGTGCAAACGGACCTGCTGGTCAATTAGCAGCAACCCACAGCCAGAGTTACGAAGCATTTTATTCTTCTATACCTGGGCTTAAGGTTGTAACTCCATTCACTCCTTATGAAGCTAAAGGCCTATTAAAGTCAGCTATTAGAGATGACGATCCTGTTCTTATCATGGAATCTGAAAAGATGTACGGTGATAAAGGGTTAATTCCTGAAGGTGAATTCCTAGTACCTATAGGTAAGGCGAACATCAGAAAAAAAGGCTCAGACTGTACAATTGTATCTTTTGGTAAAATCCTAAAGACTGTACACGCGGCAGCTGACGAGCTAGAGAAAGAAGGAATCAATGTTGAGATTATCGATCTTGTAACAATTAGACCTTTAGATCTAGCTACTATTATTGATTCAGTTAAAAAGACTAACCGTCTAGTAATCGTTGAGGAAAGTTTCCCTGTAAACTCAGTTGCTTCAGAAGTTAGTTACAGAGTCCAAAGAAATGCTTTCGACCACCTAGACGCTCCTATTGTGAGACTTTGTCAGTCAGACACACCTTTTGCATTTGCTACTACACTAATTGAAGAGGCGCTTCCTCAGGTTAAAGAGGTAATGGATGCAGTTAAACAAGCTATGTACGTTAGCTAAACATTAGAATATAATCTTTTACAAAATATGGATTTTTTAAATCAAAATTTACTTTACCTAATTCCAGCCATCGCTGTGTTTGGCCTAATTATAATGGCTATTCAAACTGCTTGGATTAAAAAGCAGTCTACTGGAAATGAGCGTATGTCAGAAATCGCTAAGTACATCCACAATGGTGCACTAGCTTTCTTAAATGCTGAATACCGCCTTCTTGCTGTGTTCGTTGTAATTGCTGGAGCTCTTCTAGGATATATTTCTACTATTGTTGAATCAACTCACTGGTTTATCGTAGTTGCATTTGTAATCGGTGCTGTATTCTCTGCTGTCGCAGGTAACATCGGAATGCGTATTGCTACTGAGGCTAATGTTAGAACAACTGAAGCTGCACGCACTAGCCTATCTAAAGGACTTAAAGTTAGTTTCAGTGGAGGTACTGTAATGGGGCTTGGTGTTGCTGGTTTAGCAGTATTTGGACTAAGTATGCTTTTCATACTTTTAATTAAGACTCAAGTTCTTGGTGACATTGACGTAACTAACGTTGATGACATGATTGTAGTTCTTGAAGCTCTTGCTGGTTTCTCACTTGGTGCCGAGTCTATCGCACTTTTTGCTCGTGTAGGCGGAGGTATCTACACTAAGGCTGCTGACGTAGGCGCTGACCTTGTTGGTAAGGTTGAAGCTGGCATCCCTGAGGATGACCCACGTAACCCAGCGACTATCGCTGATAACGTAGGTGATAACGTAGGTGACGTAGCAGGCATGGGTGCTGACTTATTTGGCTCTTACGTAGCAACAGTTCTTGCAGCTATGGTATTGGGTGTTTACGTAGTACGTGATATGGGAGATAGCTACCAAGATAAATTTGGTGGTCTTGCAACAGTACTTCTACCATTAGTTATTTCTGCTCTTGGAATCATCTTCTCAATTATCGGTTCTAAAATGATAAGCGTTAAAGACGGTGGAAAAGAGTCAGACGTACAATCTGCACTTAACAAGGGTAACTGGGGATCTATTATCCTAACAGCAATTGCTTGTTACTTCCTTATCAAGTGGATGCTACCTGAGGATTTAACTATGAAATTCTTTGAGGACAAAGCAAAGTCTGGAGCTAAATTCCCATCAATGAACGTATTCTACGCAGTACTTGTAGGACTTGGTGTTGGCGGTGGAATTAGCTGGCTCACTGAATACTACACAGGACTAGGTAAGAAACCAGTTCTTGACATTGTAAGAAACTCAAGCACTGGAGCAGGAACTAATATTATTTCTGGACTAGCTGTGGGTATGATGTCTACGTTTGCTCCAATTATTCTTTTCGCAGCTGCGATTTACTTCTCATACGATTTCGCTGGATTCTACGGTGTAGCAATTGCTGCTTGTGCAATGATGGCTACAACTGCTATGCAACTTGCAATCGACGCATTTGGCCCTATCGCTGATAACGCAGGAGGAATTGCTGAGATGTGTGAACTACCTGAAGAGGTGAGAGAACGTACTGACATTCTTGATTCTGTTGGAAATACTACTGCAGCAATCGGTAAAGGATTCGCGATCGCATCTGCTGCATTAACTGCTCTAGCACTTTTTGCAGCATACGTTACTATGACGGGAATTCACGGCATTAACATTTTCAAAGCTGACGTACTTGCTACACTATTTGTTGGTGCAATGGTACCTGTAGTATTCTCTGCGCTTGCAATGAATTCTGTTGGTAAGGCTGCTATGGAAATGGTAAAAGAAGTTAGACGTCAGTTTAAAGAGATTCCTGGAATTATGGAAGGGAAAGGTACTCCTGAATACAGCAAGTGTGTAGACATCTCTACTCGTGCAGCTCTTAAGGAGATGATGCTTCCTGGTGCTATCACTATTATTTCTCCAATTCTAATTGGATTCACTATGGGTGCTGAGCCTCTAGGATCTTACATGGCTGGTGTAGCAGTAAGTGGTGTTCTTTGGGCAATATTTCAAAACAACGCTGGTGGCGCTTGGGACAATGCTAAGAAGAGCTTCGAAGCAGGTGTAGAAATCGACGGTGAAATGACATACAAAGGTTCAGATGCTCACAAAGCAGCTGTAACTGGTGATACTGTTGGTGACCCTTTCAAGGATACTTCTGGTCCATCGATGAACATCCTTATTAAGCTTACTTGCCTAATTGGTCTTGTAATCGCTCCTATATTGAATGATAGCCACGGATCTACTAACGCAACAGCCGACGAAATTGTATACAAAGCAGGCTCGGGCAATGCAGTAAGCATAGATATTCCTGATGGTATGTACTCGCTAACTAAGGTTGAGCCTAATATTGTTTGGACTGCAAAGAAGATTTCTGGATCTGGTCACAGCGGAACAATTTCAGCTGTAAACGGAAAGTTTAAAGTAGAAGATAGTAAGATTGTTGGAGGAGGTCTTTCTCTTGACATGAACACTTTTACTTGTACTGATTTAGAAGGAGAGGACAAGCAAAACTTCAACGAGCACCTAAAGTCAGATGCCTTTTTAGAAGTTGAAAAATATCCAACTGCTGAGATTAAGATTTTAGGTATTCAAGCAAAGGAAGATGAACAATTTGCTAAAATCCGTCTGCAGCTTCACGGTGGTATTGTCGAGTACATTTCTCCAGTAAGCATTAAAGATTTTGAATTAGAGGATGGAACTCAAGCTTTTAGCATCTCTGGAGAATTCTTCATTGATAGAACTAAGCATAATATTACTTACGGATCTGGCTCATTCTTTGAAAACTTAGGCGATAAGGCCATCAATGATGAGGTACTTATCAAGTTTACTTTCACTGCTGTATAAGTAGAAAGTTTAAAGCATCAAAAAGCCCCGCTAATAGCGGGGCTTTTTATTTATGTAATGTTTTTATTTCTTGCCTGAATCGAATAACCCATGGAGCTTTCCATCAATAGATTCGATGATCTTACCTAGATCCTCCTTACTCTGGTGGAAATTGTTATCATCAACATCGATGATTAATAATTCTCCTTTATCGTAAGTAGAAATCCAAGCTTCGTAACGCTCATTTAATCTACTTAAGTAATCTAACCTAATTGCCTCTTCGTAGTCACGCCCACGTTCTTGGATTTGGGATACAAGAGTTGGAACAGAAGCCCTTAAATAAATTAATAGATCTGGAGGGCTAACAAATGACTCCATTAGACCAAATAATAACAGATAGTTATCGAAGTCACGCTTAGTCAACAAACCCATTGCGTTTAAATTGGGAGCAAAGATGTGTGCGTCCTCATAAATCGTTCTATCCTGGATGATAGGCTTACCCTTCTCCTTAAGATCTATCAATTGGGCAAATCTAGAATTCAAAAAGTACACCTGCAGGTTGAATGACCAACGCTGCATGTCTTTATAGAAGTCGTTTAAATATGGATTATCGTCAACGCTCTCAAAGTGTGGAGTGTAACGGTAATGCTTGGCTAAGAGAGTAGTCAGTGTAGTTTTACCTGACCCAATATTTCCGGCTACGGCTAAATGCATTGTAAAAAAGTAATAGACTCGAAAAATAGCACCAAAGAGGAGTCCCTACAAGATTTCATCAATGATTTTACGACTATTAGAAAGCCTGGGGATTTTATGCTGCCCACCTAATTTTCCACGACTATCTAACCACCCTTCAAAAGTTCCTACAGGCATGAAATTAACCTTGGGCAATTGAAGTACTAGGTCGTTAGACCTTTTAGCAGAGTAATCCGAATTAAGATCCATCAAGTGCTTATCTAGAATCCTAGCAAACTCCACTGCATCCATTTCACGTGGCTTTTCTTCCTGTAACTCCACTGCCCATTCATGACCAATTGGGTTACCTGAATCCTCAGAAAATAAAGGCGCTACAATAAATTCTTTCAAAGAATACCCAGCAGATTTCAAGGACATTGACAATGCTTTTTCAGCTGTTGAAATCATTAACTCCTCTCCTACTACATTTATATAGGAAGTAGTTCTTCCAGCTATTTCAATTCGATAAGGAGCAAGAGAAGTAAATCTGATAACATCGCCTAATAAATATCTCCAAAGGCCAGCATTAGTAGAAATCACTATTGCGTAATCGACTCCCGTCTCAACATCAGACAGCTCTATTGTAGACATCGTGTCTAATCTATCCACATCAAATTCACTCATAGGAATAAACTCGTAGTAGATTCCATGATTCAACAGCAATGCCATATCCCTTCTATCAAGGTCATCTTGAAGAGCAAAGAATCCCTCCGAGGCATTATACGTTTCCATATAATGCATGTTCTCAGATTTGATCAGGCTCTTAAACTCACTCTCATATGGATCAAACCCAACTCCTCCGTGCATATACAACCACAGGTTAGGCCAAACCTCATCTAAGCTCTCCACCTTTTTAATCCTCATAACCTCCTTACACACCACTAGCATCCAGCTTGGCACGCCTGCAAGAATTCTAACGTCCTCTTCAGCAACTTTTTCAGCCATGAGATTAACCTTCACCTTCCAATCTTCGAGGAGAGTAATCTCCCTACTGGGAGTTCTTCGCATCTCAACCCATGGAGGAAGATTCCTAACAATGATTGCAGACAAATCTCCAGTGTATGCACCTGAACCGTCTTCATGAAGCGCGCTTGAGCCTCCGATAATCAAGTGTTTTCCGGCGTATAGCGGCGCATTGGGCCTTTGCTCACAGAAGATTGAAAGAAGATCCCTCCCACCTTTATAATGCCCCTTTTTCAAGGACTCTTCTGTAACAGGAAGATATTTACTCCTATCAGATGTTGTGCCTGAGCTCTTTGCAAACCAATTTGTTTTTCCAGGCCAAACCACACTCAGTTCCCCTCTCCTAGCGCGTTCTATCCAAGGCTTAAACTCATCATAAGTCCTAATAGGAATTAGGCCTCGGAACTGATCTTTAGGAAGAGTAGAGTTGAAATAACTTACACCGTGTTCCTCTCCAAATTGAGTATCACACAACTGCTCAAAAAGATCGGTGAAAACTGCTTCTGAAGATTCGATTGGAGCAGAAAGAGATTTATTTATCTCCTTCATTCTCAACCTAATGAATCTAGAAAAGAGTTTATTTATAGGCATGCTATTTTACTGGATCAAATACCTTAGAAACAGCATCTAAGGCAAAATCTATTTCCTCCTCAGTTGTGTAGTGAGAGAAGGAGAACCTAAGACTAGCTCTTTCTGGGTCGTGGAAGCCCAGCGAGTTTAATACGTGAGAGCCTTTAGTTGCTCCTGAAGAACAAGCACTTCCACCAGAGCAGGCAACACCTTCGAGGTCCAGTAAGAATAGGGCCATACCGCTATTAGGGTGTGGCGGAAACTTCACATTAAGGACGGTGTAGAGCCTTGATTCGCAGTCAGAGTTAGCATTGAAGGAAACTCCTGGGATTCGTTCGCGGAGGCCGTCGGCCATGCGTTTTTTAATGCTCCTAACGTGCTTTTCGTGGGCTTCGATATTGCCGTAGGCGAGGTTGATTGCTGCGGCTAGACCTACAATCCCGTGTAGGTTTTCAGTTCCAGAACGCAATCCACGCTCCTGGCCTCCTCCGACAATTTGGGAACGGATTTTATTTTTAGGGTGGGCGTACAAGAAGCCTGTACCCTTAGGGCCGTGAAATTTGTGAGCGGAACAAGTTAGGTAGTCAATTTCCAGGGAATCTAGGCTGAAGGGGTAATGCCCCATGGTTTGGACTGTATCACTATGGAAAACAGCATCATAATTTTTACACAGCTCAGAAATCTTATCAAGCGGCTGAATCACCCCAATCTCATTATTCGCATGCATCAGACTAACCAAGGTGCGTGGGCCAGAAGAAAGCAGCTCCTCCAGGTGGGCCAAATCAACTGACGCATCCTCCAAATGCTTAACGTGCACAAGCTCAACTCCAAATAGAGTAGACATCTTTTCAGCACTAGCAATTACAGCGCTATGCTCAGCTGGTGATGTGATAATCCTATCGCATCCCAAATCTTTCACAGCAGTTCTCAGAGCAAGATTATCAGCCTCAGTTCCACCAGAAGTGAAGATGATGCTCTTAGGCTCACAACCTAATCTACGAGCAATATCCCTACGTGAAGTTTCTATTAAAGCCTTTGCCTTTCTTCCTGTTGCATGGCTTGACGATGGGTTCCCATAAACGTCTCTAAGCACTGGCAACATTGCCTCTGCCACCTCTGGCGCTAACGGCGTAGTAGCCGCATTATCTAAGTAAATCTGTTTCACAGCAAACTAAGTAATTCCTCTTTAAATCTTCCTGCAAGAGCATTTGCATCAGCCTCAGTTGCAGATTCTGCATATACTCTAATAATCGGCTCAGTGTTACTTCTTCGAAGGTGAACCCATCCTTCTTCCAGGTCAAATTTAACTCCATCCACAGTGTTAATTTCAGCATCTGGGTGGTTTTTAACCAGTTGATCCAATGCGTCTTCGACTCCCGATTCAGGTAACTCAATTTTATCCTTACAAATAACTAAATCTGGATATGTCGCTCTTAATGCTGAGCATCGTAATCCCTTCTCAACAAGATGAGTTAAAAACATTCCAACTCCCACTAGAGCATCTCTTCCTGCGTGAGAAGTAGGATATATAATTCCTCCATTTCCCTCACCTCCAATTATCGCGTTTGTTGAGCGTATAGCCTCAACTACGTTTACTTCACCTACAGCTGAAGCAGTGTATGAGCAACCATGCTTTTCTGTTACAATGCTCAAAGCTCTTGTAGAACTCATATTGCTGACTGTATTGCCAGGTGTTTTAGAAAGCACATAATCTGCAACAGCTACAAGTGTGTATTCTTCGCCAAAGAAGGATCCATCCTCAGTAACAAAACACAGCCGATCAACATCAGGATCAACGCTGATTCCCAAATGACATCCATACTCTACTACTGCATTACTCAAGTCAACCAAGTGATGAGGTAGAGGCTCAGGGTTGTGTGCAAAATCTCCTGTTGGATCGCAGTGAACTTTTACAACCTCCACTCCTAGTGCTTCAAGCAACATAGGAATTGCAATTCCGCCAGATGAGTTAACTCCATCAACAGCAACCTTCAGTCCAGCTGATCTAATCACAGAGGCATCCACAAGATCAAGACCAAGGACATGATCAACATGCCACTTAATCCATGTATCGTCACAAGTGGTTTTCCCCAGATCATCAACCTCAGAGTATGAAGTTTCTGATTCAGAAAACTCAAGGACCTTCTCCCCTGCTAGCTTATTTAAAAATTCGCCTTTAGAATTTAAAAGTTTGAGGGCGTTCCAATTTTTAGGATTATGAGATGCCGTGAGAATTATTCCGCCCTGAGCGCCTAGCTCTGGAACTGCTAATTCTACTGTTGGTGTTGTGCTTAAACCCAAATCAATAACATCCACTCCCAAGCTGTTCAGTGTTGACGAAACAAGCAAGCTCACCATTGGGCCAGATATCCTTGCGTCTCTGCCTATTACAACAACTGGTTTTTCAAGTCCACTATCCTCTTTTACCCACAGCGCGTAACCCGTTGCAAACTTTACCACATCAGGTGGCGTGAGAGCTTCTCCGGGCACTCCTCCAATGGTGCCTCTGATACCAGAAATCGACTTAATTAACATTCTTACAAAGTAAAGCAGAATAGAATTACTAGTTAACATTAGTTTTCCTCTAAGTATGTTAAAAACCCGTGAGATTTTAGTAATTATTTCCGACCTTTGAACGTTAGATTTGGTAGGGATGAACGACGACGGTAGACAATATCAAGGCGAAAGCGAAATCGACAACTTAGTCAAGCGTTTTGAGCGCATGATTGAGGATAACGACCAGCAGTATTTTGACCTTGAAGAATTCGAGGCAATCATCAGCCACTACTTGAGTTTTGGAGAGATTGGGAGCGCTAAAAAAGTTCTTCAATACGCCAGCACATTATTTCCTGAGAATTTGATGCTTCAACTTAGAGAAGCCCAAATCCTAGCTAGCATGGGTAAACACATCCAAGCTATCCCACGCCTAAAAACACTCCTTGCCTTCGAACCAAATAACGAGGAGATCCACCTTTGTCTTGCAAGCATCTTCAGCCAGATAAAAGAACACAGAATGGCTATCAAGCATTTCCGCAAAGCTCTTAACTGTGCTGACAAGGAAATACACAAGGATATCTATGTAGATATTTCAGTTGAGCATCAAAATCTAGGCGAATGGAGAAAGGCTATTTCTGTTTTAAAAGATGCGCTTTACTCTGACCCTAACAACGACGCAGCTCTTTTTGAA
>MDTA01015671.1_pt1 | contig 21921 bp, 17 predicted proteins | sample 811151 | NCBI WGS metagenome assembly MDTA01 (sample SAMN05326648, study PRJNA326480) | marine metagenome | isolation source: seawater | place: Indian Ocean: South | collected 2010
ATAAACACATGCTTTTCATCCGATAGTAAATTAATCGCTAGATTGTGTTTTGAGATAAAGCTCTTATGACTCTTAATATTGTCAATTGAAACACCGTAAATCGTAACATTTAGGTCATTAAATTTTTTTATACTCTCTGAAAATTGCTTTGCTTGGTTCGTACAGCTTGGCGAATTATCCTTTGGATAAAAATAAAAAATTATATTTTTCCCAGCAATGTTTTCATTAGTTAGTTTTGTACCATCAGCATTATCGAGTTCAAACTTAGGTAGCTTGGTAATATATTCTTCTACAGTCTTTTTCATATTAATGTTACTTTCATCCACGAATACAGTTCTACCCTTTAATGATTATTTTTTCAAACACTATAATTTTCTCATGTACAATAGATTCCCCTAAAAATACTACGGTCACTCATTGCAATTCTCAAAAATCTCTGCTTACCCATTTCGCACGAGAATTTTTATTAATGCGTCGTAATTCTATTTTTTCTAAAAACTTTAAATTAGTTTTTATAGTTAATTACCTTGTAGTGTTCATTAAATAGGGTTTAATCGATTATGTTTTATAATCTAGAAACAAGCGAAGTAATCCAATAGGATACACTTTAACCTGGTTAATAACTGGCTTATGTAAAATTTCAATTCCGAAATGCTTAAACTGGCACATCATTATGGTTTTATGGACAGCTCCAAAGCGAAATAGATTTCCAGTCGTAAATATCTAAATTAATCTAATAGCAAATCGGTTATAAGACTTTTAAAAAATGAAACTAATCTAAATATTTGTTATATCAGAGTCGAGAATATCAATTTACTGTGGTATGTAAAATGATAAGGATATCTTAAGGTCGTCTAAAAATTGAGGTTATATCAAATTGAAGAATTTGAACGATTTTGATTACGAACTTCCGGAAGAATTAATAGCTTTGAAACCAAAGCGACCTCGATCTTCCTCAAATTTATTAGTTTATCAAAATAAGACAATAACTGACTCGAAGTTTTTTAATTTAGTAAAATTTTTATCAATCAAAGATAGATTGATTTTTAACGATACAAAAGTACTCAAGGCACGATTAGTTGGAACCAGGTTAAGGCAAGCTGCGTCGGAAACTCATAAAGCTAAGGTAGAAATTTTATTAGTTAACCAAATTTCGGAAAATGTTTGGAGCGCATTCTGTAGACCGTTAAAAAAAATATCAATCGGTGATGAGCTGGTGTTCAGTTCTTCGCTTACCGCAACTGTTTTAACGGTGGCGACATCTTTATGTACTCTACAATTTTCAAAAGTTGGGTTTGCTCTGCAGCTAGAAATCTCTGAAATTGGAAAATTGCCAATTCCTCCATATATCATGAAGAGGAGGGGTTATGAAACGTCGGATAATGCCGATTATCAAACTATTTTTGCAAAAAATTTAGGAGCGGTAGCGGCACCCACTGCTTCTTTGCATTTTGATAGAACGCTTATGAGGCAATTGAAAATGTTTGGTATACCAGTCTCGTTTGTTACTCTGCATGTTGGTCTAGGGACGTTTTTACCGGTTAAATCTGAAATAATCTCTGAGCATGATATGCACTCCGAAAAAGGAATAATTACAAAACAAGTTGCTACTGAAATAAATCAAACAAAAAAAAACGGTGGGAGAATTATCGCAGTAGGGACGACGTCTTTAAGATTAATAGAAAGTGCAGCTTTAGAGGATGGAACGATACGAGAATTTGAAGAATTCACTGATATATTTATAAAACCAGGTTATAAATTTAAAACTGTTAACGGATTAATCACAAATTTCCATCTACCAAAATCGACTCTTTTAATGCTGGTCTCAGCTTTGGTCGGTCCAAAGGAACAAAAAAGAATTTATGAACATGCTATTCAAGAGAAATATCGATTTTACTCTTATGGAGACGGCTCTTTGTTACTTCCATAGTTCTAATTACGACTCTAATTTGTCGTATCTGAACGGTTAAATATTGATTTTAAATACATAAACAAATCAATTTTCATAATTTGCAGTTGAACCATGTTTTTTTTATTTCGAAATGCTTGGGCTTTACTATTAGGAATGTTATTGCTGATGGTCGGCAATGGTCTTCAGGGAACTTTATTGGGAATACGAGGTTCTCTTGAAGGTTTTACTCCCGCTGTTATGTCGTATATAATGAGTGCCTATATGCTGGGTATGATAATTGGCTCTCGCGCAGCTCCCATATTAATAAGCAACGTAGGACATGTTAGAGTATTTGCTGCGCTTGCTTCGCTAATATCTGCTGCTTTTATCGGTTTTGCAGTATTTGTAGATCCAGTATCCTGGTTCCTGCTCAGGCTTGGGGTCGGTTTTTGTTTTTCCGGTGTGTATGTTGCTGCCGAAAGTTGGTTGAATGAAGCTGCCTCAAATTCAAATAGAGGCAAAACAATGTCTGTTTACATGATTATTCAGATGAGTGGCATACTGATAGCGCAGGTAATTATGAATTTTGGAGACCCTTCATCGTTCACTTTATTTGCCGTAATCTCCATATTGGTTTCAATTTCTTTTGCACCAATTTTACTATCTGTAAGTCGCGCTCCAGTTTTTAATACCGCTAAGAGGATGTCCGTGGTAGAGCTTTACAAAGCGTCACCGCTTGGTTCAATTACTATGATTCTTATCGGAGGGGTTTATTCACTCCTTTTTGGAATGTCTGCCGTATATGGAAGTCAGCAAGGACTTTCAATAAAAGAAATCTCATTATTGATAGGAGCAATATATATTGCTGGTGCTGTCTCTCAGTATCCTGTTGGTTTTGTCTCTGACCGGATAGATAGACGCAAATTAATAATATCTTTAAGTTCAATAGGGTTCGTAGGTACTTTTATTGGAATCCTTTTCCATTCGAATTTTGGCATTGTTTTGATGGCTTTTTTTATTGTTGGGGGTGTTGCCAATCCTCTTTACTCGGTAGTGATCGCCTACACAAACGATTATCTTCAACCCTCAGATATGGCCTCCGCTGCAGGTGGATTAGTTTTCATGAGCGGTGTCGGTGGTGTAATCCTTCCAATTTTAACTGGCCAGTTAATGACGCTGTATGGCGCAAATATGCTGATTGCAATTTTAGGGTTGTCATTTTTTATAATCTCCGCTTATGGCGTCTATCGTAGTACTAAAAGAGCAATACCAGATATTGATTTAGCCACTAGCCATGTTGCCATAATGCCCCAAGCTACGAATGTTGCCGTAGAAATTTCTCAAGAAATAGTTATTGAGGATACCATGAATTCTGGAATTGAACAAAAAGGCTGACTAGCTAATATTTTACAGGTATAAGATGTCATGTGAGGGAAGGCTTCTTAAGAAAATATAAGTTTTTCTGGATATGTTAATTATGAAAGGAATTGTTAGGGTTAATGAAAGTTGAACATTTTGATGTAGTAGTAGTTGGAGGGGGACCCGGAGGTTACGTGGCAGCAATAAGAGCCGCTCAATTAGGCTCAACAGTTTGTTTGGTAGAGGAGTTGCATTTAGGTGGTATATGCCTAAACTGGGGCTGCATACCAACTAAGGCAATGTTAAAATCGGCGGAGGTTTATTCTCTCATTAAAAAAGCAAAATCCTTTGGTATTAATCCTGGAACAACCTCCTTTAACATTAAGGAAATTGTGGATAGGTCAAAAGCAATTGCGAAGCAACTTTCATCAGGTGTTGAGCATCTATTAAAAAAAAACAAGGTAACAGTTTTAAATGGCAGAGCAAGTTTGCTGAAAGAAAATAAAGTAATATGTGCATTTCAAGAAAAAACTCGAGAACTTTCAGCAAAACACATAATTATTGCTACTGGAGCTCGTCCACGTGAAATTTCTGGTTTGGAATCTGACCGAGATTTGATTTGGAATTATAAAGATGCGTTAAGACCCAAAAAGCTTCCTAAAAAACTTCTTATAGTAGGTTCTGGCGCAATTGGAGTTGAATTCGCAACATTTTATAACAGTTTAGGTAGTGAAACTACTTTGGTGGAGCGCTTGCCACGAATTTTACCCAACGAAGACGCAGAAGTTTCGTCATTCGTTAAAAAAGAATTTATTTCTAAAGGAATAGTTATCCATGAAAATTCATCAATAGACAAAATGACTAAACAGAGGTCAAAAGCGGTCGTTGAGCTGAATTCCGGAGATAAGAAAATAAATTTTGAGGTTGATAAAATTATAATGGCTGCAGGAATAATAGGAAATACGGAGGGTATTGGTCTTGAAGAGTTGGGTATACAAACAGTAAATGGCCATATTAAAACAGATCGTTACTGTCGAACTAATATTGCGAATGTTTATGCAATCGGTGATGTTACGGCGGGTCCGTGGTTAGCTCACAAGGCAAGCCACGAAGGTGTACTCGTAGCTGAAAGTATTAATGGCAAAGAGGTTACTCCTATCTTTGAGGATAATATACCTGGTTGTACATATTGCGAACCTCAGATTGCTAGTTTGGGTATGTCTGAAGAAAAGGCAAAATTAGCTGGGCACAAAATTAAAGTTGGTAAATTTCCACTTTTAGCGAATGGTAAAGCAATGACAATTGGCGAAACTGGTGGTTTTGTCAAAACTATTTTTGACTCTGACACGGGTGAGCTTCTTGGAGCACATTTGGTCGGACCGGAGGTAACCGAGCTAATACATAGTTTTGTTATCGGAAAACGAATTGAAGGTACAGATGAAGATTTTCAAGATTCTATTTTCCCGCATCCCACTCTATCCGAGTCCATTCATGAGAGTGTCTTGAATTCTAACAATCGAACAATACATTTTTAGTAGATGTACAAATGAATGCGTTAAACCGAATAAGACTGGATAAAATACTTTGTTGTGAACTTTAGGAACGAAAATGTCAGTTATAAAAAAACATACTTTATCTCCGCAACGAATACGACACCCTGAGAAGTCAAAAAGGGAAGAAATAATTAAAATTAAAAAAAAGCCACCTTGGATTCGAGTAAAAGCACCGAGTTCAAAGGGTTATAAATTAACCCGATCAATAATAAAGGAAAACCGTCTATCAACAGTTTGTGAGGAAGCAGGGTGCCCAAATGTAGGAGAGTGCTGGAGTATAGGACATGCGACAATGATGATCATGGGGGAAATATGTACCCGTGGTTGTGGATTTTGTAATGTAGCGACTGGAAGGCCCGAGGCTTTAGATCCTTTTGAGCCTGCTAGGGTCGCAAACGCTGTAAAGAAACTTAATCTTTCGCATGTAGTCATAACGTCAGTTGATCGAGATGATCTAGATGATGGTGGTGCAAGTCATATAGCTCAAACAATAAGGGTAATTAGGAATAGGTCACCTAAAACAACCATAGAAGTATTAACGCCCGATTTTTTAAATTGCTCGGATGACGCTCTGGTAAAAGTTGTTGAAGCGGGTCCGGACGTCTTTAATCATAATTTAGAGACAGTGCCAGGACTTTACCCAACTGTAAGACCTGGAGCACGGTATTTTTCATCATTAAGAATTTTACAGCGGGTTAAAGAATTGAACGAAATAATTTTTACAAAATCTGGTATCATGGTGGGACTCGGTGAAACTAAGACGGAGATTATTCAAGTTATGGATGATTTGAGGGCTGCAAATGTTGATTTCATTACGATAGGGCAATATCTTCAGCCAACTAAAAAGCATTTGCCAGTAGAGAAGTATCTGGATCCAAAAGAGTTTCACTCATTAAGTAAAATTGCTAAAGGAAAAGGATTTCTAATGATTTCGTCGAGTCCCCTTACTCGGTCCTCTTATCACGCTGGAGAAGATTTTAAAAAAATGCAGTTAAATCGTCTAAATAAAATCTTAAAACCACTAAATAATAATTTTTAACGTTAGACATATAGATTCATGATAAGTCATTCAGAAACACGGAGGTTGAGCTATTCGGCTGAACAAATGTTTAATCTTGTTTCCGACATTGAACGTTACCCCGAGTTTATACCTTGGTGTGAAGCGGTCAGAATAAACTCATGTGATTTAATTCACAAAAGAAATATCAAAATAGTAAATGCAGATATGGTTGTCTCTTTCAAAGTTTTTCGGGACACGCTTACCTCTGAGGTAACGATAGACAAAAAATCAAATACTGTAAATGTCGAGTATGTTAATGGCCCTTTCAAGTTTTTAAAAAACCAGTGGCTATTTAAAAATCTTGAGAACCAATGCGAAATAAGTTTCCACGTTGAATTTGAATTTAAATCCAAGATTATACAAAGAGTTGTGGGTCTAATATTTCATGAAGCAATGAAACGAATTGTAAAAGCTTTTGAAAAACGTGCTAGGGAACTGTATTATTAATAGTTATTTTAATCAGGCATTTATATAAAAATGCTAATCCTTCAGAAACACTTCTCTGTCGAATTTTTCGTCTATCTTTGTTTCCAAAATTTAATTTTTTTGTACTCAGCTTTTTATTATGACAGAAACCTAGCCAGACTAAGCCCACTGGTTTGTTTTCAGATTTCTGAGGCCCAGCAACCCCCGAAATCGCAATCGAAATCGTTTTATGGTCATCTTCTTTTATTGTGTTTGCTGCCATTGCGGCAACAACCTCTGCGCTAACTGCACCGTATTGTTCAATTAGTTTTTTTGGGACTCCAGCTAAGTCCTCTTTACTCTGGTTAGAATAAGTGATGTATCCTTTTTCAAAAAACTTTGATGATCCTGAAAATTTGGTTAGTTCAGCTGCCAGAAGGCCGCCCGTACAACTTTCTACAGTTATTATATGAAGGTTAGATGATAGGCAGATTGAAGAAATTTCTGATATTAGTTTTTTGTTTGATGGCATTGTTGGGCCTCAATTAGAAAGAAATAAAAAAGATTATAGTCGCAATAGCTGCGTACACACCAGCAAAAATATCGTCAAAGATCACGCTAGCAGTTGAGTGCTTTTGGTCAATCCAGTTTATTGGCCAAGGTTTCAATATATCAAAAAATCGAAAACATATAAACGCACAAAGCCATAGATAAATCGACGATACTGAATGTTGTATTTCTAAAAAATCAATCATAAAAGAAACGGGTAGGTAAGCAATCCATTGACCAATGACTTCGTCTATGATTACCTCCTTAGGATCTGACGATTGGGAAAAATTTTTTATGTAATTTCCAACGGCGAAGATACCAATTCCGAAAATAATTAATGTTGAAGAAAACAAAAATAAAAAACCACCGTACCGGTCGAGCAAATAACCCAAAAACACGGCAACAAGACTTCCCATTGTTCCTGGGGCGAACGGGAAGAAGCCCATAAAAAAAATTGTAGAAATAAGTCTACTCATCTTTTATCAAAAGCACAGATGCGATTGTTGCAATACCTTCATTTCTTCCCGTAAAACCAAGTTTCTCTGAAGTTGTCCCTTTTACGCTCGTTTGAGTAATGTCTATCTCACATAGTGTCGATAATTTCGATCGCATTGCTAAGCTATAAAAACTTATTTTAGGTTCTTCACAAACGATGGTAATATCTATATTAGAAATAAGGTATTCCTTATATTTCATTATTTCTATAGCTTTTTGTAGGAATATCGAAGAACTTGCATTTTTCCATTTGTTAGAACTGGGTGGGAAATGTTGCCCGATATCACCTTCAGCGAGGGCGCCGAGAATTGCATCGGTTAGGGCATGCATTGCCACATCTGCATCAGAGTGCCCAACTAATTTTTTGTTGTGAGGTATGGTTGTTCCACACAAAGTAATACTATCACCATCTTCTAGAGAATGAACATCAAAACCATTTCCCAATCGAAGTTTCATTTTAATACCCCCTCTTGACTCTAGTTACTTGTTGAGAAGTAGTTATCTTGAAATTAGTCTCTTCTCCTTGAATATAAGATATTTTAAGCTTCGCTTGGTGAGCCACTCCGATATCATCTAACATGCTTTCTGTTATCTCAGAATGGGCATGACATATTGCTTTATAATTAAACCCTTGTGGTGTTTGTGCAAGAAGTAATTCTGACCTATTTGGTCCTGGCTTGATGCTTTTTACATTATCTTTAGTCTTATGAATTTGCCAGACGGCATCAAAAACTGGTAATGCTGGGAGAACGGCGTCGGTTTTACTTAGTTCATCAATAATTGACTCAATAAGAGAGACGGAGACGAATGGCCGAGCAGCGTCGTGGATTAACACTTTTTGTGGTTGAATATTGGATAAAGCCTTTAAACCATTTTTAACAGAATCTGAACGCTCTTTTCCGCCTAAACAATACGGCAGTAGTCTTCTGTCATTGATTTTTTTTGTGCAATCGAAATATAATTTAGTGTCCTGCTCATTAATAACTACTAGAAGATAGTCTATTCGATTAGAATTTAAAAAAGATTTAATTGAGACAGCAAGCACTGCCTCACCTGATAACATTGCATACTGTTTTGGAACCCGTCCACCAGCTCGGGTTCCTCGACCAGCCGCCACTATTATCCCCGCTACACCCATCTAACTCGTTCCATTTCTTCCACCTTAAAATATAAATGATATTGCTCGTGCCTAAAATTTAGGTTAAGTTCATTTATTGCATAAGGATTAATCAAACTTGACCTTGATGTTAAAAAATCTAAGTTTATTTCCTCCTGTTTTCCTTGCTCCTATGGCAGGAGTTACAGATACACCTTCTCGCGAAATTGCTCAACTATTTAATCCAGGGCTTGTTGTGAGCGAGATGATAGCAAGCAGTGAACAAAATAAAGAGTATTTTGAGAGAACGGTACGATCAAATTTATCATATAAAAGAAAAAGTGATAGCCGGTGCCCAACTGCAATACAAATAGCCGGAAATGAAAAAGATTGGATGGCATATGCTGCCAAGGTTATATATAATGAAGGTGGTGACCTGATTGATATAAACATGGGATGTCCTGCAAAAAAAATAGTCGGAAAACTGGCTGGCTCGGCGTTAATGAGGGAACCTTTAACAGCATTGAAGCTTATAGAATCTGTGGTAGAGGCCTCCGACCTTCCAGTTACCTTGAAAATGAGACTTGGATGGGATCAAGAAAATATAAATGCTAAAGAAATAGCGAAAGGTGCTGAACAGTGCGGCATTCAAATGATTACAGTTCATGCTAGGACTAGAAATCAATTCTTTAAAGGCAAGGCTCAATGGGAAAAAATAAGGGAGATAAAAGACGAGATTTCAATTCCTGTTATTGTCAATGGAGATATCGTAGATATGCGATCGGCTCAGTTAGCGCTAAATGCGTCACGAGCTGATGGGGTTATGATTGGTCGAGGTGCTTTGGGAAAACCGTGGCTTATTCAAGATATCTCCTATCAAATTTATAACGCCCATGGAGTAAAATTAAATAATTTCGTTAGTTTAGACAAACTAATAACTAGTCATTTGGGAAGAATTTTATCTTTTTATGGTAAAGAAAATGGAGTTAATATATTTCGGAAACATCTAGCAGGATATTTAAATAGCCTACCTGTTGATAAAAAGGTTAAAAGATCACTTATGACGGAAATTTCATCTATTGAATTAGAAAAAAAAATTGAAAGTTTATTTTGTCAAAAGAAAATAAAAGTTACCCATTAAGCCAGGAAAGAAAATATCTTGATTTTGAAACACTTTGGGTTTCAATTCCGTACCCAGGTTTTATAATCGGAAAAAATAATGTAATTAAAAATGTTAATACAGCTGGCGAAGCTATTTGTATGCAATCGCTTAAACAGATTATAGGCAAGTCAATCAACTGGTACTTGGGTCAAAATAGTGTAGTAGATCACGCTATTGATCAGTCGAAGACACTACTTTCTTCTTTTGCATTATACGACGTAGAGCTAACTTGGTTGAGTTCGTCAAAATCGATTTTTGATGTGATAGCCACACCTATCAATTATGATAACAACAATATCTTGTTATTGTTTCACCCTCAAGGCACTCCAAGAAAGATGGACCGAAATCTGTTACACAGGTCTGCAGCTAGGTCCGTTACGGGTATGGCATCAGTATTAGCTCACGAGATCCGAAATCCACTGGCTGGTATATCTGGAGCAGCTCAACTAATTGCTAGTAATGCTTCAACAGAGGATAAAGAATTTTTAGATATAATTCAACTAGAGGTTGAACGGATAGGTTTGCTGGTGAAGAGTTTTGAGGCCTTTGGTGAGATAAAACCAATAATTAATCGACCCATTAACATTCACAACGTACTTAACCAAGCCGTAAGATCTGCCAAGGCGGGGTACGCCTCGCATATAAATATTATAGAGCAATATGATCCATCGCTTCCATTGGCTGGAGGAGACTCAAACCTTTTGTTACAAGTAATTCAAAACCTTTTAAAAAACGCTGCAGAGGCTGTTCCGAAAACGCAAGGGCAAATCACGATCAATACGTCTTTTAAACAAGGTATACGTATCAATTTAGGAAATAGTAAAAAGGGGTTGCCACTGCAAATTTCCATAATGGATAACGGGGATGGAGTACCAGATCAGATTAAAGATGATATTTTTGACCCTTTTGTTACATCAAAACCTAACGGCTCGGGTTTAGGACTTTCTCTTGTCTCAAAGGTTATTTCGGATCATGGCGGCGTCGTTGAGTATTGCCGTCATCAACAAAGGTCTGTATTTACACTTTTATTACCGACGTGGACTGAAAAAACTGGGGAATAAGGATTATGGATGGTACAATTATTGTAGCAGATGATGATAAATCAATTCGAACCATTCTTTCACAGGCTTTGACTCGGGCCGGATGCCGGGTTCGAGTTACAGGCGCTATCAGCACATTGTGGCGTTGGCTTGAAGACGGAGAAGGGGATGTACTGGTTACAGATGTTATGATGCCCGATGGAGATGCATTAGACATATTGCCCGTTTTAAAGAGGAAAAGGCCTGATATGCCAGTGATTGTCATGTCAGCACAAAATACGATCATTACTGCGATAAGAGCGACCGAGACGGGTGCATTTGAATATTTACCTAAGCCGTTCGATTTAAAGGAGGTTTTGCAGCTTGTAAGTAAAGCGCTGAACAAACGAAACAATCACAAAATCACCAGTCTAAATGTAACAGATGAGGAGACATCTGGAGCAAATAATGCGATGTTACCTCTGATTGGCAGATCAAGCATCATGCAGGACGTATATAGAGTTATGGCGCGGCTAATGTTAACTGATCTTGGAGTTTTAATTATTGGTAATTCTGGGACAGGAAAAGAGCTTGTAGCCCGTGCCTTGCACGATTTTGGACAACGAAAAGGAGAGCCATTTATTACTGTAAATTTGGCAACCTTACCTGATGAGCTGGTTGATGAAGAGCTATTCGGAAAAGATGTCTTAGACTCTTCCATGGGGCATATAAAGGGAAAATTCGAACAGGCTGAGGGCGGCACTTTATTTCTAGATGAGGTGTCTGATATTTCGCTCCGATCGCAAGGGAAATTGCTTAGAGTTCTTCAATCTGGTGAGTTTTCGAGGGTTTCAGGTAAAGAAATTATTAAAACCAACGTACGAATTTTATCATCTACGAATAAAGAATTGAAGGAATTAATTTCAGAGGGTAGATTTAGAGAAGATCTGTTTTATCGCTTGAATGTAGTACCAATACGCTTGCCAGACCTTAACCAACGGGTTGAAGACATAAAAGATTTAATATCACACTTTTTATTGATCTCGGAGAAAGCTGGTTTAGGATGTAAAACAATTTCAAATGATGCAATAAAACTTTTAGAGAAGGAAAATTGGCCGGGCAATGTGCGCGAATTGGAAAACTTTATCAGACGACTTATAGTAATGTGTAAAGATGATATAATTTCTATTGAACATGTAAGAAAAGAACTTGAAGGTAGACCCTTATCTTACAAACAGATAAATTTGGAGACATTAAGTCCAGATCGCTTTTCAAGTGCTGTAGAGGAGCATCTAAAAAGATATTTTTCTCTTCATGGTGATAGTTTGCCTCCCCCTGGTTTGTACGACAGAGTTATTAAGGAAATTGAACTTCCATTAATATCACTGTCACTTGCGGCTAATAGGGGCAATCAGATAAAAACAGCTGATTTGCTGGGCATAAATAGAAATACTTTGAGAAAAAAAATCAAAGAACTCGATATTAATGTATCGCGAAAGACCAAATTGATGTAAGAATACAACATATTTGAGTCAGAAGGGAAAATTGTATCTAGTTTGCAACATAATATTTTAACTGCCGCATACTTAGGAGGGGCCGAGGTAGTTTCTCGGCGCTACATTCGTAATTTGATTACTATCTGCTTTGTAGCCATTGGACCAGTATTGATGGCATATACTTTTAATTTTGTCTCATTTATTGGTGAAGCAACACAGCCAAAAATTTTAAATATTTTATTACTGATTGATTTGGTGTATGTGTTGATTATTGCAGGCTTGGTTGCTTTAAGAATAATTCGTCTCATTTTTGCTCGCAAATCTAAATCGGTTGGATCAAAATTACACGTTAGATTGAGCAGTGTTTTTATATTTATAGCCCTAATGCCCACCGTAATCGTAGCTATTTTTGCGACTTTTTCAATTAATTACGGTTTAGAGGGTTGGTTTTCTGACAATGTGCAAAGAGTGGTAAAAAACTCAATGGAATCTGCTCAGGCTTACGAGTATGAACATAGAAGAGACGTTCGAAGTGATGCCGTTAAGTTAGCATCAATTTTAAATTTACAAAAAAAAATGAACCCAACGATCGGACCAGGAAATTTAAGAAAATCGTTAAGCCAAAATCAACCTTTATCATTATCGGAAGCGTTTATTGTAGATTATGCGGGTAATTTGCGACTTCGTGGTGAAAAAAGTTACTTATTTGACTTTGATAAAATCGCCGAGGAAGACTTAAAAGCTGCGTTAGTGGGTGATGTTATTATAATTGAAGATTGGCCTAATAATGAGTTTCGAGCCTTGCTCATGCTGGAGGCGTTTGCAAATCGATTACTATACGTTTCAAGAAAAGTAGATGGAAATATTCTTTCACTTCTCGATGATACTCAACAAAATGTTATGTTGTACAATCAAATTGAGGGTGAAAGAAGTCAACTACTTTTTAGTTTTGGTTTGATATACTTGGCATTTTCTGTAGTTGTTTTGCTATCTGCGTTGTGGTTCGCTTTATGGTTTGCTGAAAGGTTGTCTCGTCCAGTAGGCCGTTTAGCAGGTGCTGCCGACAAAGTTGGCTCTGGTGATCTGGAAATCCAAGTTCCTGAGGAAAGTGGCGATGATGAGATTGCGCTGCTTGGTAGAGCTTTCAACAAAATGATTAAAAAAGTAAAAAATCAGAGAGATATTTTATTAACTAATAACTCAGAAATTGATAAACGTAAGCGCTTGTTCGAAACAGTTATTGGTAATGTTACTGGCGGCATTGTTGGTTTAGACCCAAGTGGTAGGATTGAAGTAATTAATCCAGCAGCTCAAAAAATTTTACAGCTTAAGATTAATTTTCAAAAAGATAATTATTTGTCTGAACGTATTCCCGAGTTTCTACCACTATTCAGTAGAGCTAAAGTTATTGGAACGGGTGTAGTACAAGACCAAATAAAGATTATTAGAGACAACGTACAAGAAGACATTCTTCTGAGGATTACCACTCGCCGGTCATCTTCGGGATCAATAGAAGGGTTTGTTATAACATTTGATGATTTGACGGATCTAGTATCGGCGCAACGATATGCCGCTTGGGGCGATGTAGCACAACGCATAGCTCATGAAATTAAAAACCCATTGACTCCAATAAAATTATCTGCTGAAAAATTAAAGCTCAAGTTTGCTACTTTGACTGGTTCTGAGAAAGCATCGTTGGAAAAATATTCCGATATGATAATTAGACAAACCGACGGTTTGCGGCGAATGGTGGATGAGTTTTCTGATTTTACAAGACTGCCCGAACCGGACAAAATTCCATACAATATTATAGAAATAATTGACGAAGTTGTTTTACTTCAATCGAATGCAAAAGCAGGGGTTGCAATTAGAAAAAATTATGCACAAACGCATATTATAACGTTGGTTGATCCAACAATGATAAATCAAGCTTTAAATAACCTATTAAAAAATGCTCTGGAATCTATATCTTCGGCGGCTAAAAAAGGAATTTTGAAAAATGAAAAAAATGGGTTAATTAAATTATCTGTAGTGAACGATGAAAAAAATATTATTATAAAAATTGAAGATAACGGAATTGGGCTGCCGAAAAAAAAATCACAGCTATTTGAACCCTATGTCACTTCTCGTGAGGGTGGAATTGGTTTAGGGTTAGCGATTGTTAAAAAGATTGTTGAAGAGCACGACGGTTACCTTGACTTATTGGATGCAAGTAAATTTCATGGGTTTGAACATAAAGGAGCGGTAGCGCAAGTAACCTTACCCTTATTTTCGGGAGTTGGCGATCAGATTCAACTGATCTAAAAATTGGGTTTTAAGAAGTTTTTTAATTGGGATATAAAAATGAGTTATATTTTAGTTGTGGATGATGAAAAAGATATTCGTGATCTGATTGGAGAAATCCTTCTGGATGACGGGCATAAAGTCAGTTTGGCAGAAAATTCTGAGCAGGCAATGGAATACATAAATGAGTCTCCTCCTCAATTAATAATCTTGGATATTTGGCTTAAAGATAGTAAAATGGACGGGATTGAAATCCTGAAAACTGTGAAGTTGAATAATCCAACTATTCCTGTAGTAATTATTTCAGGTCATGGTAACATTAAGATAGCGGTGGCTGCTGTAAAACAAGGAGCCTATGATTTCATTGAAAAGCCTTTTAATATCGATCAACTGTTATTAATCAAAAATCGAGCACTGGAAACCTTTAAGTTACGTAATGAGTTGGTTTCAATAAGAAAAAAAGAACTTTCAGATGCCACAATGGTTGGAAAATCGTCTGCTTACAAATCTTTAATATCCAACCTAGATAAAGTTACCAAATCTAATGGTCGAGTAATGCTACGTGGTCCAGCAGGATCAGGAAAAGAGATCGCAGCTCGATACATTTACGTAAATTCTAATAGGGTCAGTGGTCCGTTCGTTTCTATAGCATGTGCTGCTATCGAGCCCGATAGAATGGAAGAAGTATTATTTGGAGTTGAGCAAGCTGGGGTTGTGAAACCTGGTTTGCTCGAACAGGCTGATACCGGCGTTTTGTTTTTTGATGAGGTCGCTGATATGCCCATGGGAACGCAATCGAAAATTCTTAGGGTGCTAATAGAGCAAGTTTTTTCTAGAGTGGGAGGCGACAATAAAGTTCGAGTAGACTTAAGGGTGATTTCCTCAACAAGTAGAGACCTTTCAAAAGAAATAGCAGAGGGTAGATTTCGTGAAGAACTATATCATCGATTGAATGTGGTACCAATTACTTTGCCATCATTGGAGGACCGTAGAGAGGACATTGAGATTTTATCAAAAAATTTTATTCAGGTATTAAATAAGTCCGATGGTTTGCCATCTCGAAATATTTCTGGGGAGGCTATTGCGAAACTTCAAACTTTGACATGGCCTGGTAACGTTCGGCAGTTGAGAAATACTATTGAGAGAGCTTTAATTTTGGGACCAAATTCTGGAGAAATTCAAGCTACTGAAATACTTCATTCGGAGATTTCAAATAAGACAGATGATCAATCAAATGAGACTATTAAGCCAGACTTCATTCACTTACCGTTGCGAGAGGCAAGAGAAGTTTTTGAAAGAGAGTACCTAATGACTCAGATTAAGCGATTTAGTGGTAATATTTCTCGCACGGCGCAATTTGTTGGAATGGAGCGATCAGCTTTACACAGAAAAATCAAAACATTGGAAATAGGCTCTGAGTCGAAATAAATTTAAGAGAAAATGAAATTACTCAGAAAATGATAAAATTAGGTGTCTTATGAAACTTATTATATGCGGGGCAGGACAAGTTGGGTGGCAAATAGCGAAACACTTATCTTTCGAAAATAACGATATTACTGTTATTGATAAGAATCCAGACCTAGTTAGACGTTTAACTAACTCTTTAGATGTTGCGGGAGTAACTGGTTTAGCTTCGCATCCCAATATTTTAGATCGAGCCGGCGCAAAAGATGCCGATATGATTATTGCAGTAACGTTATCGGATGAAGTTAATATGGTGGTTTGTCAGGTTGCGCATTCTGTATTTTCGATACCTCGTAAAATAGCTCGGGTAAGAGAGCAATCTTTTCTAGCTATTGATTATTCTGATCTATATCGAGCAGAGCACATGCCAATTGATTTTATAATTTCGCCTGAAAAAGAAGTGGCTAACACGGCAATAAAGAGGTTAAAAACGCCTGCTGCATTTGAAACGGAGAGCTTTTTAGAAAATTCTGTTGAATTGTTGGGGCTTAAGCTCGATGAGGATTGTGCTGTGCTGAATACACCACTACGTCAATTATCCGAACTATTTTCCACCTTAGATGCTATTGTAGTGGGCGTTCGACGAAATAGAACAATTTTTATTCCTAGTCCAGAAGATCAACTTTTTGCAGAGGACGAAGTATACATTTTCTGTTCAATATTGGACAAAAACAGAACATTGGAAATTTTTGGTAGAAATTTGAAAGGTGGAGAAAAAATAGTAATTATCGGTGGCGGAAATGTTGGCCTCGAAGTTGCACGCCAATTAGAAAAAAATTCAAAGCCTTATCATGTAAAAATTATTGAGAAGGAAAGAGCCAGAGCTGAAGTAATTGCGGACAAATTAGAGAAAACTATTGTGTTAAATGGAGATGGGTTGGACTTGGATATATTGGAGGAGGCTAATATCGACAAAGTCGATGCGGTTCTAGCGGTAACAGACGATGATAAAGCAAATATGTTGAGTTGTACGAGAGGAAAAAAGGCAGGGTGTCCAGTAACAATCGCATTGGTTAACGATCCGTCACTGACTTCTCTACTCTCACCAATGGGCGTTGATGCGTTCATTAGTCCTAGAACTACAACAGTATCACTTATTTTACAGCATATAAGACATGGTTTAGTAAAATCTGTATATTCAATAGGAGAGGCAGAGGCAGAAGTCATCGAGGCTCAAGTTTTGGGAACTTCTTCAATGGCAGGGCAAAAAGTTCGAGATATTAAATGGCCAAAAGCTGCAATTTTAGGTGCAATCCGGCTTAACGGTACAACCTTGATACCTAGAGGTGATACTAAGCTAACAGAGGGTGCTATAATAACCATTTTTGCACTGTCCAAAGATATACCTGAAATAGAAAGTATGCTACAAGTCGGTATGGATTTTTTTTAGTAAGCTACTTTTTAAAATCATAATCTGAAGAAAACAGTTTCTTTGCGAGATATTAGACATTGCTTGATAAAGACTATGTTTTTCTGTTAGAACACGATTAGTCTGAACAAGAAAAAAAAATAAAGGGCGAAAAATGGCAAATGATAAGCACAATCTACAAGACTCATTTCTTAATACCGTTAGGAAAGACAAAAATCCAGTAACTGTATTTTTAGTAAATGGGGTTAAGTTGCAAGGCGTAATTACTTGGTTCGATAATTTCTGTGTTTTACTTCGTCGTGATGGTGCTGCGCAACTAGTGTATAAGCACGCAATTTCAACGATTATGCCGACACAGCCGCTAAATATGTATGATGGGGAAAATGAAACTTAGTTTAGATTATGCGAAGTTTAGTTGTATCTCCAAGGGTTTTAACCGTTTCCAAGAATGAAGATCGATCAGCTTGTAATAGGGCCAATGAATTCCTATCATTGTGTGAAGCTTTAAGTGCCATAAAAGTTCTGAAAGAAATTCGACTTACGGTTAAGTCAATAAGGGCTTCTACATTTTTTGGACTTGGAAATATTTCCAATCTTCAATTTTTTGTAACCAACTTGAAGCTTAAACTTATATTAGTCGATTGTAATTTGTCACCAATTCAGCAGCGAAATTTGGAACGCGAATTGAATGCTAAGGTCTTAGACCGGACTGGCCTTATTCTCGAGATTTTTGGAGATAGAGCGCAAACACGTGAAGGGGTGTTACAGGTTGAGCTAGCGCATCTTCAATACCAAAAATCACGTTTAGTTCGAAGTTGGACGCATTTAGAACGGCAACGGGGCGGTATTGGGTTTACGGCCGGGCCTGGTGAAAAACAAATAGAGTCTGATCGACGAGCACTTGCAGAAAAAATTTCTAAAATTAAAAAATCACTCAAAAATGTAATGCAAATGAGAAGTTTGCACCGAAAAAGTAGAATTAAAAATAATATACCAGTTGTGGCGCTAATTGGATATACAAATGCTGGGAAATCTTCGATTTTTAATGCTTTAACAAAAGCTAATGTCGTGGCCCGAGATATGTTGTTTGCGACTCTCGATCCAACGATGCGAGCAATGAGCGTTTTTGGTAAAAAAAAGATAATTCTTTCAGATACTGTTGGTTTTATATCAAATTTGCCAACAGGACTTATCTCCGCTTTTAAGGCGACGTTAGAGGAAGTTGTAAATGCTGATTTAATTCTTCATGTGCGAGATATTTCTGATCTCGATCATAAGTCTCAAGCTCTTGAAGTACAAAAAATTCTAGATGAATTGGATTGGAAGGGCAGACCTCGGCCTCCTATATTTGAATTGTATAACAAAATTGATAGGTTAACCTCCGAGGAGCTGGATTCATTAAAATTGAAATGCCAAAAATCTAATGATCCAGTGCTAATATCGGCCACCTCAGCTTTAGGTTTTGAGTTTTTAGAAAACAAAATATATAAGCACTTTGAGAAAAGTAGTTACAAAGAAACAATTTTTCTACGCTTTGGCGAAAGTAAAAAACGGGCTTGGCTCTTTAGCAAGAACATTGTTCGCCAGGAATTTATATATGATGATGGCTTTTCTCTAAGGGTTGTATGGTCTGATGAGCAAAAAAATCTTTTTAATAAAATTGTTTGCTAGGTAAAATTTAATATGAAAACAATCTAATAAGAAGAGAACTTGATTTTTGAGTCACCTTTCTATTAATACTATATGATATTTTGTTAGTTAATTAGTTTAATACTTAGGCTCGAGAGTGAGACTAGAGTTATAAAGGCCGAAAGCGTTGCTAAACAGAAAACTTCAAAAGTCTTAGACTAAAATGAGTTTGAAATCCAAACATATTAAGTCGAGGGAACCAGTATCATCGAGAAGAACCATTAAATTTTTCTCATTGAGCTGGTTGCTTTTGGCTTTTGGTGGCTGCAACGGTAGCAGAAATGAACCGTCTGGCAATAACACACTTTTGACTAAAACCTCCAGCGATTATACTTTGGAAGGAAATAACAAAGATACAACCTCCGAAAATAATACATCTGGTATGTTCAACGATAGTGGAGCTGGTAACGATAATGGTACTTTAATGGGATCTGTATCACAACCTGGTCAATCGGATACAATAACTATTATTGAAACAACCGATTATACGAGTAGGGCGATTGAAAGTTTTGAAGAAATTGTAGAAATTAGTTTTGCTGCAACCAATAAAAAAGGTACCTTTTCAAACGATCAATTAACTGGACGACTCCTAAAGATCACAGAAACAGTTGAAGGTACATCTGAATTAATAATAAATGCTACCGGCATAGGTTTTGATTTTTCGAATATTAGTTCAAGTACTTTCAGTAGCCCTACGGATGTAATCATAATCAATGGAACCACAGGTCATGATAATATATTAGGTCCTACTGCTCCTAGTCAAATTTTAACAGGTGATGGTGATGATACAGTTTTAGCTGGTCCGGATCATGATGTAATTGACGGTGGAGATGGCGCAGATAGCCTAACCGGTGGGGTTGGAAATGATGTTTATTTATTCGATACTAATGACGTTGATAGTGGAGAGGTAATTATTGAATATGCCGGTGAAGGGACCGATGTAATCGGTATAGTAACGGCAACCAATTTTGTAAATATGCCACCCACAAGTTTTGATGAAATAGAAGAAATACGTTTTGTTGGCTCAAATCAGACGGCTACTTTTCTCGGAACTCAATTAACGGGAGAAACAATAGTATTAACAGAAACTGGAGCCGGGACATCTCATCTTGTTATTACCGTGGCCTCGGGTGGTACGGTTGAACTGCAAAACATTACAGCAAGCACTTTTTCGAGTGGTTCGGATACCATTACCATAGCTGCAGCAGGTGGAAACGAAACTATTACAGGACCCGATATCGCATCAATAATTAGTGGTGGTGGTGGAAACGATACTATCGAAGGACGCAGTGGTGCAGATAGCTTGATGGGGGGTGCTGGTAATGATCTCTATCTCTTCAATACAAATAATGTAACTGCTGGAGAGTCGATCACAGAAAATCCTGGGGATGGGACTGATGTAGTAGCATTATTAACGTCTACCGATTTTTCTCTTATGTCATCCAGTAGTTTCGACGAAATTGAAGAGATTCGATTTGCTGGAGCTGAAATTACGGGGATCTTCACGGGTTCCCAATTAACAGGCGAAACGATCAACTTAACAGAAACTGTGGTTGGCACCTCAACCCTCGTTATAAACGTTCAATCGGGCACAACTGCTAGTTTTTTGAATTTAACGGCAAACACATTTACTAGTGGGACGGATATTATCTCGATAAACGGAACTAACGGAAGTGAAAATATCACAGGTCCTAACTTAGTTACAACTATTAATGGAGGTTTTGGACTCGATACCATTTCGGCAGGAATAGTCGATGATACAATTAATGGTGGGCCTCATGCTGACACTTTAAAAGGTGGAAGAGGCGATGATGTATACTTGTTTAACACTAATGATGTCGAGTCTGGCGAGTCCATTACTGAATATGCGGGTGAGGGCACTGACGTAGTCAGCATTCTTACTACAACCGACTTTTCTACGATGTCTAGTAACAGCCTTAATGAGATTGAAGAAATACGGTTTGCAGGAGCAAATCAAACTGGAACTTTTACGGGTGCGCAACTAACTGGCAAAGCGCTTAATTTGGCAGAGACAGAGTCTGGAACATCTAATTTAATTATTAATGTGGGCTCAGGAACCACAACTACTTTCACTAATTTAACAGCAAGCACCTTCTTCAGTGGACTGGACATAATCACAATAAATGGGACTACTGGCAATGAAACTATTACAGGCCCTAATTTATCCACAACTATCAATGGTGGTGACGGTGATGATAATATTGTATCGGGATCACAAAATGATACGATTAATGGCGGTGACGGTGACGACACTATTGATGCCGGTGGTGGAGGAGATACGTTAACTGGTGGAGCTGGTGATGACGTTTATATGTTTGATACTGGTGATGTTGTTAGTGGAGAGAGCATAATTGAAAATGCCACCGGCGGTACAGATAGCATTGGAATTACGACGACAACTAATTTTACCACCATGTCCGATGCAAGTTTTAATGAAATTGAAGAAATACGGTTTGCAGGGGCCAATCAAACTGGAACTTTTACGGGTTCCCAATTAACAGGCGAAACGATCAACTTAACGGAAACCGCAGCTGGAACGTCAAATCTTATAATTGATGTTGGATCAGGAACTACTGCAACTTTTGCAAATATTACAGCGAGTACTTTTTCGAGTGGAGCGGACACAGTCACGATTAACGGAAGCACAGGCAATGAAAATATAACTGGCCCCAATCTAGTATCAACCATTCTAGGTGGAGTTGGGGTCGACACTATTGTGGCTGGAACGGCAAATGATACGATTGATGGAGGTGATGGGGCTGACAATTTGACTGGTGGAGTGGGTGACGACGTTTATCTGTTTGATACTGATGATGTTGATAGTGGAGAGAGCATTATTGAAAATGTAGGTGAGGGAACGGATGTAGTCGCTATTGTAACATCTACAGACTTTTCTCTTATGACGGCCGCCAGTATTGATGAAGTCGAGGAAATACGGTTTGCAGGGGCCAATCAAACTGGAACTTTTACGGGTTCCCAATTAACAGGCGAAACGATCAACTTAACGGAA
>MDTA01029486.1_pt1 | contig 21912 bp, 24 predicted proteins | sample 811151 | NCBI WGS metagenome assembly MDTA01 (sample SAMN05326648, study PRJNA326480) | marine metagenome | isolation source: seawater | place: Indian Ocean: South | collected 2010
AAATAACAGAACACGCAAAAATAGATAATTACACAAACATTTATGTAATTATTTATTGCTATTGATATTTATTGTTATCTTAAAATTCTTAAATACACTAATGCAAGTAAAGTTATTTGTACGATCAATCCTGATACCCCATCATGATACATTCCAGACACAGTTCCAAGATTTTTATAATATGTATTATCCAAATGAGGAAATAATTTACTAGCCTTCATTGGCAATCCATACAAGGCGCTAATAACAAATGTTAACATCATGAAAACCGCTATTTCTTGAAAGTTTAGTTTTTTCATATTTGGAAAGGGATGCAATTTTAATATGATAAACTGAGCTCCAAAACCAACAAAACCTGCTATTAAAGCTGCACCCAATAAAGTATGCTTCTTGAAATACGGCGTTAAGTATTTAATGAAAGGATACTGTTTAAAAAAATCAGGAAGCTTGTCAAAATTTAATGACATAAAACGCAAAATAACATCATACAATGCCGTTATAATGAATGTATAAATCAATAGACGTTCAAACAACATCAAATTACTATACAATATAATTATATTATATAATATATATTATGCTTTCTGAAGAAGTTATTTTACCTACTTCTGCCTTTTTATTAGGTATTTTCTTTTTTCTCTCTGGCATCAGCAAAGCCAAGTCGTTAACTGGTGTTAGTAAAGGATTTTCCAAAAAAATGCCTATGTTAGGAGCAAATGTTTGCTACCTTGTTATTGTTGGTGTAGTTGCTCTTGAAATTCTTGCGCCTATTTTTATGCTTCACGCAACAGTTGGTGGCGATAGATTGTTTGGATACTATAGTGCCATTGGATTAGCTATATTTACGTTTTTAGCTAATTTAATTTACCACTATCCTCCTAAAAAGGAAAATTACAATCCTTTCATGAGAAACATGGCCATCATCGGTGGTTTACTTTTATTAAGCCTTGAATTTCAATAATCAATCTACCTCACTCATACTATTGTCAGTTGCACTTTCTGAGCCACTTTCTAAACCACTGTCATAACTACTCGCGGATTGATAATCCATTTCTAACATTTGATTTGTTGTTTTTATATCTTCTAAAACACCCTGATCTCCAGAAGCAAATATATTAACTTTATTGCAAATGTATGACAAAGGTGTTTTAACAGTGTCAAATACGTTTTCTACAAAATCAATGTGTTCACTTATTTTAGTAGTTCCTTCAACACTTATATCCATCTTTTCAAGTAGTGCATCTAACTTAACCTCTATTCGATCTATCTTTTCTTTTATTTCAGCTATTTCTTTTTCACTCATTTTATTTATCTTAATAAATAAATAAAATAAATTATACTTTACTCCATGAATTATCATTAAACGGAGCAACTAATATGTCAGGAATCTTCCTCTTCATTACGTCAACGCGTTTCTCAAATTCTATTTCTTTTTGAGTCTTTGGATACTTAGAAGTTTGACTTGCCATCTTTTGTGTTTCACGAGATGTTATTTCCGGTTTGTATCCATAACAATTTACACCAAACCGCACATTAGGATTGTCTATGTATCCACCATTTACACCTGGGCGACCACAATCGTTTTCATGTCCAGGAATTGTTTGTAATTTTTTATATGTTTCTTCTTGGGTGGGAAATAAAGCCATTTGATTATCAGACCAACCGTAGCTGCACCATTCACCACCTAAATGATGGGATTTTTGAACTTGTTTAATATCTGCTAATTTTGCACCATATGCTGCACATAATGCCTTAGCATTTTCATACGTGTATTCATTTCCAGGAATATGGAATACTTGTTTTTCTGCTTTCATTTCAGCTACTGGGTCTGGCTGATCTTGAACTATTGTTAAATCAATTTGCGGTTTTTCCGTAAATAAATTCTTAATTGATGCTGTAATATCAACACTAAAAAAGTATTGAACTGCATTCATCATAAGCAAGAAAATAAATACACCCCACATAATAATTTCAACAAGTTTTAAACCAGGCGCTTCTTGATCTAGATCTACTGAAACATTTTTTCCAAATCCGCTTCCTAAAGTTCCAATGCCTACTACGTAAACTAGTACAATTACTGTTAAAGCAATAAGAATAAACGGATTGCCACTAAATGAAGAATTAAAAAAATTATATTGATTTGCTGGACCTGATGTTGGAGAAATACCTACGTTATCCATTATACTTATATATATAGTAATTTGTTATTTTTTTTGATAGAAAAGACAATACGCCCCTTGAACTACAACATTCGCTTCTGGAATTTCAGAAACCTCTGTATCATTGAATTTATACCACTTTCCATTCTTGTTTTTTACGTATGCATAGTAATGACCACCAAGAACACCTCCACTATGGATACAAACTCCGTACAAATCGTAGACGAAACTGTCCTTATTGTATCCAACAACAAATTCAGACAAATCTAAACCATTCACTGGATAATCAATATACAAATTATTTTTACGATTATCATTTGTAAAACGTTTAAGATCTATTACTAAAATAGTTGGAAAATTCCAATAAGTTAACCCTTTCATTACCTTCTGCTTTTTGTTTGTTTTTTCATTTAACCATGCATTTTCACCTTCTAAACATTCCATCTTCGTATGCAAACGAAAACATTCCAGCAAAGTTGCAGGTAGCTTTTGCTGTGGTACTGGTAAATCAATCATAAAATATGGCTCTGGAATACCACTCAAAACTTTTGTTTTGTCTTCTGGATCAGTAATTTGCGTCATTTGAATACCATAAAACAACTGTAATATTTCAGAATATTCTTTACCATACATACGTTTCATCATCTCGAAACATTTTTTGGCCAAAATATCTTTATCGTTTTTCACATTTCCTGTAATATTCATTTCTACTTCCCTTTGCAAAGAAACATGAAAACAATCCACAAGAAAAATTAGAAACTCGTGTAAATCATTTTGAGCGAAACCTGTGAAAATAGTTTTGCCTTTTAGATTAGCTACACGCTGAACTGAGTGAATAAATCCACCTGGTGATATTTTACAGTCTTCGTCCCACATCATTTTTTGTAGTTTATCCCATTCAATCAACAGAATTGATTCTGGCTTTTTGTTAAGCTTTGACTTATAATTACCATTATTGATAAAATCTTTCAACATATAGGTATGAGATAAACATTGAATAGTTGAATTAATAAAACATGTATTTCCCAAATTTGCTAGTCCTGTTAAACCATTTCCTGGTTGTTTCACTATTTTTTCATCTGTCATTATGGGTTCTTATATTAATTGGTTTGTTTTATATTTAAACGTATTTCTAAATAGTTTAGATAATAAGTAATAATGAGTAATCAAAATCCGTTAGCATCAGCAATTGATGTTTATTCACAATATGTTTCTAATTTACATTCTACATTAAATAGTATAGTGCAGTTGCAATCTCGTATTGAACAAAATTTGCATTCTATTGTTGAAAATGAAATTTACAACAATCTACGTATGCAACTTTCAAATACTAATACAACAAACAACACCGCAAATCAAAATAATGACAATAACAATAACAGAAATACCGGAAGTAATCGATATAGCACACGCAATTTTAATGAAGGTGTTCATGTTTCTATTCCATCGCCACCAGGTTCACCCCCATTTCAACAACCCATATTACGTAGCCACATTCCTATACCACGTTTCGTATCAAACCCGGTTAATAATAATCCTGTCATGAATAGAAGACAATATGTAGCAGGTAGACCATACAGAACATATTATACAAATAATAGTCCTACATTTACATTTAATCCTTTTAATGAAATTAGACATGGCAGTGGTCGTAGACCTACTAGGCGTCAAATAAATGTTGCGACAGAAAGTCTTGTTTTTAGTAATGTAGAAACAACGCAAACTACATGTCCTATATCATTGAGACCATTTGAAGATGATGACCGGATTATGCGAATTATTCACTGTGGACACATATTTACGGAAGAAAATTTGCGAAGATGGTTTCAAAGTAATTTTCATTGTCCCCTGTGTAGATATGATATTAGACAGTACAGTCCACGTAGAGCTATTAGAAATCCATACAACCAATCAGTTGTTCGTAATTCGGACTCGTCTAACAATCCAATTAATAGAGAACGTTCTAATTCAGCAGATGGAGAGCTTGAAACATCTCCAACAAACAACATAGACTCATCAAACAATGTATTTGAAAACTTACTAAACGAAATTCAAGACAGCAGTGGAGGAGCCTTTGAAACTGAATTTACATTTGACATATCAAATGGCGATCTTTTTTCTAATATTATAAATCATTTATCAAGTGAAGTGGCTGGATATTTATCTAATAATATGGATCTTTCAAACATTTCTCTCTCCGAGGGTACTGACATCTCATTAAATTTTTTAACGGCTGTTAGAACAATTCCTATTACAAGAACAGAACCTAATACAACTAATGACACTAGTAATAACATTAGTAATGACACGAGTAATGAGACGAGTAATGAGATGAGTAATGAGATGAGTAATGTTTTTGATGCTTCTAATAACAGTATCATTAACTATATTACCTAATCTGTAGTAAACATCTTTAGTTAAGTATTAAATAAACATGTTTCAGTTGGCATTTTCTAGTTCATTGACTACATTATCTTCAATGTCATAGTCAGAATGTGGGGATGGTGGTGGTGGTAATTCAGGAATATGTGGTTCATTTATTACCTCATTTTCTTGCGCCGCCTCAATTACCTTGTTTATTGGGTTTTCTCTAGTTATGTATTTTATTTTTGGTATAATAATAGGTATTATTGGAAATGCAGAAATATCATATTTTAAAGCTGCTACCTTTCTATGCATATAATATCGATCTCTGCGAATTTTAGATAAAAGTTTTTTACTTTCCTGTAAAGTAAATTTTTGATCTCCAGATTTCAACTCTTTATGAAGTTTCTTCATTTCTTTTTCCTGCTTTTCCATATTAACTAGTTTTTCTAAGGCTCGTTTTAGTTTTGTTGGCGCATTCTTAGAATTAGCATACCTTCTAATCATTTTATAGCGCGATTTTCTTTCGTTATTACTATCACTCATAGCCCAATAAATACTTTTTCTACTTTGATTTCCGTTTAATCCATGATCTCCACAATTAGGACAATTACTATTACCTGCACGAAACCACTGAATAATACAACCAATATGAAAGTAATGACCACACTCCTCTAATTTGTGAAGTGTTGGTTCGTAAATTTCGTTTTCTATATTAATCTCTTCTTGACAAATTGTACATCGTTCACCTTCACCTGAAGTTGGTGGTGTCATATCTATCAGATCATAACCATTAATAGGTAAATTGCTAATATTAACAGACGCCATTTAAAGTAATTTACTAGATATTTTTAATACATTATTTGTAAGTATTAAAAATAAAAAAATTTACAAGACACAAAGTAAAACGAAACATCAATCATGGTTTAATCCGCTTTCTTTCTCTTCACAAACTTCGTAATCGAAACATAACCCTTCTTCATATTATTTGATGTAATCAAATACTCATCAAATATTATTGACTTCACTTCCTTATTTCTAATATCCGTCTCTTTTTTCAAACGCTTCTCAGGATTTTCTTCTGAACGCTTCAACATTCTCACCTTTGAATTAAAGTTTATTAGTCGCCCCTTAAAGGCCGGAATCTTTTCCAAGACCAAGGCAAATACCTGCTGCAACGGCTTCATAATTTGGTTTGTAATGTAAAACGAATAATCAGGCTTCACATTGTGCTTTCGAATAAAGTCTGGATGCTCTATCTTATCACCTTGCAATGCCCCCTTCGTCTTGTTATGAATGTAAACAAAAGGGATACGATCTCCTACACTTGGCTTGTTGCCTGGATCACGTTTACCCATTCGATCAGCTAATACCTTGTGAGCAATCTGCTCAGGCTTTTTGTAATAACCGCGAAGCGATTTCGAAATAATCAACTTATCCAAAGGATACTTTTCTTTTACAATATTATCCAAACAACGCTTGGTAAAATCAATCGCCTTTTGAATGTCTTTATCCTTCATGAGAATATCAATAACACCACCATAAACATCTTTTACAATTGGCGCATTGTCTCGCCTCTTAAGAACAATACCCATACTCTTACACTTACACTTGTCCGGATCCTCTTCATACAACATACCAACATAACGCTTTTTTGAAAGCAAACAGAAAGGCAGAAACGTCTTTTCATACTCCAAGTCATGTGGCTTCTTCAAAAACTTTGTAGCAAGCTCACCCGCTTCTTTCGCCAACTCAATTGTCATAATAAGCGCACGTCTCCCTGTAATTGGAGTACCATCCAACTCTGTGAGTTTAAAACTCATGAAAACAGAGTCAGTATCACCATAAATATATTCGGCGTGTGAATGAACCTTTCCAAGACTGGTGTCAACAATACGATCTCCATACACCTCTTCAATAATGTGCTTGGCATAAATAAGCAGTTTTCGCCCTGTAGCTGTCGTGGATGCAGCCACATCCTTCTCATAAAAGCTACTTGTTCTTGCACCACACTGTCCATAGAGTGAGTTAGCCGTAATCTTATAACCAAGCTGACGCTTGTCCAAGACATTCTTCATAAACTCATCTTCAGTTGTCTTGATCTTCTTCCTGGTAGCCTTACGAGCAGCAAGCAACTCTTCTAGAATTGAAGGCATAATAGGCTTAGTACCTTCTGGAAACTGTGCAAACCTGCATATTTTTTTACCGTCCAACACCTTTGTAGCTGCAGACTTCGGTGTCTTTCGCACATATTTATAAGTGTCATATTGCACATCTACGTACTTGTAGTCAGGCAAGTTATCATACAAGAACTTTGTTCCGCATTCAGTTTTTTCACCTGTTTCGCAAATAAGATTTCCTTCCAAATCATATTCTTTTGTCCACACTTTACTATCGTGTGATAGACCTTCACTAATCATTGAAGACGGATACAGTGAACTGTAATCTACACAAGCAACTGGCTCATCAAGATAAAGATTACACTTCGGGTCCAATACAATTGCACCCTCATAACCACCGTCGTTCTCTTTCTTTTCAATCACTGGAAGCAAGGTGTTTTTTGCTCTACATTTCTTTGCAATAAAACTTAGCAGTTTAATCCCCTGACCTCGCATAATAATGAAGTCAATCGGGACACTGCAAATCTTTGCCATCTCAATAAAACCCGTAAGCACATCAATCTTTGTCATAAGATAATGAACAAGATTACAATCCTGAATACAATATTTTGCAATGGTCGAACGACCAGTTGCACTCTCATTTGTTAGACGAAAGATATCTTGCGGCGTGACATCATCCTTTGCCATACACCATCGAATTCCTTTCTTTGTAAAACTAACTTCCTCCTCAATTTGAAATGTCCCAGTTTTTTCATCTACATTAAAGACTTGAAACTTCTTGCCATCTGCATACAACTCTGAAGAATGACCCAACTCCTCAAAACAAATATAGCTTTTATTTTTCAATCCTGTCAAATTACCACTCTTAATTGTAGTGATACCTGATTCACGCTGTGTGTCTTTCACCATATCGCCAATAAAGTGCCCTGATACGCTATCAAGTTTGTAAGAAGACAAATTATAATCACGGCGAAAGTAATTATACAAATCAATTTGAATCCTACCATTCATCTTGATAAACTTCAAATCGTGCTGCCCACTTGCAATCACAATTGAACTTTCTTGAATTTGGTATTTTCCAGTTTTCTTTGAGCGCTCTCCACAAACTTCATCGCAATTTCGCGAAAGTTTCAAAAACTCTTCGCAACAGTCAGTTTCATTTGCACGATGTAGCATGAACTCGTAATCAAAACCAAAGATATTGTATCCAATAATGATATCAGGATCTTCGCGCTGAATAAGTTCTTTCCAAGCAAGAAGTACTTCTTTCTCAGTGCGATAACTTTCGATCTCACTATTTTCAACGCCTTCCATTGGCTCACACGTATCCAACACAATGCAGTGATTAAGATACGGATCTTTTTCACCATGCTTAAGAAATGTTGATCCAATAAAGGTGACTTTGTCTCCTTTCAATGCTGGAAAATTCATTACAAGCGTCCTGTCGATAATATTCATTACAGCATCTCTTTCCAACTCAGGATTGCACAAAATATCACAAATTGTATCGTCCTTCTTTGTTTTGATTTGTGATGTCCGTTTTGTTGGATAACCTTTAAACTCCGCGTTTTCGTCAAACATCTCACCGTCGCCAGAGGCAACTTGATTCTGCTGTGAACGAATGTTATCAAACATCTCGACAATCTCCATTGTTGAATCCGTCTTCTTCTGCGCAACTTGCAATGGTGTCTTAATCCACTTATCAAATCTCGTCTTTAGACTTGATTCACTTGGTTTCTTCTTCGGGAACACCGTATCAATGTCATCAATATTATCATAACCAAATGCTGTAAATACAATACGCCTCAATATATTGGTTTGTTCGTCAACATCAAGAGATTTTGTATCAGGATAGTGGTAGTAATAATCAAGAATATTAGTAGCCAATTTCTTGTATGATTTCACAGGAACTGGAAAATCACCATGACTACTGCTAGCTTCAATATCAAAACTACAGATTTTATAGGGAACTAGCGTTTCCTTTTCGTTAAGTGCAACAATGTTCTTTTTGTCAATAACAAATTCATACTTGCATGTAGTAGTTTTATCCCCTCGCTTGTTTTCATAGACATGCTTTTTATGAAAACTAATCCAGCCAGATGGACTAATATCATTAATGTGAAAGAAACGCAACAGCGGTGGAATGTTTGATTCATAAATCTTTGTAGGAGTACCACTGAATATATAGCCAACATCGTTCAATACAAGCTTCTCTATCATCTTACCTGTATCCGCATCACGACGCTTTACCTTTTTGTACCACAGATATTTTACCTTGTTCATCACAAGTGTATTTTCAAAGGTGATTTCTACAAACTTATATTCACGACCTTTATCAAACCCGTAAAGTTTCTTACGTTTCACCAACTTACAACCTATAATTGAGTTTTCGTAAAATGCACCCACATTCTTTTTGATGTTTCCAAGAAAGGCTTCTTTTGTTCCTTCCGTCCATTCATCATCCACCTTTACGTAAAAGAATGGCTTGACATTTTCAACACATATCGAACACGTTTCACCCTCTTCATTAATACCAAACATTTGCACGTAAAATTGGCGCTTGTCCCTGAAAGTACTTTGTTCACTATCAGAACTACTTTCCGATTCATCCATTTCTGGATTATCTACGACAAAATCAAACAACCTGAATTCATAAGTATTGGGTTGCTTTACAGAACTGGTCATTATTGTTAACTGGTTTTATGATTATTTTATGGTAAATTGTTTAATTCAATTTTTTATATGCGGAAAAAAAGTATCTACTGTATTGAAATTTTTTTATAGCTATAGGAATATAATGGAACAGTGGAAAAGCGAAGGCACGCCATGGAGAACAGTTGTGGAAATGGGACATCTTACTAATCTTATCTATGATTATGCTAAAAACTGGGAAATAAATGATCTAGATAATTTGAGTTGTTTTTTTGAAAATGAATGTGGAAATGAACATTTAGGTGATAAAGATAAAGAAGTACTTATCTCATTGCGAGACAAGTATCCAGACGGTAAAATACTTAAATTTTTTACTAATTCAGCGGATTTACAATGTGTAATAGGAGAAAATCCGCACAAGAAAAGATATACTCTTGTTTTCCGCGGTTCTGAAGGAATTCTTGATTGGTTATATGATTTAATGATTATTAAAATAACACTTTTCGAAAACGTTAAAGTTCATCGTGGCTTTTATAAACAACTTATGCATAACGGTACATTTGGCCGCATGACATATTTTATCAAAAACCTTATAGTAAAGCATCCTGACTGGGAGTGGTATATTACAGGTCATAGTTTAGGCGCAGCTCTATCAACATTATCGGGATACTTGTTTTCAAGACAATTCAAAGATCAGCGTTTTACTGTTGTATCACTTGCATCCCCGCGCGTTGGTAATTCATACTTCAGAGACAGCTTTAATAAACAACCCAATTTAAGACACTATCGTGTATGCAATTATAGAGACTGTGTGACTGCAATGCCTATGTTATGGTATTGTCATGTTGGTAAAAATTTGTATTTTGACTCAAAAAAACGGACTTGGTTTGACTATGGTTTCAATATTCCATTTTCTTACTACTTGTATAATTTCTGGAATCCATATGATCATTCGTGTTCGTTATATTTAAAATCATTAGAATATAAAGAATCAGAGCTAAATAGAAGACAAAGTTATAGTGAAAAACAAGAAACAGATAAAGACAAGAATAAGGATGGCAACGAGAAATTGCTAAAAGAAATTTCGTTAAGTAGTGAAGATACACCATTGCAAACTGCATCTGTCTAATTGTTTACTTAATAGTTTTATTGTTTATATTAGATATTTTCAATTTAATATAAATTAGATTAATCATTTTATTTAATAATTATATTTACGTTTTCTTAAGCTGCGGCGTATGTCTTTAAAGATACGATTGCGTTTGTTTCCACCCTGTTTACTACGTCTGCTCTTATTCATCGATTTTTTTATTGTTTTTCTGTATCTTTTTCTACCAGCCGCACGAGACTTATTTGATCTACTTTTTGGTTTAGGTTTAGGTTTCGGTTTCCAAAAATATCCGCCCTTTTGTCCTCTTCTTTTTGTTAATGCCATATTTTTTTACTATATTATAGCGTAATATAATATTTTATTTTAGACATATATATATATTATAACGCAATGGCTAAAATAGCAGACTATGGTTTTATTATAGTAATCTTTTTGCTAGGTTTATATTTTACTACACATAATACAAGCCGTGATATTGTTGAAGGGTTTTCTAATAAGGATTGCCCTAATCTACTTATCAAAAAAGGTGATAAATACTTTCTTAGAAACACAAGAAAGGCTGCCGTTCCTGGTGTAAATCCTTTACAATTTGATAGTTTAGAAGAATACATTGAATTTACGGAATGGCAGCGAGGACAAGGTATCAGGTGCCCGGTTCTTTACGCTCAAGAAACCAATGATGCACAAGGTGGAACTAGTCTCAGGTTTCACCCAGACGTCATTGATACAAATGCGGGACTACCCAGCCAGATTCCCGACCCTTCTCTTCAACCAATGAATGAATTAGAAACTAAACTATATGACGCAAACAGAGGGCAACAATTCTATAATAAGAACAGCATGCCTGGTTATGACCCTAAAGGACAGTATATTGGTGCCGATACACCTCTTGACAAAATGTTTAATGAAACAGCAGGAGGAGCAAGTGCAAATGCTATGGCTTCCACATGGGGCGGTGTTGAATTTAGCCGAAATGTTGTGGATTCTGGCGCATACATCAAAAATACACGCGCGAAATCCATCTCTGACTTAAGACCTAACAAAATTAGAGGTGAGTTAATGAAACAAGGACAAGAATAAGCGCTATTAGAAATATTCGTTTTATCAATTATAATAAAACGAATTCAATATACATATATACATAGTCATGAGTGCACTTGTTAGTGATAATAAAAAAAATCTAGCATTTCTCGCAGCAAAACCTGTTATTGATAAATCATTTTACTATAAACTGCAGGAAAATCCTAAAAAAAGTGTATTTATTATGAATGTAGATCTTCTTAAATTTATGAATATTAAGGAAATACAAGATGGTCTTATTCAGTATATGGATGAAACCATTGCAGAAGTATTAAAACATTCATCAGTTTTTAATATTTACATTGATGTTGGTAATTTTAAAACGAAGTTAGTGTCAAAAAATGCTATTTCAGTTATAAAACAGCTTATCAAATTATTTCAAGACAAGTATCCTGACACGCTTGAAAAATGTACTATTATTAATACACCAAAAGTATTTCGTTTTTTATTTAAAATTATTTATTTGTTTCTTGATGATGTTACGCGTAAAAAAATTATATTAGTTGGTAAAAATAATGAAATTTTACAAACAGGGGAATTTGCAAAAACTAGCGACTAATATTAATATTACTATTTTATATACTAATATTAATATGACTTCATTCATTACTTATGGATATGCAAAAGATCTCCTTGCATGTTTCATGTTTATCTTATTTATTATTGTAATTATTCGCTATAAAGTTAACTACAACACCAAGTTTATTTTATTTATATTATTTTTATCTTTGTGTCTTGATGGATTATTTAGTGTCTTCCCACAACTACACAACACTCCAATTAAAGAAGAACATTTTAATATTTCAAAACCATTATTTGACAGACCACTTTTAAAAACTATGTACAGGCATGAATTTTTACCGCTATTTTTAATTATGGTTATTACGCTTCTTTTATTTTTTTGTAGTTTCATATTGGGATGTGTATTTGGTTATGGGAAAAAATGTGAAATTTTGTCAATTATTAAGTAATACAATAAAGTATTTTACATACACATGTATCCTTCGCCTATATTTACACACGTGAAATCAGTGAATTTAGGTTCATCAAATTTATAATTACAAGCCAAATATAGGCTGTTTACTCCATTCTGTTCTTCTATACAATCGGTTAACCCTTCGGCATTAATTAATGTTTGAAGCGTGTGATTTACACCATATTTTTCTTTCATCATAAAAGATGAAACGCCGACAGCCATTTGCATAAGTGCGAAAGCTATTTTTACATAAAAGCTCATTTTACGTTTTTTATTTTTAATTAAATAACGTAAAATCTTTTTAAATTAATCTTTTTCATACAATAATGAATATTTCTGTATCTTCAACGCTATCAGTATCCCAAAAAGAGCCATTAGACTGTATGGAAATGGCAAAAAAACTAAGTAGGGCTGGTATTTACACATCTATCAGTTCAAACGTATCTTGCCAACCTGAAATTGAATATGGGTGCCGACTAACGCAACCAATCTCGAGTAAAACACAAATTAAAACAATATGGACTGAACTCAAAAAACACTACAAATTTAATTGTGGTCATTTGAAAGTGGCAGACACATTTGATGGCTGTGTTTTAGATTATTTAGCACCAACCTGCTGCAATAATTCATAAAATAAAATGTCTTTAATTAATTAATCATTCATAAGTTGAAATACGTTGACAAGCTATTTCCATTGCATGTTGCCAATCTCCTTGCATAACACGTCCTTCAAGTGTATCACTCGTTTCGCTTTCACCTGACTCTCGCGCCATTCTTAAAGCCTTTTCTTTACTTCCTTCAATAACCGCAATTGCAATCTCTAGTTCCGTATACATAGGTTGCTGTTGTTGTTGTTGTTGTGTAGAAGTAGTCAAATCACAAGCACAATCTTTACTACAACAACCTCCAGGTGAGATTGTTTTATACGTGTCTTTGCCTTGCGTCTTGTCAATATATTCCTTGTGATCTCGTTTCATCCAATATTTAGTTAAATTTATCAAATCTTTAAAATCATTAATAATAATTCCATAGTACAAATGACGATGTGGGTATGGTTTAAGAGTATTGTCAAATCGTATTTGCTGTCGTATCTTACTAATTTCGTTGTTTAAAAAATCATAAGTTAGAGGAGTATCTTGAGGAAAAAATTTTTGCACTGGCACATTACCAACAATCCATTGAGGTTCCCCTTTTGTGTAATTTCTAAAAACACGAATATCTTTTTCGTTATCAATAAATTCTGGGATGTATTTAACTAGATCTTTATAAGTTGGATATTTTGTTGTGCTACTCATATTATATTCTATGCTATGCTATGATATGCAATACTACTTTTAATTATTTTCAATATATCTTATCTTATCATATTATAAGATAAGAATGCCAGAACCAACTGATCAAAAATTGTACGATTTAGTTAAAAAAAATGTTTATAAAGAAATACCCAAACATAGTGCGTATAGAAGCGGAATCGTAGTTCAAAAATATAAGAAAAGTTTCAAAAAAAAATATGGCGCTAAACGACAACCATACAAAGGCAAACGAACCGAAAAACGTGGTTTAAAACGCTGGTTTAATGAGGAATGGAAAAACCAGCGCGGGGAAATTGGATACAAACATAAAAACGATGTGTATCGCCCAACCATTAGAATTACAAAAGACACGCCAACAACATTTAATGAACTTTCTGAAAAAGAAATAAAACGAGCACGTAGAGAGAAAAAACGCACTAATCGTGTTCGACGATTTAAAAAACAGAGCGGAGGCCGCGGTGGAAAACACTATGGTTTAACAATGAAAGAAACAATTCAATCAATTAAACCTAGTTCTATTCCAGAAAAAAAATATATGGCGTACGTTAAAGACAAAAAAACAAAAGAAACACGTATTATCCATTTTGGAGCGAGTGATTATGAACAGTTTAAAGACAGTACTGGTGTTGGTAAATACACACGCAAAAATCATGGTAATCCAAAAAGAAGACACAACTATTTTACACGACATTCTGGACTTTCAAATAAAAAGGCAGCAACCATTAAAGAAATAAGAAAATCAGGAGGATATTACAATCCCAAGATTTTCAGCCATATTTACCTTTGGTAATTCAATCTAATTAACAATGTTAATTCGCTCCGTTTTTGTCATATTTGCTGCAAGTACTGCGCAACAAAATATTGTAATGAAACCAATAAATCCATGCGTAATAGCGAAACTAATGTTTGTTGGATCAAAATCGTCATCACCGTCAATTAGACTAGCTATTATTCTCATAACATGGAAAAAGCAGCAACACGCTATATAACATATAGCCATAGCGAAAGAAACAGCCGTTCCCACTGCCATATCTTTTAACCACTTTATAAAACTCTTTTGTGCGTCATTAACAAATACTACCACTCGCGGCGGTTCAGGAATTGGCGATGTTGAAATATTTATTACAGTTTCTCTATCTGTCGTGTTCCTATCACCACAGTAAATGCAACCACTTTTACCATTGAAATACTGTTTTTTTAAATTAATTTCACATGACGTGCAAACATTGTGTCCTTCAATTCCTTTAGGACATGATTTGGACATATTTTTTTTGTAAATATCTGATAAACATAAAGGGCAACCAATTATAGCTGTATCAATAGATTTTGGCGATGGCTTTACGTTAATGACCGTAATATCCGTGTCAATCTTTGGCATCTCTTCCTGTGTCATATAAATTATTATGCTTTATAGTAAATTTCATGTAAGTATAATAATTTATTTTCTAATTAATTACTTTCAATTTTTTTTTAGCTTTCATCAAGCGCCTTTGAAGCTGCTTCAAGTGCATTTGTAAAGTTATGAATACTGTTAATTTTTTCAATCATCTTCATGTTTTTGTCGAATCCAGGTGAATTAATATCCTTTTCTTTCGGGTCAATCTGTCCTTCAACAACAGCTTTCACTAAAACCATTTTAGCCCACGAATCTAACCATATAATGGTGTTGTTGTATTCAGTTTTGTATTTAGGACCATCAGGTGTTTTGGCATCAATTGTTAAATCAGTTCCAGAAATTTGCTCTGATTCCTTTTTTAATATTTGATGATATTGCTTAGGGCTCCAATTAGAATCCGTAGCATTTGAGTAGCCTTCACGCACTGGTTTTAATGAACTAAACATACCTGATAAATCTAATTTTGGAATAAAGTCCGCCTTTAAAACCGTAAAGATTACAATCATCATTACGAATAATCCTAAATAGTGCAAAAAAGATAACTTTTCTGTATCGAAAAACTGTTCAAACATATTATATATTGTATATATTTATTGTAGATTAAGTTTCAACAAATAATACCTGTTCTTCACTATCAAGCAAATAGTTTACTATATTTTTACAGGCAGTATTTGAAACATGTCTTGTTTTACCTGTATTTGTTTGATAGGTAATAGCAGTTAAGCATTTCTCTCTATCAACCTCGATCGCTTTCATCATTTTGTGAAAGGTTGTAAAATGATTTATGATTGTTGTTGCAATAGTTGTACTCACACCTGGAATCTGGCTTAAAATGATTTCACCTATATTTTTGTGAGTAACATTGTCTTTCTTGGTTTTCTTTACTACCTTGCAGTAATCTTTCTGTGTTGGTTCTTCTACTACTTCATTTTTACCTTCAGTTTCAACCCCATTTACAAAATATGGTTTTTTACCTTTCGCATTTTCTTTTTCCATTTTATCAACTGACCTCATTATATACTCTGATGTTTCTAAAATAGTCTTAGTCCAAATAATAGAAAACCCTTTGTAGTACTGAAGAGAAAACATCGCAGAAAATAAACTTTGTCTGTTAATACGGGTAAATTTTGATTGATAAAAGTCTATATCTCCCTCTATAATGTAAACAATGTTGTGATTGTGAACTGGATTATGCATTAGTCGATAAGATTGTTCGGCATATCGCCCATCCCGAATACTGCAAGCCAAATCATTTAATGATTTTCTTTCTATTAATAACAATTCATTTCCTTCGTTATCTGTTATTACAGCATCTCCTAAATCTAACGACTCTATTTTAATTTCAGTGTTAGGGATCGAAAGTTCTTCAAGAAACTGTTTGCAGATAGGAATAAGTTTTCTCTCTCTTGTGTCTATTTTTATAATCATTAAAAAAAGATTATAAAAACTATTTAAGTTTGTTTTGAATGCTTAAAAGTATTCAGTATTATTTAACGAATCAATCTCTTGAACGGGCTTTTAAATACAAATACATAGTCGCGTTTTTGCGCCGATTCAGCCTGTCTGCTTTGGATTGCATTTAAAAATCCAGTAGCACTGGGGTGAGCTCCGCCTTTCTTTTCACCACCACCCTGGTTGCGGACAGTAATCTTGTTTTTTCCTCTTGCTAAGTTTGAGCCAGCCATTATTATTATAAATTAATGTAATATAATAATTTATAATAAATGATAATAATACAGGTTAATTTGTTTAATTTCCTGTGTTGTAACTCATGTTCGTCTTGCATCCGCACGAGAAGTTGCACGTGGGGAACGGACTGTTCTGTTTCGAGTTGGGTAAACGGTTAAGAACACTCGCTCTCTTGTTGCGCGGGCCAACAAATCCACGGGCTAATCCGCTCTTTTTGTTGCCACCACAGTTTCTTTTTCTGATAATTTTGGCTACACCTAATCCGGGTCGTACTCCCATTTTATATTTATATATTGACTAAATATTATTTTTTTTTTTTCATTTTATTTACTTTTAATAATTTACTAACAACGATATAAACTTTTGTTTGTTAGTTATATAATTATGACCGACACAACCAAAAATATCCTTCATGACGATGATATCACCGAAGAAGACGGAAATCTTATTTTCAATCCGTACAATCCCTTAAATAAAGAGATTACATTGAGCGAAGTTCAATCTATTCTTAAGAAATATGGCGTACCCGATTCTGTATATAACATCAATTTGTATAAACGCGCATTCGTACATAAATCATACACTAAACGTCCTCATCTTGAAAATGTTAGTGAAAACATCGAAATCGAACCACAACCCGACGATTGTCTTGCGCTTAAACAAAAATCTAATGAACGTCTTGAATTTCTCGGTGATGGTGTTCTTGAATGTATCACTAAATACTACCTGTATCGCAGATTTCCTAAAGAAAATGAAGGTTTTATGACTGAGAAAAAGATTGCACTAGTTAAAAATGAAACAATTGGGCGTTTGGCTCTTGAAATGGGACTGCATAAATGGTATATTATCTCTAAACACGCTGAGGAAAAGAAAATTAGGACTAATCTCAAAAAATTGGGCTGCTTGTTTGAGTCCTTCCTTGGTGCACTTTTTCTTGACTTCAACAAAATTAGCATTGAAGATGAAGGCTCGTGGTTTAAGGACGTTTTTGTTACAGGACCAGGTTTTCAAGTAGCGCAAATTTTTGTTGAGAAAATCTTTGAAGATCATATTGATTGGACCGAACTCATCAAAAACGACGATAACTATAAAAATATTCTTCAAGTTAAGATTCAAAAAGAATTTAAGATCACTCCGGATTATATGGAAATTTCACATGATCCAGATGAAGGATACGAAATGGGTGTTTACATTTGTCTTGGACAATCGATATTTGGACTTACACATGATAATTCTATTCCATTTGAACAATTTGGCTCATTTCAAGAAATTCATGAATATCTTGAAGAACACAACAAAGTTCTTGTATTTCTTGCAAAAAGCACCCATAAAATTAAAAAGAAAGCTGAACAGACTGCATGCGAAGAAGCTATTACAAAAATTGAAAATTAAAGTTTTAAAATAGACATTTCCTCCATAGAGTTATCGCTATCTTCAATATGATGGCATATTTCTGGACTTTTATCACTCATTACACTTGATTTTAATGACTTAGTTTTTCTTTCATATTGTTTAGGCGGTTTATACATCCTTGACGATATGTATTCTCCTACCATATTACTTGTTTCAATACTTATTTTTAGATTATTTTGCTTGCTAACAGCATTTCTTGTATCCATTTTATGAATATTATATAAATATAATACTAAAACTTTTTTATGTAATAAATTTATATATGTCAGGAATACCTTTTGATTTATTAAAAAAAAAACCAGCTCCTCAAAAAAAGAAACCTGTAAAAATACAACTTCCTGAAAAGGTGAAAAAAGTATCATTAGATGTTAAAATACAAGATAAACAAGGTACTATTGCAATTGATAGAAGTAAATTACTACTTCACATGAAAATGGCACCTGCGAAAAAAATTCAAGATGCTCCTAAAACTACTCCACAACCTAAAAAATTGCGCAAATTAAAAAAAACTGGGACACCAAAAATGAAACCTCGCAAACTTAAAAAACTTAAAATTGCTACTACCAAACCGAATGAAGAAGAACGACTTACTATACCAATACAACCTGATGTTTTACCCGAAGAACCTATTACTATGCTTGAAATATCAGACGAAAAAATTCAAGGACGACTTCCTAAAAAATCAGAGCAAGTTGTTGTTAGAGTTCCTCAATATTTTATGAATAATCGCAACATTTTCTCTGAATTTATTAATGGCATCTATCGTCCATACCGTGAAGAAGTTGTCGATTCAGAAAAAGAACTATCATGCGCTACAGTATCTGGCGACTCTGACGAGTTTGAACTCATGACACATCAAAAAATCGTTAGAGATTACATCAATAACGATACACCTTATCGCGGTCTTCTTCTTTTCCACGGTCTCGGTTCTGGTAAAACTTGCACCTCTATTGCCGTTGCTGAAGGAATGAAAAATCAAAAACAAGTCTATATATTTACACCTGCTTCTTTACGTATGAACTATGTTGAAGAAATTAAAAAGTGTGGGGACTTAATATACCGCAAAAATCAACACTGGGAATTTAAATCTGTTATCAAAGAACCAGAATATATGGATGCCTTATCTAGTGTTCTCGGATTAACCAAAGAATTTATTGCAAAAAATAAGGGAGCGTGGCTCGTTGATGCAAACAAAAAACCGAATTTTGAAAGCCTTTCACAAGAAGAAGCCCAACAACTTGATATTCAAATTAATAAGATGATTGAAAACAAATACAAATTTATTCACTACAATGGTATCAATATGTCAAAATATGAATCTCTTACTAAAAATTTTACCATCAACCCTTTTGATAACAGTGTAATTATTGTTGATGAAGCGCATAACTTTGTCAGTCGAATTGTTAACAAACTCAAGAAAGAAGATTCATTATCTTATCTTTTATACGACAATATCATGGCTGCCGAAAATGCTCGTGTTGTATTTTTAACCGGTACACCTGTTATCAATTATCCTAATGAAATTGGTATTTTATTTAACATGCTCCGCGGATACATTAAAACATGGTCCATGAAACTTAACATCGGTACAGGAAAGAAAATCATTCAAAAAACGATCGAGAAAAAATTAGCTGAAATTAAAACACTTGATTTTATTGACTATAAACCGTCAACAAAAGATTTAATCATTACACGCAACCCACATGGATTTTTTCGAGAGTATGACAGCAAAGAATACAAAGGGGTTTACTTGAACGATAGTGGACAAATGAGCGATGATGACTTTATAAATCATATTAAACGCACTCTTGCCGAATCGAAAATTGAAATTATTGAAGGAACTATTCAATTAACCAATCACAAAGCGTTGCCCGATACACTTGATGAATTCAAATCATACTTTATTAATGCTTCAAATGGCAACCTTAAAAATGAAATGCTTTTGAAACGACGTATTCTTGGACTTACTTCATACTATCACGATAAGGTTGAACTTATGCCTCGCTATAACCCTGAAACTGATTTCAAGGTTGTGAAAATACCTATGAGCGACTATCAATTTGGTATTTACGAACAAGCGCGCGTTGAAGAGCGAAAATTAGAACGTTCTTCTAAAAAGAAACGACCCAGTGGCAAGAAAGACGACTTATACAGTGATACTGTATCAACCTATCGTATCTTTTCGCGTGCTTTCTGCAACTTCGTTTTTCCACGTGCGATTCAAAGGCCTTTGCCTCAGAACGAAGACAACATTCAATCTGCTGAAATTGAAAATCTTGATGAAGACATCATGGACGCAACTCCTGTATCTGAAAAACTTGCTAATCCCGATGGAACACACACTGTTGACGACGAAGCAGAACTTGAAGCTAAAATAGCCGAAGTATCAGCTGAAACTTATCCTCAGCAAATTGTTTCTGCACTTGAAAAACTGCAAAAAGATAGCAAATCATTCCTTAGCAAAGAAGCGCTTCAAACATACAGTCCTAAGTTTTTGAATATGCTTGAAAACCTCGAAGACGAACGTTATAAAGGGCTTCACATGATGTATACGCAATTCCGCACACTCGAAGGTATCGGTGTATTTAAACTTGTTCTTGAAGAAAATGGATTCACACAGTTTAAAATAAGACAACAACAAGGTGAGTGGGTACTTGATATTGAAGCCACTGAATTTGGAAAACCTATGTTCGCCTTATATACTGGTACTGAAACGCCGGAAGAAAAAGAAATTATTCGCAATGTATTTAACAGCACTTGGGAATATGTTCCTAAAAAGATAACGGAACAACTACTCAAGGTATCAATGAATAACCATTACGGTGAAATTATTAAATTGCTTATGATTACTGCGTCTGGCGCAGAAGGTATTTCACTTAAAAATGTACGATATGTACATATCACTGAACCTTATTGGCACCCAGCTCGTACTAAGCAGGTTGTAGGTCGCGCGAGAAGAATATGCAGTCATGAAGCCCTTCCTGAAGCCGAACAAACAGTAGAAGTATTTCAATATTTAATGACATTCAGTGAAGAACAATTAGCAAGTGATGCTTCAATTGAATTGCAATTAAAAGATAAGAGTAAGGTTGATAAAACAACACCAGTATCAAGTGATGAAACATTATATGAAATTTCCGTTCTTAAAGAAGAAATTAGCAAGCAACTTCTTACTGCTGTTAAAGAATCAGCCATTGATTGCGCTATTCATTCTAAGGCTGATGCGAAAGAACCCCTTGTATGCTATTCAGTTAGTGGGGCGAATTCTAATACATTTTCTTCGCGTCCATCATATCAGCGTGAAGAACGTGATAAAGCTGCTCGCGCTAACAAAAAAGTAATTGAATGGGAAGCAAAAGAAATGAAAGCAAAAGGAAAACGATATGCATTGAATCCTAAAACTATGGAACTTTTTGACTATGATAGTTATATTCTTGCCAAAACAGTTCCTGGAAACGCTCCTCTTAAGGTAGGAGAACTTATCAAAAATCCTGAAACTAAAAAATATACTATCAAACTAAACGTTAACTAATTTATAAGTTATAATTTATAATTTATAATTTATAAATATTACGTGTTTCATCGCATATGCCAATGATATGATATGTAATCATAATTGCTATTAGTTTCTAGTTTATT
>MDTA01015285.1_pt1 | contig 21901 bp, 12 predicted proteins | sample 811151 | NCBI WGS metagenome assembly MDTA01 (sample SAMN05326648, study PRJNA326480) | marine metagenome | isolation source: seawater | place: Indian Ocean: South | collected 2010
TCTTTCAATCATTTCATATCTTTCCTTAATGGCTTTGTTTAGATCTTCGAATAATGACATATGAGCCACATACCAGTCATCTCTAGCCTTCATCTCTGATACTGCTAATTTCAAATCATCATCCAACTCAGTTGCAATATTGAAAATTTTACCTAAACGGTCTTTTTCCCGAGAATATTTCTCTTCCATCTTTTCTAATTCAGGTTCAAGATGTTCTACTTTCTTAGATGCTTTTACTGCACGTAATTCAAGTTCTCTAATTCTAACTTCTTTCTCTGACAAAAGAGCTTCTTGAGTTTCTTTCTCTATTTCTCTTTCAATAATTTCTTTTTCAAGTACTTCTATCTCTGCACGCGCATCCATCAAGTCCTTTTCTTGGCCTTCGTATGCAGCGAATAATTTCTGAACACGTTCAGTTTCTGTTGCCAATGCTTCTTCAAGTGCTTGAATTCTAACTTCTGGAGTAATTGTCCCTTCTTCGGTCATTTTCTCACCCGGAGGCTTGCCTCCAATACTAGTCCACTAGCCTTGAGCATATCAAGCCGACGCTTCAATAGGTCAGGAAATTGACAAACTGGTGGGATTATACATTATCTGTAAATGCAACTAATTGTCTAGCAATTCCTACTTCTCCCATAGAATGACCTGAATCTGCAATTATTTTCAAAATACTACTTGGCATTGCTTTATGTAAGTCCCATGCGCTTCTTGTTGGACATACCACATCATACCTGCCTTGTACGATGAATGTAGGAATATTCTGAATTTTGTTGACGTTATTAAGAATATGCGCTTCTTCGACAAAAATTTCATTGATAAAATAATGACATTCAATCCTTGCGAATGCTACTGCAAAATCTAAATCTTCTGCTTTTTCTAAATATTCTACATCTGGAATTAACCTGCTAGTAGCCATTTCCCACCTTGTCCATTCTTTTGCCGCAGCCCTTCTCACTTCTACATCAGAACTGGTTAATCGCTTGTAATACGCATTGATTAGGTCATTCTGTTCCTCCACAGGAATATGGTCACGATAGGAATCGAATGCATCCGGGAAAATATGGCTGGCCCCCTCTTGGTAAAACCAGTGCAATTCACTTTTTCTACACATGAAAATGCCTCTTAAAATTAGACTTCTTACTCTTTGAGAGTGATTTTGTGCATAAATTAAAGATAACGTTGAACCCCAAGAGCCGCCAAAAACATGCCACGAATCTATAGATAGATGTTCTCTTAAGGCTTCAATATCATTAACTGATGAATGTGTATTATTATCTTCCAACTCCGCGTAGGGAGTTGATTTTCCACATCCCCTTTGATCGAATTGAATGATATCAAATTTTTGTGGGTCAAAATATTGACGATACGACGGTTGACTTCCGCCCCCTGGGCCGCCATGAATTACTATAACAGGCTCTCCGTCTATATTTCCTGTTCTTTCCCAAAAAATAGTATGTAGATTTGAAACAGATAAATTACCTGTAGAATGTGGTTCGATTTGAGGATATAGTACATCGCTAAGAGAAGATGGTTCGCTGGACATATTTCTCGGACATAAAGCAATACTTTTTTCCTTTCTATTGATTATTAATCACACGCTTTATTGAATGGCGTCTTTCCCGCACTGATATGGAGATAAGGAAAGCCACTGATGTGTTCCATGATTGGGCTCTTGCCGGTAAAGATTTAGGAATGGAAAAAGGCCATTCATACGCAGTTAATGAAATGTTAAACTTTATTTTCAAAGAAGCGGAGAAGTCGAACCGGCATTTCTCGGCAATCGATGTTGGGTGTGGAAATGGTTGGGTAGTTCGCTTACTTAATGATCATAATTTGTGTAATTATGCTGAGGGAATTGATGGGGCAAAAGCGATGATAGAAAAGGCTAAGCAAATTGATGAAGATGGGAATTATTCCGTTTGTAATTTGCCCGATTTCTCGCCGGATAGAAAATATGATTTTTTACATTCAATGGAATTCCTATATTACCTCGAAGACCCTAGAGAAATGCTAAAATTATTTTTCCAAGAATGGATAAATGTTGGCGGTTGGGCTGTAATTGGTATTGACCATTATCTAGAGCATGAAGAAAGTCTTGGATGGCCTGAACATGTTGGTGTTAGAATGACTACTCTAAGTACAGAACAATGGCTTAAGGCTTGGGAAGATGCAGGATTTTCCAGCATCACTCACTGGCAAGCTGGTAAGAACTCACCAGGGACCCTTGTAATTGCTGGTAAGAAATTATGATCATTCATTGGCTTGGAAAATTTTGTCAATAGCCTCGCATTTATAGCAGGCTTTGCCATTGATTTCTAGACAACTTCGCGGTTCTTCCACTAGGGTTGGTTCTGAACACAGTGTAGCAACCCATTGTAAATGAGAAAGTAGTTCTGATTTTAAATTTTCAAATTCTTTTTCTGTTAATTCAACGCATCTTCCAGACGCTCCAATTAGAATCGCTGGAGGTAAAATTTTCCTTCGCTCATCTTCCTTTTTATCTGACTCGATTGCCTCTAATGCAAGCGAATAGAGAACTAATTGGAGTTTATGTTTGTCAAGTATATCCCTTTCAGCATCTGTTTGAGGATATTTATCTAAAAGCTCACCACTGTAAACTTGAAGTTTAGAACCAAGTGAAGGATTATCTGGATTAAAGTCACTTCTACAGCCAGTAGTTTTAAGATCGACTACTTGTAAGTACCCTTGTTCATTTGAATCCCTAAACGCTAAAACTAAATCTGCTCGACCATCAAAACTAATCTCAACATTTCTAATCTCTGCCAGTTTCTTTGGTCCATTGACTGAAAAGCCTAATCGATAAATATCGTTCATTTTGATCTTTTGATTAAAGAAAAATGGCAATTCTGTTCGCAATCCTTCAGGGATTCTATCGTGATGCGTTTCGCCTAAAGAATATCTACCAATCAAACCATTAAAGACTAAATTAGAAAGATGCGATAGTCTCTTTTTCATAGCTATTGCCTTCTGTTTATCATGGCCATCACTCATGATCGATATTCCTTCTTCCGAAAGCACTTCATCGACTAATTTAGGATTAAACAAGTCATTCGTATTTTTATTCCTCCAACTACTAGGAAGGGGAAGAATCGGTGGTTGATTTTTTTCATACGGATTTTCTAAACCTAATTCTAATAATCTATGCATCAATGTTCCAAATAATTTTGGTTCGCAAAATAAATCTTCAGTTGATGTATTAGTTAACTGTAAATTCCTTAAATTTAGCATATTTGGAAGCCATCCTTTTACCTCTGAAAGCCAAAAACTTCGGGGACAATCAAAACTTGAATCTAATTCATTAGGACTCATTTTTATCTTATGTTGAACTTGGAAAATTGGTTCATTTTTAGTGTTTGAAATATCGTTTCTCTCAATTGCTTTCGATGCTTGCTTTTCGATATTATTCCATTTTTGTAGAGGAGTTATTTGATTACTTTGTTCGAAACATTCAGAGGAATGATATATCCTCAATGAATTAACATAACCATCTCCCAGCGAAGGGTTTTGATATAATGAATAGGGATCTAATGCGATAATATTTTCTTGATAAGGTGATAATGGTTTATCGAACGAATCATCTTGAAGTAACCATGGAGAATCGTTAACCTTGTTATGGTGAGAAATACCTCTTAATCCATCTAACAACATCGAACCCATCGTGTTTTTTGATGGTTTGCTCTTGAATGATAATTTATTAGTTGAATCCTCAATAGAGCATTTATTACTGGGCGAACCAACCAAAATCAAATGATTTTCGACCCTAGTTAATGCAACATAGAATTCTCTTCTCCTTTCGGCTTGGCGTTGAGCTGAATCAATATTTTTAGCAAATTCCCATAATCCATCATATGGTCGATCTCTAGAAGACCACGGATTAATTCTACCTGCAACAACTTCTGGCGTCACTAAAACATTGTTTCGAGACGCTAAAGATGAATCGGATTTACCGGCATGGAATAATCCAGAAACAACTACAATCTTTGATTGCAGACCCTTTGCGCCATGAATCGTCATAATTTTTACTGCGCCTCCAGAAGGAACTGTAATTGATTGAGGGCCTTTATTTTCAAGTTTCTTCAACGATTGTAAGTGTGAATAAATCTCGGTTGCATCATGACCATATTCACTTCCAATGTTGTAAACTAGAGAACACCATAATTCTGCATTCTGCCTTGAAGTATCATCTGGATACGCCATTAGTAAGTCTGAATGGTCTAAAACGACATCAAATACCTCATGAACCGCTCCCTTTGATGCTAATTTACTCAAATGATTTACGAGTAATTTTCCTTTTTCTGACGGAATGCCTTGTTCTATGATAGGCCACCAATTTTTCGACTCGTCCTTTTTAGAAAAAATCTGATGTATTTGATCGTCATTCAAACCAGATATCGGGGACCTAGCAAAAGAAACTGCTGCAAATTTGGAACTCGGGTGGGCTACCAAATTTAATACAGACATTAGAGCATTCACAACTGGACGTCTTAGCAATTCACCCTGTCTGTCTGAAATTACTGGGATTCCTCGGGATTCTAATCTATTTAACAAATCAGAAATGTGTTTTCTAGAATGCACTAGGATAGTGATATCTTTAGGAAGATAATTGTTTTCTGGTTCTTCAATATCTGTGAATTTCGAATTCTTTGCATCCCAAATTCTTGTTGTTTTAGAAGTCAACAAACTATGAAGGCGAAGAGCGATCAATTCGTGTTCAAGATGAATACTTTTTGCATTCGGGTCAGAAAATACGTTATTTGGTTTTGTTAAATCGAGCAATGGAGCATCTTTTGAAGTTTGTAAGGGGAGTAACCATTCTAATATGCCATCCGTATTATCATCTCTAGATGGGCGTAAATCTTGTGCCTTAGCGTGCCAATCTCCCGGCAATATATGATGTCTTGAGTCAAATACATCTTTGAATATTCCATTCATAGTTTCCATTAAATTATGTAAAGTTCTATGATTTGAAGTTAAATCAATATGCCCCAAATTTCTATTTTCAAGTCTCTGTTTTGAGACTTGAATATAATGTTTAGTTCCTTTTGGAGAATCCTCAAACTCGGCTGAAATATGACTCCAAGGTTTAGACTTTACAACACCAGATTTTTGTGAGTGTTGATTAGAAAATGAGCCGATTTCACCACCAGCGCCGACCGGCCTAGGGTCTCTCCCATGATTCTGTTTTCTAAGATGCGATAACCTTGGTTCGGAAAATTCTATCTCATTTACAATTTTGATATTTTCTACGGTCCTCTGCATTACTGTCACTTCGGCTTGTCTAAATCGGTATATACTCTGTTTCATATCGCCAACTATGCAGATTGTTGGATCCCACGGTCCAAGAGGAGGTTCTGGATCGTCACTCTCATGCTTTCTTCTACCCCAGAGCCTTGATAAAAGTCTGAAATGCGCAGGGTTTGTATCTTGGTATTCGTCAATAATAAAGGCTCCAAACCTTCTTCTCAAAGTTTGTAAAATTGTAAATCTATGTTGCAAATCCTCATAGCATTTTGGATGTTTTTGTGCCAACCTTAATGCCGACGAAATATGCAAATCTAACCATGGTTCATCATCTAAACTATCCAGTGCTTCTACTACTTCATATGGGTAATCATACCGGACTGAATCAGGACATCTTGCTAACAATAAATCCGCTGCAAGTCTTTGAATATCGTCGAAATCGTGTACTCCTTCATTTATCTTCTTAAGTTTCATGATATCTTGACAACCAGAATGAACAATCAATAAATCAGATAATACTTCTACTTGCAAATCTTCTGAGATTGATAATTTACCTGAAGGGGCGATATCTTCTAATTCTTTATCGATTGGTTTTGATCTTAAAATACAATCAGAATCCATGAATGGAAGTTTAGAAATCGGTCTTAAAAGAAATGAACTTCTACCTAAAATCCGTATCAATCGTCCCTCTTTACTAGAGAGGTCGTTATGCATTGTTTTCCCAAATTTTTGCATTTTTTCAATTATTGATTTTTTAGTAGCGCCTGGAATACCTCGTACATTAGTCTTAGAAAATAAACCAGGCATCCAGCCATTACAATGGTTTCGTTGAGGTAGGAATCCTTTTGGTAAAAATTTCATGTCGTTCTTTAGTAGTGCAGAATAATTTGCTGATGCCAAAGATACTAACCAAACCCACTGTAACTTTCCTTTTGCATCTTTGGGATAATTATGTCTTGCTAAGTTAACTAAATGGTTAAACCGCGTATTAGTTGTGCCTTGCTCTACTTCGCAATCTAAAACAAATGCTTTATGCTCACTCAATATTTCATCAACCCAGAAATTTAAATCTGAATGGAGTTTATCTGCAAAGTTATCAATTATATCTGCGGCAGGCTCAAGGAACATATCTAATAAGACCTCAGAATCTAATAATTTTGATGGATTCCAACTTATTCCTTTCTCTTTCGAACGTTTCTTCATTGCTCTTTTAGATTCTTCAACAAACAGTGACTTGGTAAGCATCCCAGTCAAAATTACCTCTGCTCTAGACTGGCCCCCTACTAAAATTGCCAGCCGATTCCTAGATTCTATGAATCCAGATAAATCACCGCGCACGCCTGCTTCTATAGCATCATTAGTAGACCTTATTCTCCAAGCAGAATGAATCGTTTCTTGAATTAGTAAAGGCGACCTCACTTCAGAAATTTGTTCTTTAGTAGGGTTAATAGAAACTAGGTCGATATTTGGGGATACTAGTTGAGACAAAAAAGAGTCAATAGTAGATATTGGCGCCTCATCGAGAGACGATAATAGCATCTCTAAATCGCCGGTACGACGAATCCGTGGGTCGAAAATCCCCTCGCCATCAACTACTGGTGATGAACGAGTAAGTGCTAGACGTTTTCTAATTCTTGATTTTAATTCAGCTGCTGCTTTCTTGGTAAAGGTGATTGCGACTACTTCACTAGGCAGCAGTCCCTGCCAATCTTTCAATTCGGTTCTTTCCCTAGCTGGTGCCCTTAATGAGCCGTGGCCTTCTAGAGGTTTTCTCGGCCCATTGGGCAATAAAATACGAGACCGTTGCTCCGGAGTAATGAGATGTTGTACGTATCTTTCAGCCATAACTGTTGTTTTTCCAGTCCCAGCACCAGCATCTAGAGCAATGTGCTTGTCAAGATCTAGGCCTAAAATTTGACTTTCATTAAATGAAATCATTATTGCCCACCCCCAAGTTCGGAAGATGGGCTCAATCCACTCGATTTACAATAGAAACATTGTTCACATGAAGTGGGGTGGAAGTTTCCTTGTTGTGCAGAGTGTATAGCTCGTGCAGAGGTAGTTATTCGCTCTTCCAACCAAGCCCTAAATCCAATATTTGGAATTGATTGAGCATCACTAGGAATGCGGAAATGATTACTCGTATAATTTGTTATTATTCCTATTTTTATATCCTCAAAATACTTTGCAACATCAGAATCGAGTTCAACATAATGACGAGTTACCTCTCCTACTTCACTAATTCCAACACCAACAACTCTATCCTTAGGATTGGCTATTTCCCATGCTTTAGCATATAATGCTAGTTGTACTTCCTCAAATATTGCATTTCTATGACGGCTACCTTGTTTATCACTTTTTGGACCTTCGATATTCTTTAAATCTCTAATTATAATCCATCTTTGATCTTCAGTAGTAGCCCCATCAATAATGGCCTGTTTTTTAATTTCAGAAGGTACTTCGACGACATCTACTCTATCTATTCTTCCAGATAATTTAAACGAGATTTCTACTTTATCGTTTAGTGTTGTTTTAATTGTACATCCGCCTTTGATTGAGTTTAAGTTCCATTCGCAAGCGACTGGTGAACTGTTTTCTAATAACAACTCTGCTTCTAACATTCTTCCTATTCTTCCTTTTGGTTCTAATTTTATTTTGGATTCTAAATATTGTTGCCAAATATAAGAGTTGATACCCAACATATCTCTACATCGATGATGAGATACAGCATTTTTTCGCGAAAGCCACGGTGCGTTTTGTTCGATAAATTCCAATGATTTTTCCCATAATTTCTCAATTGTGTTTAGTTTTCCTTTAATTAGAGGGATGGGCGACGAAATCGCAGGGCCTTCGATATTCAACCCATGCTCTTCCAAGATGAAAGCTTGGATATCATGAATTAATAATCCCCTTGTCCTACTATCAATATCTTCACTAGACTGTTCAATTTGACTTGCCAATAGATGTTTTTCTAACCAAGCACCTCGCGGGCAACGCAACCAAGATTGTATTCTACTTGCAGACCAATAGTTTCTATCGATTTTCTGTGAAGTTTTACCAGTCACGGATTGGAAAATTTCACTACCAGACTGAAAGATAGGTAAAGGTCTTGGGTCTATGGCAGGGCTATTTGACTTGGCTCCTTTAACACCTAGGTGAGGCCAAACATTTACTTCAATCGCATTTATTTCAGCTTGTGATTTTGATGGTTTAAGAGTGAGGTCGCCAACCGATACCATGAAATCTCTAGAATCCCAAGGTAATAACTCCCCTCTTTCTAAATTTTTATGACTCGGCTGTCGTTTTAATCTATCATTGAAAATATTTAATTCATTAGACTTAGCTAAATTACTTATTGAAATTGGGGCGATACTTATTTCTTGATTATTAGATAATCTAAGTCCCGCTCTTTGAATATGGTCTCTACCTCTTTTACCAGAACGATTTCCTATAGCGCCTTGTTCCGTCATAACCATAGAAAAAGTCCTAGGAGATAGCCATCGTTCGTTACTAACTGTATCGGAAATAGACAATGTCCATGGCCTATCTGCATTAGTGGAATCATAATTTTCTGGTTGTATAAAATATGGTATTTCACTCATGAAATTGAAATTATTAGAATTTTTTTGAGACTGTAAAAACTCAGCCAGAGGAGCACAGGGGCCTGCTGATTCATCTTCAGTAGTGTCTAGAATGATTACTGTCTTTGAAGCGTTGAGTAGATGTTTGAGTTGATGTCTACCTTTACGTACTTCTATATCTTGATTTAAGATGCCCAATTTCAATCTGGATTCAGTATCTAACCAAGGCACCTTGGGCGCCTTCATTGACCAAGAATCTGCATCAAGGCCTGCTAAAATTACTAAATCCGCTTCCAAACCAAATGCTTCATCTGGAGTTAATATGGCTAAGTTTTTCGATTCAGATCTTTGATTAGGTAATTTGGTTTTATCTATAATTCGCAAAATATGTTTAATAAAATCACTACCTAAAAGAGGTAAATCGAGGTTTAAATTATTAAGTTCCTCCAATATTCTATGATGCTCTTCATATAGTATCTGAATTGAAGGAATAGATCTAGAATAATTAGCCTCATGTAATGAAAGCTTGCTAAAGTCTACAGAACGCAAAATCATATTAAGCCATTCTGTTCCATCACTATTTGGTTCAATTAATGGTAATTGTTTACTAGATGAGCATCCGATAAAATCTTGCTTTGATAGTTCATGGGCTTCTGGACATAGGGGGGACCAAATTTTTAGAATATTGGCAAGCCACCATTGCGTTTCTTCGAGTTTCTGTTCCATAATTTCCAAATTACTACCTAAGTTTGGTTTAGCGATAGAAAGAGTATAAATCCATCTTTCTAGTGCACCTGGGCCACCTAAAACATGGAAATTTAATGATATATTTTGTAGTACATCCAAATGAGGTAGTGGCTTCCAGTCAGGATGCGTTGGATGAATAAGATCCGATAAAAAATTAAGTTCTAGCGGAAAAGTGGTGTTTTCAATTAATCTTCTAAATTTATCAAAGGACCATGATTCTAGTCCTTCGCCCATATTCAGGGCATTAGTTAAACCTGCCATAGATGATTGTTCTCGCAAATCATTTGCTTGGAGATTGCATAATAGGCCTAAATCATTTAGCCTTCTAGACCAAAACTGTCTATTTTTTGATGATGCAGCATCTACGATAATGATTTTACCCTCTTCCTCTGTAAAAAAGTCAGAAATCAATTCAATGGAGGAAGAGATATTATGATCTTTTCTTTCCAAGGAAATACGATGCCATTTTGTATCTCGAACAATACCTACTTCGGATTTCCATTCTAATTTATCTACTTTAGTGGATAATTCATGTGGTGTTAGCCATTTTGGCAATGTGTCTGCCGTACACCAAGGGATATCATCAATATAAGCCCCATTAAATCCTAAACGAAAAGAACCAGGGCTACATAATTGGTGTATAGGTACTATTTTGGATATTAAAATTAACAACTCCCGATCCATCTCACAGAATTCTGGACAGTGATCTAAAATGACAATTCCTCTCAAATCTTTGAGTGTGAATGGAATCTCACTTATAGACGATAATTTATCAAATAAATGGGTTTTCATTAATTGGGGATGTGTTTTTTTAGTTAGTTTTTCTATTTCTAAAAGTAGTTTTCTAAATTCTTTGACACCTGGGTCTTCATCCCATTTCCAAGATGGTTTTAAATCGCTTAATTCCTTGTGTAACTGAAGTAATCGCTCGGTTTTGTATTCGCTCCATTTTCTTCCTTCTATCGCAGTGAACATAAATGGAAATCTACCATTTAATGCAGACTGTGCCATCTTTTGATGTACTAAGGTGAATAATAAACTGTCATCGTCCATTACATTGGGCAATCTCAAATCAAGAAATAATGAACTAAATAAACGATTAATTGTCAAGTGCTTTGATGTATCTATTGAAGAAATATCCTTAGAAAGCACCTCTAAATTTGCCTTCCTTGCTTTCTCTGAAGGATAAATAATCAATTTATCTAAACTAGTCTTACTGATTAGATCTTCTCTCAGCCACTCAGGAATCAGCCTTCCGCTTGGAGTAGGTTCAATGGTAATTTGGGATGTATTGCCACTTAATATCTCCAACTTACGCCCTCCTTGCTATATTACATTCGACGACACTTATTGAAGGCTTTCCTAATTCTGGACAGCGCTACGAGTGTAGTTCTTATTCTTTAAATAGTGTCGAAGTTGATGGGTCTTGTGTTCCCTAACAAGAAGCATTCATGTTATGGGATATTATGGGATTTTTATCGAAACATTCATCTACCTGTTCGCACACATCTATATCCCTGCGCTGTCAATTACCCCCTCCATGGCCTATTTTCACAAAATCACTACACGGCAAAAATCGGAATTGGGGGCTTAATGGCGTATAATAAGAAGGAGGCATAAGAGTATGACGTATAATAAGAAAGAGACAAGAATAGAAGGTGATGAATGTGAAGACTGTGGTAGTAAAAACGCCATATATGATTCGGCTTTAGGTGAGAAAATATGCGCCGAATGCGGTTTAGTTGATGTCAATTATTCACCAATCGACAACATTGCAGATAATATTTCTCAAGGCTCTGAAAGACAGATGGAGCGTGTTGGAAGAGGGAGTAGCCCAGGAACTAGTGGAGCCAAGTTAATGCCAGGCGACTTGAAGGGGGTTAAAAACAAGGCCTTCTGGAGATTCAGTAAGAGAAAATATGACTCTTTTAGACAGAAACACCCTTTTTGTAAGAAAGTCCACGACCTAATCGAGTCCCGATATGGAAAAAATGTTAGAGACGTTGTTTACGAAATCACGGAAATGGCTTGTACCCCTCTTAAACCAGAACAAGAAAAGAAACGTTCTGAACTAAAAGACAAGTCTTTGTCCAAGTCATTATCAATGCCTAAGCAAAGCATATGCCGTCAGAAAAAAGGCCTAAAGGGTGAGTCAGAGCACCAGAATGCTGTTATCATCGCCGATGCTATTGTTGAATTAGCAGGCGAGTTGGGCATCTTACCCAAATTCGATAGAAGGCGTTCGTTAAGTAATGATGGCGTAACATCCAAGCAGATTATGAAAGCTAGAATCATAATCCTAAATCATTGGAAAGCAAGGTCTAGAATGGGATGGAGCAATCCCATTCCTAGAAAAGCACCTGGTGAAAAAAGATATGATGACATAACACAAGCAATGTTGCATACCGACCAAATGCTACTCGAGTTCTTACCTGAAGAAATGGTAGACAAGGTCCTAGTGGATGTCAGCGCTAGAGTTCAAGCATTGGGCGAAGGTCAAGAGAATGCTATAACAATCAATACTGAAGCTAGAATGATTGTTGCTACTCTAACATATGCTAGCCTAACAATGATGGGATTAGAGAAAGGCCTGCTAGCAAAAATTGCTGGATGCCTGTACAGAACTGGAAGTGGAGTTAGTGCGAGTTTAGAGCGCTTCCAAGAAAAAGTGAAACAAGGAGAGCTTATTGACAATGGCGCTTTTGATACAGACCAAGACTGGTATGAAGATGAAGAGTAGAATCGATTCATTAAAAATGTGGCTTGTATAGCAACATATATGCGCAGAGCAATGTTAGTTTGTTGCTTACTTATCCTTGTCGGCTTTACTGGAACTGGTAATGTCACAGCTAAACCAATTGAAGATAGCGGATCTGGACCGTTATTTGGGGGGCAGTGGGCTTGGGTCAATAATTCAAGTTCTCAAAACTCTGATTTGAGTTTACTTCCAGCAATAGCAGAAGATTATACTGCTACATGGTGTACAAATTGTGTCAAAGTTGAGAGTGCTTTGCAAGAGTTAGATGATGAAGGTGTTTTGCAGAAGTACCATTTCCACAGAAATAATGACCATGAAGATCCGTTCGGTTCTGACAATACTGAAGACCACTATAAACAAAGATACAATACCGGAGCGCCGCCTATCGTAGTGATTAACGGCTCTATGAAGAAAATAGGTAGTATACCTGACAGCGATTCTCTAAAAAACGATTATCAGACAATGGCTAACCAATCATTAGGCCTCAGTGGAAATTCAACCTTCACATGGTCGCCTCAAAGCAATAATTCGGGAATCATATCTTGGGCCTTAGAAACCGATTTAACTCGATTCAATGATTATGAAATGAGCGTAAATGCTTGGATTGTTGAAGGCTCTGCAGAGTTTAAAGAAGGCTCTAATGGAAAGGAAATATATCCCAATATTGTTAAGAAAATAATTAATCTTGGTTCTGAAAAAATTGGAACAAGTAACATTGATGTCCCTGCGGCTTTCGACGGTAATGACCTTCAAATCCATCTCATGTATCACTTTACTCAAATAGATAATTCAATTGATGAACCAGTTGATGATTCGCCTGAAGAAGACGATGCTTTACCAAATATTTCTGCTTTGGCGAGCATTATTGTACTAATCTTTGCGGCGATAGTTAGAAAGTCTTGAAATTACCTATTGTCTGTAAGGTCCTCTTGTAATTGCCAGCGAAACTCCGGTATTTCGTTTGGCGGAGGAGTCACATCAGCATAATGCCACCACCATGGGGGGGCGCCCCTTGCGCCCATTCGGGATTGAAATCTTGTTAGTAAATTGGTAAGTCTTCTTCGGTTTCCTGGACGCGGATGATCTCTTCGATAATACACCTGTTGACGTTCTAGTTGGTCTCCTTCATCTTCATGATATCCTAACATATCCAACAATCGTTTGATTAGATTTCGCTCTGCTTGGTTTCTAATTGAAACCTTTAACTGACAATATTGAAAAGAAATCTCGCCATTATTAACAGTAGAAAGGGTTACTTGAGCGCCCAAAGGTTGTAGCATTAATGCTTCCCAAACTCTTGGAATAACCTCACAATATCTTCTTTCGCCATCCCTGATATCTCCTATTGGATGTTCATTTTCAGGCCGGCCATTGTTACGCAAATATATCCAGTCCCTACGTCCATTGAAGTGATTCCAAAAGCGATCAAAAACTAATGGGTTGTCCGAATCCATAATAGGTTTGAACTCCTTTCTCCAAATTTTAACAAGTTTAGATATCGATACTTTCGGATTATTTTTTTCCAAATCTTCATCTATCACTTTTTTAGACTCATCTTCTTCAATTGATTTATTATTCTTAAGTTCGATATAATATCGATTTCTACGCATAATATAGTTGAATTGTTGCCTAACTCTTTCTGCTGGCCCAAATCCTTCTTCTTCAATAATATCCCATTCTAGTTGTTCTCTAGATAGCCATCTCGGTGTTTGGCCCGAAAGATTTTTTGAAAACTCTTTCAATGCATTACTATCTAATAATTCTAAATGCTGTTCGGAAAGTAGTGAAGGGAATCCAATAGGTTGGATATTACTCAATTCACTACGCAAACTTTCGACTCGTTTAGAAATTGAGACATCATCTAATAATGACAATACTACAGATGCAATTGTATCTCCAAGTGGTAAATTTGAATGAAATCTTCCGCTATGTATGCATATTGGTTTGCTTCTTCTTGGCTTCAAGGAGGACACATGTCTAATGATATAAGGGGCGCCATGGGCGCCTTCACCTACTTTGACTTCATAGAAATGGCCAAGTCTTCCGACTACGAGTATTGTGTCTTGCTCAACAAAAACTTCTGATGAATTGCCAGTTATGACTTCATTTAACAGTTGAATTGATCTTTGTAATGGAAGAGGAACATCAATTACAGCCTCTTGTTGATGTGTCCAATTATACTGTATAGAGTATAGCAAATGTCCATTTTTAGATGATGCTGGAGAGAAGGCCAATGCAATTAATGCTGCCCAAATACACGGCCTATTTGGTACACTTGCAAGACGGGTGTTGTGTTGTTTATTCCTAACTTTAAATTTTAAATTCATTGAAAATATGTTGAGTGGCCATGAACCTGCAGTATTATGAACTGTCGGAGAATTATAATTTTTCCATTCTTTAATCCATGGGTATCGACTTATCTGATCCATTCCGCCCGGATGATTATGGAATGCAATATTTACTGTTTCTTGAAAACCTATTCCGCTTTGTTCTAATAGCCTTAACCTCAGATCTCTAGCCCAAACTGATAGTGGATGAAGGCGATAGTTATCAGGGGGGAGTATTTTTTCTTCTGCCATCCATTCAATCCAAGATAATGTCGCTAATACTGAATCTCGGTCAACATGTCTTCTTCGCTGCCTTACTCGGAAATTATATCTGTCATTTATATTACCTCCAGTAGGGAAATTAATCGTTCCCAATGCAATAACTAATTGCGAAATATCCCAGCCAATCCTCGCTTTTTGGTCATAAATCATTCTGACAATTGAGGCAACAGGTACTTCATTAGGCAGCACCCTGCCATTGACTATCACCTTAGATGATAAAAAAGAGATTCTTGTATCGTTAATCATCTCAAATCCGCGGTGAAGTATATTTCTGTCCTCTGCGTTTAGTCTAGCACCACCTTCGAGTTCCGTACATATTGCTAGCGCCTTTTCTTTTTCACAAGGGAAATCTAAAACAGGATCTTCATTATTTTCTAATTTAGCCCAATTTATTAAATCTAATCCGCTTACTGATTTCTCAAAAGCCTTCCAGCGTTTTGACGAACTTTGTTCACCGCCCCCAATAATTTCAATCGCTCTTTGGTTGATATCCTCTGGAACCTCTTTATTCCAGGCTTTCTTTTTGATATTCTTAACCATTGAATTACACAAATGACATAATCCTTTTATCGTTGCTTTTTCTTTACAAATTTGACACTTTGAGGCCTTATTAGACATAATATCTCGAAAGAGAGAATATCGAGAGTATTTCAATAAAAGGCATCAAGATAGGTTTTGAAATGCTTGAATTGTTCTTTCGATATCTTCATCGGTAATGTGTAAATGTACAACAGCTCTAACTGCTGATGGGCCTACATCCAAGACGTCAATTCCCTGTTCTGCTAATTTTTCAAGTATTAGATTGGCCCCCATATCACCTTCGATATAAACCATATTTGTTTCAACACTGTTTAAATCAACTTTGAATCCATTTATTGAATTAACAGATTCGGCGAGGTATTTTGCTCTTCTATGATCTTCTACTAATCTCTCGACATGATTTTCTAACGCATAAATGCCGCATGCAGCTAGTACGCCTGCTTGCCTCATCCCGCCGCCGAACATTTTTCTCCATCTATATGCTTTTGATATAAACTCACTCGAACCTACCAAAACACTTCCAACTGGAGTTCCAAGCCCCTTGGAAAGACAAATTGAAATCGAATCATATTCCCTAACCATTCTAGAAGGGGAAATACCTGTTGCAATGCAGGCATTGAATAATCTAGCACCATCAATATGCGCTGCGCATCCATTGTCATGGGCTATTTTTGCTATTTGATCAAGGGTTTCCTGAGGGTAGCAAGTACCGCCGCCTCGATTTGAAGTATTCTCTACACAAACTAGGGTCCCGTTGGGGTAATGTCCAAGACTTCCTTCTTGTTTGCGAATTGCTTTTTCAACATCTCCCGGTTCCATAATTCCGGATATACCTGGGACCAATGCTACTGAACATCCTGAAAGAGCAGCATAGCCGCCGCCTTCATAAACGTAAATATGGCTAGCAGTTTCTGTAATTATCTCATCGCCGGGAACAGTATGAGCCCTAATTGCAATAGCATTGGACATAGTTCCACTAGGAACAAAAAGTGCTGCTTCTTTATCTAGCATTTCGGCAAGCATGTCTTGTAATCGAATTACTGTTTGGTCATCTCCAAGAACATCATCGCCAACTGGAGCATTAGTCATCGCTTCTCTCATCGCGGCAGTAGGCTGTGTGACGGTATCGCTACGAAGGTCAACACGGTCACTTGGATATTCGCGCATGAACAATCGAATGACCCATCACTCATCAATGCGGCGATTGATTATAGAAGTTTCAAATCACCTGAAACCTTATCCAAAATTGATTCCATATCAGGGCCTAAAGACAAAACAGTAAGAGATCCTGTTGGAATTTGAGTATGTCCGGCGTCATGAATCTTAACAGCGGTTATTCCACTTTCTTTACATTGCTTTGCTAATTGTAATAAGTGCTCGGCGTCCTCTCCCTTAACACAGATTTTCTTTTGACCTGAAGCCAACCATGCTTCGAGTAATTCGGGATTTTTTTTGCCAGATTTCAAGGTTGATGATACTGCAGCATGCCCAACTTGGGCGGCAATTTTTCCTTTCCCCATCTTCAATTCAGAGTTTATGATAAACACCATTTTTACATCTTCATCTACGATAATCTCCCTCTTAGGGCGAGGGGCTGTTAATCTGTGGATGAAAGAACGAATTCCCATTGCGCTCAGTTAAAGCACTAGTTCATACTCAATAAGGCTTCAAGTCTCGAACAATAGCGTCGATACTTCTTCTAGGACCTGGGCCTATTCCAAGAACTGTCACTGTCCCTGGTGGTATCTCGGTGTATCCTGCATCCTTTACAATATGAGTGATTAAATTAGCGGATTGCGCTTGTCCTGCTATAGTCTGTAAAGATTGTAAATCCTCTACCTGAAGACAAATCTTTCTAGCACCATTATTCTTCCATCGTTCAAATAATCGTTTTTCGTTTTTGACTGCGATTAATGCGCAACTTGTAGCGGCGTGAGCACATTGAATTGCTAGTTTGCCGGTTGAAAGTTTCAAATCTTTACGAGCCACTAAGACCATTGTAGGTTCGTTATGATTCGATGACATGCCCTTCAACTACCGATAATTCAATTTCTTCAAGTGTAGGTTGATGTTGTAATAAATTCACAAACCATGTTGTTAGCCATGCTGCGAAAGTCAAATTTCCTAATGCATGCATCAAATCATAGGGGACTCCATTTGCTAAATAAAGCATAAATTGACTGAAAGTAGTTGATCCATCTATAATAGAAAAAGAAACAATGATATCAAACATGAATGCTGTAAATATCGATGCATAAAACACTCTTTGATAATTTATTTTCCCATCTAAAACTAGTTTGTAATTAGCACCGATTACCGCAACTAATGACCATCCTAACGCTTGGTAAAGAGTCCAAATCCCATTGCCAATAATGAAATTAGTAATCATAGTAACTAAAATTGCGAATGCAATTCCTCTTTTTGCTCCAAGTTGTGCACCAACCAACAATGCAGCAACTGTAACAGGTTGGACATTCGGCAAAGGCACCATTAAAATCCTTAAGAGGGAAACTCCGGCAACAATCGAAGCAAATAATATTACATCGGGAACTGTCTTTTTAGTAGTGCTTAACAACATCCAAAACGCAATTCCAAGCAATACAACATCCAAAATCAAACTACTGAATGGACCCAACACAGGACCGTGTATACCAGTGGCTTGGAACATGAACTACCCAACAAGTGAAATGTCTTGAGCATTACCGTCTAAACCATCTTCCAGTGTACAATACTATCTGATGAAATTTTGGAATATTCTGCTGAAACCATAGCCTCGGATCCATCAACAAAAAATATCCAACCATCTCCTTGTTGTTGATTGAAACTTTGAATATATTTACCCATTGCTGTATCTGACATTTCTACTGTGATTTGATTATCATATGCCGCATTGAGTGTAAGAGATAGCGCTGTTTCCTCTCCAGTTATGCCGCCAAAGGTTATAGTTTGATTGTCAAATTCAAAAATAATTACTTGTGTCCCTAGCCATTCTTCGGGCCATTCATCTTGCCAAAGTGAGTCCTTATCTACAGATTTACTGTCGGAGTTATCAATATATTGTGACCAAGATGAAACAATATCACTAAATGAAAATAAAAATATGGAGAATGTCAAAACGATAAGAAATCTAAATGCTGAAGAATATTTTTCACGGAGATACTGGATTCCGACTATAGCCATCAATACCATCAAAATCAATGTTAGAAATTGAGAGTAATAATCTGAATTTGGTTTATCTTCCAATTGAATTACCACATCAAAACTTTTTGTATACACTTCTAAAATCCCATTATCATTAGCAAATACAAGAATCTCTAATTCTTCACTAGTTGTAAATTCAGGTGCTGATGTACCGTACCAATCGTTTATTGTAGAAAATAATCCTTCATACTGTATATTGGAATTATTAGTGATTGAAAATATTCCCCAGCCACCCTCTACGGTATTTTTTGGCAACATTATTTTATTATCTTGAATAACAGACATCTCTCCGTTAGAGATGAATGGATATTGGTCTAACTTTGTGCATGAATCTAAACATCGAAATAAACCTAAATTGTTCAAATCGGATGTAATAACTGTTTCACCCATTGAAATTGGAATTCCCGGCGATGGCCCGGAGGTTAAAATCAGTTCAACTGAAAAGTCACTTGCATTAACAAGTACTACGCTACTACTAGAAACCCCTTGTCCGTGAATCAATAATTTATCACCAAATACTAGTGGAGCGTGTCTTATCTTTCCGATATTCAAATCGCTAGATTCTATTATTCCTGCTTTTGATACACTCCAAAGTTTACCATTTTCATCGCCTAAAAAATATCTATCTCCTAACTTAGAAACTCCATTTCTCCACCCTAAGCCGGTTTCATAATCAAATAAATTATTACCATTTGCAAGACAAAAACCGGCTAACCCGTTTCTAGTCGGAACTACTAAGTTATCTTCATCGACCAGCATTGAGCCCGTTATGCCCCATGTAATCTTCTTGGTTTTTTGCTTCCAAAGAGTTTCGCCTGTGTTTGGATTTAATGCCTCAACATTTCCATCTGACCACCCAATAACTAGCATATCCGTCCAAGAGCCGCAATCACCTTGTCCGGCGTCAACGAATAATATTGGAGACATATCATGAAAAGTAGAATTTGAATTTTTAATATTCCAAATCATTTCCCCTTCATAATCAAATGCAAAAACTCCGGCAGAATCTGAATTCGGATTGGATGTTGAGGTTCTAACAAAAATTGTGTTCATTTCTATTAGTGGCTTTGTAGAAACAAATACGTCACCTAATTCATAACTCCAATCAAATTCAACATCTAATGGTTTGTTATCTAATTCTTGAGCAGATGAACCTGGGACAATAGCCAATAAAATAATCACACAAAATACTGCAGCACAACGGCGCATAGAATCACTCCGTTATCCTTTGAATTGCTGCTCTAAGTAGTGCACTAACAGCTTTACCGTCAGCTGCCCCTGCTGCTTGCATTACTATGCCCATCAAAGGCCCCATAGCGCCCATTCCGCGCTCTTTGACAAAATCAATTCGCTGATTGACTATATCATTAATTATTGATTCTAAATCTCCTAAATCTGCTGGCTTAAGACCATTATCTGCTGCGTATTTAGAAATTATTCCGGGTGATGGCAATGGTTTTTGTGAGAAGGCTTGAATCACAGAATTTACCGCTTCTCTAGTTAGATCTCCGTTTTCCTTGGCAGTAAGGACCACTTTACATAATTGAGAATTTTCATCTTCATTTTCTAGCAACACAGCGGCCCAACCTTTGTGTGGTAAATCTCCACATAAGTCGACAAATGTATCGTCTAATTCTCTCGATAAGAGTTGATTAGCTTGGTCTTTCGAGATATCAAATTTAGAGATTCTTTCTTGTCGCTCAATATCAGTCATTGGTAAATTTGAGATGATTTTTGACCAGTGCTCTTCGGTAAGAAGTTCTGTGGGGATATCTGTCTCGGGATACATTCTTGCTCCACCTGGCAATGGCCTCATCGGAGAGGTTGTTCCATCCTCTGGTGCGCCCTTTTTGATTACGACATTTCGAACTTCTTGTGGCACTCTATGCCAAGCCATTCGGGCTCTAGCAAGAACGCTTTCCAGCGCAAGTTCGGCTTGCCAGTAGGGAGCTAAGCAAAGAACAAAGGCATCTTTATCGCCAAGTTCTAATTGTTTTTTCACCAAAGAAACGTGTGAATTTTCTATACCATATGCGGGTAATTCATCGGAATGAAATACTCCCTTCACGCCTGCTAACTTAGCAGCGCCAGCAAGTTCACGCCCAAGCCTAGGTAATTGTGCACCATCATTATCTAATTGCTTAGTACCTATTAATCCATTAAGCCCAGGTAATGGTAATGCAAGCATGACATGCTTTTTGTCAAGTCCAGATTTGACCATTTTCGATTCACAATCTGAGAAAATTTCGGACACATCGACTAATCTAAGTGGTAATCTCTGCTCAACTTTTCTAGCAACTTCGATTTCTACATTTTCATCGGTTGAACGTCTGTCAGGAGGAAGTAGGGGCAGTTGTAAATCTGTTCTCAATTTATTGGATAAGCGATAAAAATGTAACTGACGAGCCATTTCTAGTCTTATAATTCTAGGAATCCAGGATAAATCTTGACAACCTTTTATCTCAATTCTATCGCCACAAGCAATTGATACATTGAGGTCTTGGCGAATACTGCCGAGCCCTCTTCTAACTCTCCTTGTTTGCCTAAGTGCTCGACCTAGGGCAATCGCAGTTTGTTTTGCATGTTCGGGAGATTTTACATCGGGCGCAGTGGCGATTTCAATTAATGGCAAACCTAAACGATCTAAATTATAGATTACCTGTTCTCCATTTTCTGTAGAGATTGTATCTAATTTTCTTGCACTATCTTCTTCGAGACATAAAACATCAATTCCAACTTCCCCACCTTCGGTAGATAATGTCCCATCTGTTGAAATTAATGTTGTGCGTTGAAAGCCGCTAGTATTTGAACCATCAACTACTGTTTTTCTCATTGTTTGAAATAAAGAAACCGGTTTAGCATCTACTAAAGCAGAAACGGTTAATGCTATGTCAAGGGCATCTCTATCATGGCTAAGTGGTGGTTGTTCATCTAATTCAATCAAGCCTGAATTAGGCGATTGAATATAGATAAATGAACGATTTCTTCTGGATTCGAATCTAGCGGCTACGTCAACCTTTCCTCCTTCTCCTCTAGAAGCACGAAGTTTTCTTGAATATCTTGGCCACGCATCTGGAACTGTATCTATACTTACATCGTATAGTTCTCCTGACTGCCTAGAATGTAATTTCCCTGTAGAAAGTTGTTGATGGACTTCTAAGCCGCACATGAAGCCTATTCTCTCAGGGTCAAGAGAGTTAGCA
>MDTA01224365.1_pt1 | contig 21896 bp, 22 predicted proteins | sample 811151 | NCBI WGS metagenome assembly MDTA01 (sample SAMN05326648, study PRJNA326480) | marine metagenome | isolation source: seawater | place: Indian Ocean: South | collected 2010
CTTTTGATCTTAAAATAATATTTTCATGAATTTTTTTTCTTCTTAAATCTAAAAATCTATATTTTAATCTTATTTCTTCAGAATATTCTTGATCACTAAAAATTGGCATTGGTAATTCTTTACATTCTCCAAGAATTTCAAATTTATCTATTACAACTTCTATTTCACCAGTTGGAATATCTTTGTTAATAGTTTCTTTTGTTCTTTCTAAAACTTTTCCTTCTATTTTTAATACTGTCTCTAATTGAGTTTTTTCTAATACTGAAAAATTTGTATTTTTTTTATCAATTATACATTGAGAAATTCCATAATTATCACGTAAATCTATAAAAAGTATATTACCATGATCTCTTTTTTTATTTATCCAGCCAGATAGGATTACTTTTTTACCAACCATAGCTTTGTTTAATTCATTGCATTTATGAGTTCTGTATTTATTCAATTATTCTCCTAAAACTTCATTAATAATTTTTAAATCAATCGATTTTTTTTTTTTTAAACTTAATTCATCAATCTTATAAACGAAATCAAATATTTTACTATATGATCTATCAATTCTTTTAATTATGTAATTAATCAATTTTTTATCCAATGATATTTGTCGATCTGATAAATTTTTTAGTATTAATGCAAACATCAAATCATCATCTGGTTTTTCAATTTTTTGCAAAAGAAAATTTTTAGTTCGAGATTTTAAATCAATTAAAGAAAAGTCAATATCAACTACAGGCTTAATTGTGGTTACAATTATATATTTATTGTCTTGTTCAATAATATTCAAGAGAGTAAAAATTAATTTTTCGTTAATTTTTTCATTCAGATCTTCTAAAATTATATTTTCGAAGAGTTTTATTTTTTTTAAGTCTTCATTATTTAAATTTTCCGCATTTAACTTTAAACCATTAAATTTTTTTAAAAAAATATTTATTAAATGTGTTTTACCTGAAAATTTCTCACCAATAATATTTAGGAAATTTTTTTCCCATTTGGGCCATTTATTCAATAACTTCAAAATATGTTCATTGCTTTTTGAAATAAAGAAATCTTCATCTTCAAAATTTTGAATATTATTAAACTTCATTAATAGTTGGCTTAAATCTCTCATTTCAATACCCAAATTCTTTTTTGATTATCTATCTCGTATTCGTTTTTACTCATTATTTCCAAAAATAATTTTGGTGTGCCATTAAAGATTATTTCATAATAAATAAAACTTTTATCAAATTTTTGGATCGAAAATTTATTTATTAAGTCCATCTCTTCTAATGTTTTTTCAAATCTTATTAGATTATCTGAATTATCATTATCAACACGAATAATCAAAGGTAGTTTTATAGATGTATTAATTTGATTGTATTCTTTCCATGTATCTTCATAAATTTTTTTCAATTCATCAATCATTAAAGCTATTTTTTCTTCATCATTAAGACTTAGATTATTAAATGATTTATTTTTGATTAGAGTCTCATTTTTGATAGAAATTCTAGACAAAACTCTTATCTCTTTTTCATTCTTAAACATCATTGCTATAATCGTATTTTTAAGAAAATATTTTTCTGTTATCTCTTTAAAATCATAATTTTCTATAGCATCATATTTCTCTTTAATTAAGTTATAATCCTCCAAGTCTTCAGTTGGTAAAATATATTTTATCAAATCTGATTGATTATTTTCATCAAATTTATTCCAATTTTTATATAAAATATTATTAGAAAAAATTTTTAACTCATTAATATTTTCATCAATTATAATTGGTATAAATAAAAAAGTTTCTTTTATTGGCTGAGAGGGAAAAATATTTTTTTTTTCTAGATATTTAAAAATTTTCTTTCTTTCAAAAGATACGCCTAAGTTAACGTAATAAATTTCATTTATAAATTTTTCTTCTTGAATAGTGAATGATTCGATCATACTTTTAATTTCTTTAAGTTTAACAATATTTACTTTATTTAAATCTGAAGATTTTATTAAAGATCTAATAAGCTTAAAAAATGCCTTATTGAATCCCTCATCTAATACTTGATTTTTGTTAAAATCTTTTTCAAATGGCTTTGAAATTTCAATATTTGTAATTTCAAATGCTTTGGAATGCACTTTAGTTGTGGAAAAAAAAAATAAAAATAAAGAAAGAATCCAAAAAAATATATATAAATTTTTTAAATAATACATTGTAATTTTATGTCTCATTCTAATGAATAAAAATCTCTTTACCTACAAAAAAAGTGGCGTCAATATTAATGCAGCTGACAAATTTGTAAGTTTCATATCTAATATTTCATCAAAAAAAAGAGGCAAGAAAAAGTTGAATAATATAGGTGGTTTTGGTTCTATCTCAAATATACCAAAAAATATTAGAAATCCTAAAATAGTTGCTTGTACAGATGGTGTTGGTACTAAAATAGAAATTGCAAATTTTTTAAATAAATTCAATACAATTGGAATTGATTTGGTTGCCATGAGCGTTAATGACTTAATAGTTCAAGGAGCAAAACCTCTTTTATTTTTAGATTACATATCTATTAATAAAATTGATTTAAAGAAACTTAAATCTTTGATTAAAGGCATTGTCAAAGGTTGTGAAATATCTGAATGCGAATTAGTCGGGGGGGAAACCGCAGAAATGCCAGGAACATATGAAAGAGGTAAATTTGATATTGCAGGTTTTGCAGTGGGAGTTGTTGATGAAAAGAAAATACTCAATAAAAGTCAAATTAAAAAAGGTGATATCATTTTAGCTGTACCATCAAGTGGATTACACTCTAATGGCTTTTCTCTCATAAGATATATAATTAAAAAAAAAAAAATAAATATTCATAAAAATAATTTTTTAAAAAAAGAATTAATAAAACCAACAAAAATTTATGTGAAAGAAGTGTTAAATCTAATCAATAATAAATTGCTCAATGGCTGTGCAAATATAACGGGAGGAGGATTAGCAGATAATATGAAAAGAGTTATTCCTGATAATTTGTGTGCAGAGATTAATTTGAATAAAATTCGAACAACTAAAATTTTTAAATGGTTAAAATCTGAGGGTTTAAGTGATAAAGAAATGTTGAAAACTTTTAATTGTGGAATTGGTTTCTGTTTAATTATAAATCCTAAAAATATTCAAAAAGTTAAAAAATATTTTTCAAAAGATTTTAAACCTTATGAAATTGGAAAAATTGTAAAAGATTCAAAAAAAATAAAACTTAAAAATGAAGTTAAATGGTTTTAATAAAATAAAGACAGCGGTTTTTATATCAGGAAATGGAACTAATCTAAGAAGTTTAATTAAATATTCTTTATTAAGAAATTCAAAATTTTCAATCAATTTAATTATTAGTAATAATTACAAAGCGAAAGGTCTTCAATATGGAAATAGATTTAAAATAAAAAAAAAGATCATAAACTATAAAAATGTTAAAAAAGCAGAAAAAGAAATTAATAAAAGTTTAAAAGAAAATAAAATTCAGCTTATTTGTCTCGCTGGATTCATGAAAATTTTAACAAAAAATTTTATCAAAAAATTTAAAGGTAAAATTGTTAATATTCATCCTTCTTTATTACCAAAATATAAAGGTTTAAATACCCATAAACGGGCAATAGAAAATGGTGAAAAATTCTCAGGTTGTACTGTACATTTTGTAAATTCAAAACTTGATTCAGGTAAAATTATAATTCAAAAAAAAATTAGAATATATAAAAAAGATACTCCTAATACTTTGTCAAAAAAAATATTAAAACAAGAGCATATTTTATACCCAAAAGCTTTGACTAAGATTATTTCTAATTACTAAAAAAAAAATCAATTTCTATTTTAGCATTTTCAACACTATCCGACCCATGTACAGAATTTTTATCAATTGAAATACCATATTTTTTTCTGATTGTTCCTTCCTTAGCATCTTTCGGATTAGTCGCGCCCATTAAATTTCTATTTCCTAATACAGCATTTTCTTTTTCAAGAACCATTACTACAATCGGTCCAGATGAAAGATAATCACACAAATCATTATAAAACGGCTTTGCCTCATGAACCTTATAAAATTTCTCAGCTTCATTTTTTTCAATTTGAATTTTTTTTTCTTTTAAAATTACAAAACCATTGTTTTTAAACATTTCTTTAATTTCACCCTCTAATTTTCTTTCGACTGCATCAGGTTTTATAATTGATAAAGTTTGTTCAATCTTACTCATAGTAATCCTCTATTAGTTTATTTAATAATCTTACACCGTAACCAGTTGCCCCGCCTGAATTTAATGCTCCTCCATATTTTGAGAAAGCCATACCAGCTATATCTAAATGAGCCCATGGTGTTTTATTTAATATAAATCTTTGTAAAAATTGTGCAGCAGTAGTAGACCCTGCTCCACCAACATAATTTATATTTTGCATGTCAGCATTTTTTGAGTCAATTAATTTGTCATAATTTTTGCTCAATGGCATTCTCCAAACTTTTTCTTCAACATTTTTACCAGCATTAATTATTTGTTTAGATAATTTATCGTCATTAGAAAATAATCCTGCGTACTCAGAACCTAATGAAACAATAATCGCGCCTGTTAATGTGGCCAGATCTACAATAAATTTAGGTTTAAATTTTTGTTCGGTATAAGTTAGCGCATCAGCTAGTACTAGTCTTCCTTCAGCGTCTGTATTTAAAATTTCTACAGTTTTTCCACTATAAGATTTTACAATATCACCAGGTCTTTGTGCATTTCCACCAGGCATATTTTCAACAAGTCCAACGACACCTACGGCATTTATTTTTGCTTTTCTTAAAGCTAAACTTTTCATTAATCCAACTACAACTGCGGAACCAGCCATATCGTAAGTCATGTCCTCCATAAATTTAGCAGGTTTTAAAGAAATTCCCCCAGTATCAAAACAAACACCTTTGCCAACAAAAGCTAGAGGTTTAGATTTATTATTTAATCCATTCCACTCCATTGTTACTAAGTAAGAACCTCTAATGCTACCTTGTCCAACACCAAGTAAAGTGTTCATTCCTAGTTTTTTTAATTTCTTCTCATCATAAATATTAACTCTTATCCCAACTTTCCTTAATGAATTTAATCTTTTGGCGTATTCATCTGGATGTAAGATATTTCCAGGTTCAGATACTAGATCTCTGGTATAAAATGTTCCTTCCTCTAATGCTCTAAATTTAATTTGATCTTTAGAAGATGTTTTATTTTTACCAGTTACAATTATTTGAATATTAATTTTATTTTTTTTTGTTTTATATTTATCAAATATATAAGATTTTAATTTTAAACCATGTAAAAAACACCCAATTATATTTTTTAATTCAATTGGTATAGTATCTGAATTTAGATTATATTTACTTTGTTTTAAATCCTTAAATTGATCGTAGAATTTTGCACCTAAATTCTCAGCTTCAGAGTTTGAAAGATTTTTTTTTATAGATACCAGTATAATTTTTTTCTCTGAATTTAAATCAAAAGTTATAATTTTTTTTTTTAAATCTTTTGTTTTTAATAAATCAGAAATAAATGAATATTCTGAGCTTGAAACATGTTTTTTTAAAGACGAAATACTGAATTTTTCATCAACAAATAGTACAAGATTACCCTTTACATTTTTTGAACCAATATTTTTATAATTAATTTGAACAGTCATAAATTTTAAATTCAATGTATTCGAGATAAGTGTTATATATTTAGTACAAAAATATTTTCAATGAAAAAATTAATATTTAGAAAATTTACTCGAGATACTTTAGCCTTTTTTGCTACTTCTACTCTAATTATGGGGTTAATTGTTTGGACTCTACAGGCAGTAAACTATTTTGACTTTGTCACTCAAGATGGGCACGGGTTAAAAGTATATTTTCTATATACATTTTTTAACTTTCCAAAAATCATTCATAGAATTTTACCTTTCATATTCTTTATATCTCTTTTTTACATGATCATAAGTTATGAAGCAAAAAATGAGCTTTCAATTTTTTGGGTCAATGGAATTAGTAAAAAATATTTTGCAAAAAAAATAATTTCTTTATCTATATTTTTAATGTTAATTCAAATTATTTTAGGTAGCTACTTATCTCCTTTTAGCCAATTTCAAGCAAGAAAATACTTGAAAGAGTCAAATATTGATTTTTTTACCTCACTTATAAAAGAGGGAAAATTTATAAATGCTGTGAAAGGTTTAACTATATTCATTGATAAAAAAAATATTGATGGATCTTATTCTGACATCTTTTTAGATGACTCAACTAAAAATAATCCAAAAATGATATATGCCAAAAAGGGTGTGTTAATTGATAATAACAAACAAAAAATTTTCAGACTTTACTCTGGAAAAGTAATAAATAATGAAAAAACAAAAATAAATATATTTGAATTTGATCAGATAAATTTCAGTCTTGCAGATTTTTCTTCCAACACGATTGTAGTTCCAAAAGTGCAAGAGATTAGCTCTTTTCAATTAATTAATTGTTTATTTTCTCTAAATAAAAATAAAGTTAAAAATTTTTTATGTGAAACTTCCCTTTTTGATGAAATCAAACAAGAACTATTAAAAAGATTTTATAAGCCTTTGTATATACCTTTGTTAACAATTTTATGTTGCTTTTTAATTATCAGGTCAAAAAATAATGTTAATTATAAAAAAAACATTAGAAGAGTTTTCATCTTTACTTTTTTGATACTAATTTTATCTGAAACCTCATTGCGTTATTCTACAATCTCTAATTTATCTTTTACTTTTTATTTAATAATTCCATGGTTATTATTTTTTATCGCCTATCTTTTATTTAACAGAGTAACAAAATATGTTTAAGATTTATCAAAAATATATAATTAGTAATTTTATTTTAAAATTTTTGAATATAAGTATTATCTTTTTTTGTTTAACAATTATTCTCGGACTTTTAGAGGAAATTTCTTTTTTTAAAAATTTAAATGTAAGTGCTTTGTATCCTTATTTTTTAACTATTTTAAATGCTCCAATTACATTATTTGAAATCTTTCCTTTCATATTTCTTTTAACTGCACAATTTTTATTTTATGATTTTTTTAAAAAAGAAGAATTAAATCTTTTAAAGAAAAATGGATTAAGTAATCTCAAAATTATAAAATTATTATTTCTAATTTCTTTATCAATGGGAATTTTTACTTTTTTAATATATTATAATTTAGCATCTAAACTCAAATTTCATTATACAAGCATCAAAAACGATTTCTCAAATGATAATAAATATCTTGCTATGGTCACTGACAGCGGTTTATGGATTAAAGATGAAATAAATGACTCAATTTTAATTATAAAATCACAATATATTGAAGATAATTACTTGATAAAAAATATGATAAATGAATTTAATTCTAACTTTGAATTAAAACGAACAATTCAATCAAATAAAATAGATATTGAAAATAATACTTGGATTATCCAAAATCCTATAATTACTGAAAAAAATATTACAAAAAAAGAAATTAAAGAGATTAAGTTAAATACAAATTTTAATTTTGATAGAATAAATAAATTATTTTCAAATATATCGACTTTAAATCTTTTTGAGCTTTTTGATTTAAAAAAAGATTATGAAAATCTAGGTTATTCTTCGGATGAAATAATGATTCACTTGTTAAAACTTTTTTCTATGCCAATATTCTATGGACTTTTAACGATTCTATCATCAATAATAATGTTTAATTTCAAAAAAGATAAATCGCTTTTATTTCATGTCATTCTTGGTATTTTAATGTCTGTCATTATTTATTATATGAATTTCATGTTTAATTCTCTTGGAAATAATGGAAAAATACCAGTTTATTTATCTATTTTTTTTCCTATTTTGTTTATTTCGATAATTTCGATTATAGGTTTAGTTAGAATTAATGAAAAATAATATTTTAATACTAATAATCTTTTTAATTTTGAGCTCCAAGTCTATTGCTGAGTCTTTTAAATTTGATACATCAAACATAGAAATTAAAGATAATGGTAACCTTATTTTAGCAGAAAAAGGAAAGGCTACTTCTTTAGATAACAATTTGGAGATAGAAGCTAATAAATTTGAATATTTAAAAGAATTAGATCTATTAAAAGCTTATGGTAATGGATTAGCTTTTATTTTATCACAAAACTTAAAAATTCAATTTGATGAAATGATAATTGATCAAAAATCATCTTTAATTACAGCAACAGGAAATATCCAAATATTTGAAACTAAAAAAAATCTTTCAATTCAAACAAATAAAATAAATTTTAATAGGAAAGATAACTCTATAAGTTCAAACATTAGTTCGACTTTAATTGATAAAAACAAAAATGTTTTTAATGTTGATAGTTTCTTTTATGAAACAAATAAAAATATCTTAAGAATCGAAAATGCAAAATTCACTGATATAGAGGGAAATAATTTTGATACAACACTTGCTTATATTAATACAAAAACTAATAAACTTTTTGGTAAAGATGTAAGTATAAATCTTAACAATAAATCATTTAACAAAGATAATGAACCAAGATTAAAAGGAGTTAGCTTAATCAATGATGAGGAAAATACAGATATTACAAAGGGAGTATTTACAACCTGTAAGCGAAGAAATGGTAAATGTCCACCATGGCAACTATCAGCAGAAAAAATAAATCACGATAAAAAGAAAAAAATAATTAATTATAAAAATGCATGGCTTAAAGTTTATGATTTTCCAATAATTTATTTTCCTAAATTTTTCCATCCTGATCCAACTGTAAAAAGAAAATCTGGATTTTTAATACCTACTATTAAAAATTCACCAAACTCAAGTAATTATCTTAACGTTCCATACTTTTTAGCGCTAGCTGAAAATAAAGATTTTACTTTTTCTCCACGTTTCTATTCTGATGATAAATTTCTTTTACAAACAGAGTATAGACAAAAAAATTTGAATAGTTCTCAAATATCAGATTTTAGTTTTTTTAAAGAAAAAAATAATAGTACTAAAAGTCATTTATTTTACGAGTTTGATAAAGAGTTATATACTAAAAATTTCAATGAAAGTAATTTGAATTTGAAAATTCAACAATCAAGTAACGATACCTATTTAAAAGCAAATAGATTAAAATCAACGCTCATAAAAGATAAGGACACTCTTGAAAATTCATTGAATTTAAACTTATACTCAAATAATTTATCAATAGACAGTGAACTGATTGTATATGAAGATTTAAGTAAAAATAAGACTGATAGATTTGAATATATTTTACCAAAAGTTAATTTAGTAAAAAAAATAGATAATAAAACTAAATTGTTAGGAGATTTTTCATTTAAATCACAAAATTTGATAAGAAATTATAATACAAATATTCTTGAGAAATCAAATATTAATGATCTTGTATTTAATTCCATTCCTAAAATTACAGAAAAAGGATTTTATAATAATTATGACTTTATTATAAAGAATACAAATACTGATGCAAAAAATTCTAAAGATTACAAAGAAAATGAAAATTATTATCTATCGGGACTATTTCAGTACAATTCATCATTGCCTTCAATTAAAGAAAGTAAAAAATATAAAAAGATTGTTAAACCTAAAATATCTTTAAAAATAGCACCACAAAGTACTAAAGATATTCAAGATAAAGATTCAAGAATTGATATTAATAATGTCTTTTCTTTAAATAGAGTTTCAGAAAATGACATAATTGAGGGAGGTATATCGCTTACTTATGGAAATGAATATACAGTTTTTAAAAAAGAAAATTCTTATGAGCTATTTAGCTTAAAATTTGCTAATAATTTAAGACTAAAAGAAAATGATGATCTGCCAAAAATTAACCAAATAGGGCAAAAAACGTCTAATTTTTTCAGTGAAGTTTCTTACACTCCAAATGATTATTTCACAACTAAATATAGTAATTCTTTAAAAAATAACTTTTCAGATATCAATTATGAAAATTTAATTTCAGAAATAAGAGTGAATAACTTTGTCACTACTTTTGATTACTTAAATGAAAATAACACAAAAAGTAAAAACTCTTACCTTACAAATACAGCAAAATATATTGTAAATAATTCAAACAGTTTAATTTTTTCAACAAGAGAAAATAAAAAAACTAATCTCACAGAATATTATAATTTTATTTATCAATATAAAAATGATTGTTTGTCTGCATCTATTGAATACAATAAAGATTACTACAGTGATAGAGACATTAAGCCTGAGGAAAGTGTTTTTCTTAAATTAACTATAATACCATTTGGACAAACTAGTAGCCCAAATCTTAAAAACTAATGTTTAAAATTATAAATATTATTTTTTTAATATTTTTTTCAATTACATATACTTCTAAAGTACATTCAAAAATTTATATAGACGTAACTGTTGATGATGAAATAATCACGAATTTTGATATTAAAAAAGAAGTCAGTTATTTAACCTTTTTAAATCCAGGCTTAGAGAAACTAGATAAAAAAAGAATATCAAAATTAGCTAAAAATTCATTGGTGAATGAGGTAATAAAAAAAAAGGAATTATCAAAATTTTTTGATCTTTCTAAGAACCATCCATTAACTGATGATCATTTGAAAAATCTTTTTTTAAAATTAAATTATAAAAATATGGAGGATTTTAACCAAGCTCTTATAGAAAAAAATAATTATTCAATAAATCAAGTTAAACAAAAAATTAAAATTGAATTATTTTGGAATCAATTAATTTACGAAAAATACAATAATCAAGTGAAAATAAATGAGGAGATATTGAAAAAAAGAATTGAAAATATGAATAATACAAAACAAAAAAATTATTTGTTATCTGAAATTATATTTAATATCTCAAATAACAAAAGTTTAGAAAATTTAAAAAATGAAATAAATTTAAGCATTAAAGAAATAGGATTTAATAATACGGCTAATATCTACAGTATATCCGAAACCTCTAAAATTGGAGGTAAATTAGGTTGGATGAATGAAAATAGTTTATCACCCCAAATTTTAAGTAAGTTGAAAAAATTACAAGTGGGAGATCACACTGATACAATTAAATTTGGAAAAAATTATTTAATCTTAAAAATAGATCAAATTGAGACAAATCAAATTACTATTGATAAAAAAAAAGAATTAGAAAAACTTATTAAATCTGAATCAAATAAACAATTAAATCAATTTTCTAGAATTTACTTTGATAAATCAAAAATTAATTATTCGATAAATGAAAATTAAACCAATAATTATTGTATCAGGTGATCCGAAAAGTGTTTTTGTTGAAATTTTTTTAAAATCTTTAAAGTCAAAAAGATATAAAAGTCCATTAATTATCATTTGTTGTTTAAATAATTTTAAAAAACAAATGAAAAAATTCAATTTCAAAAAAAAAATAAGAATTTTAGATTTAGATACATTAAAAAAAATAAAATTAGACAACAAAAAAATTAATTTGATTAATATAAAACTAAATAGGTCTCCTAGTGCATATATTAATAACTGTTTTGAATTAGCTTTTAACTTAATTAATAATGGATTTACAAAAAAACTTATTAATGGTCCTATCAATAAAAAAAATTTTCTTAAAAAAAAATTTTATGGTGTTACTGAATATATTGCTAATAGATTTAACCAAAAAAAATTTGCAATGTTAATATATAATAAAAGCTTATCCGTTTGCCCTGTTACAACTCACATGCCACTTAAATTAGTGCCAAAAAAAATAACAAGAAAATTAATTGTAGAAAAAGTCAATATTATCAATAATTTTTATAAGACTCATTTAAAGATAAAACCAAAAATTGCTGTTGCGGGTTTGAACCCCCATTGTGAAAGTATCCTTAAATATAATGAAGATGATAAAATAATAAATTTTACCGTAAAATCATTAAAAAGAAAAAAAATTAATATTCAAGGTCCGTTTCCAGTTGATACATTATTTTTAAAAGATAACAGAAAAAAATATAATGTTATTTTAGGTATGTATCATGACCAAGTTTTAACACCTATGAAAACATTATTTGAATATAATGCAATAAATATAACAATGGGCCTGCCATTTTTAAGAATTTCACCCGATCATGGTCCAAATAAAAAAATGTTTGGTAAAAATCTCTCTAATCCTCTGAGTCTTATTAAAGCTCTAAATTTTTTAGATAAAAAGTGATTAAAGCAAAAAAAAGTCTTGGTCAAAACTTTCTCATAGATAAAAATGTTATTGAAAAAATTGTAAATACAGTTGAGATAAATAACAAGAACATTTTAGAAGTTGGTCCAGGTACTGGTAATTTGACAAGAGAAATATTAAAAAAAAAACCAAAAAAAATTATTGTAATTGAAAAAGATAGTGAACTAGCATTATTGCTTCAAGAAAAATTTAAGGAAAAAGTATCTGTTTTAAATAATGATATTTTAGATATTAATGAAAATTTTTTAAGCGATGAAAATTTTACTGTCTTTGGAAATTTACCTTATAATATTTCAACAGAAATACTATGTAAATGGATTGTAAATTTGAATAAAAATAAATTTTGGTTTAATTATCTTGTATTAATGTTTCAAAAAGAAGTTGCGGAAAGATTAACTTCTGATTTTGATACAAGAAATTATGGAAGATTATCCATATTAGCTAATTGGAAATTAGATATAAAAAAAATTTGTGATATCAAACCATCTAGTTTTTATCCAAAACCAAAAATAGATAGCACTTTACTTCTTTTTTCTCCTAAAAAAGATTTTTTTAAATTAAATGATCCAAAAAATTTAGAAAAAGTAACAAGAATCTTTTTTATGCATCGACGAAAAATGATTAAAAAACCATTTAAACAATTATTTAAAAATAGTACTGAAATCTCAAAAAAATTTAATATTAATTTAAATTTGAGACCACAAAATTTAAACTTTACAACTTATTACAATTTGACAAATGAATATGAAAAACTAATTAGTTAATTGTTCAACGTGCTTTCTTATGTATTCTAAATCGTAATCTTTAGATCCGTTATTCATTTCAGCGTTTATTAAATTTTCGATTTTATTATAACAAGAATTTAAGTCATCATTAATCACAACATAATCATAATTTATCCAATGCAATACATCTCTTTCAAATTGCTTCATTCTTTCATCAACAATTAACTTATCTTTCATATCTCTATTGGATAATCTTTTAAATAATATTTCTTTACTGGGTGGTAAAATAAAAAATGTAATTAACTTATAATCTAACTTTTTATTCTTAATTTGATCTGCTCCTTGCCAATCAATATCAAATAAAACATTTTTACCTTTATTTAAATTCTCAATAACTGGTGATCTTGTTGTTCCATAATAGTTATCGAACACTTTTGCGTATTCTAAAAATTCTCCGTTATTTATGAGTCTTTGAAAATCATTATCATTTATAAAATAATAATCCTCATTCGAATTTTCGTATGGCCTCGGTTTACGTGTCGTGTGTGAAATGGAAATTACAAAATCTTTTTTTTTTGAAAGTAGATTTACTAAAGTAGTTTTGCCTGCTCCAGAGGGAGAAGATAAAATTACCATGGTCCCATCATTTGCTGAGGGCATTTTTTTTACTTAGTTTGTTTTGCCTTCTATAAATTTAACTGCATCACCAACTGTTAAAATTTTTTCGGCCTCACTATCCGAGATTTCTGAACCAAACTCTTCCTCGAAAGCCATTACTAATTCTACAGTATCTAAACTATCTGCACCTAAATCATCAATGAAACTAGACTCCTCAGTCACTTTAGCTTCATCAATACCTAAATGATCTGCCACTATCTTTTTAACTTTGCTTGAAATATCTTCTGACATTTTGATCCTTTTGTTATAAATTTGTTAATAGTTTAATTACCTATTTTGTCAAGCCATATACATACCGCCATTAACATGTAAAGTTTCGCCATTTATATAGTCCGATAGACTTGATGCCAAAAATACAACAGCATTAGCAACATCCTCTGGTTTGCCTAACTTTGATGAAGGAATCTTAGAAATTATTGCCTCTTTAAATTTATCATCTAATTTATCAGTCATTGCTGTCTCAATAAATCCTGGTGATATACAATTAACATTGATATTTTTTTTTGCATATTCAATACTTAAACTTTTCGACATTGCAATTATACCTGCTTTTGATGCCGTGTAATTAGTCTGACCTACATTACCTGTATGTCCTACGATTGAAGTAATATTTATTATTTTGCCATTTTTATTTTTCAACATTTTTTTTATTGCAAATTTACTCAATAGAAAAGTGGATGTAAGATTTACATTAATTACACTATTCCATTCATCCACACTCATTCTTATTGCTAAATTATCTTTCGTAATACCAGCATTATTAACTATACAGTCTAAATTTCCACCAAGTTCCTTTGTTGCATTTTCAATAAATTCCTCAATCTGATCAGTTTTTGAAATATCGAATTTTAAAATTTTAATTTTGTTAAATCTTTTTTTTAATTCGTCAAGTTTTTCTTGTTTTGTACCTGTGGCTAATATATTTGCTCCATTATCATTTAGTTTTTCTACAATTGAATTACCTATTCCACCAGAAGCACCTGTTACGATTATATTTTTATTTTTTAAATCAATCATACTTTTATATTACTTATATCATCACCACTATTTATAGCATTCGATATTACTTCTTTATTAATTCTTTTAATAAGACCAGATAGTACTTTGCCTGGACCAATTTCTATAAATTGGTTTACACCATTATTTATCATATACAAAACACTTTCTCTCCATCTCACTCTACTTTCAATCTGTTTTACTAATAAATCTTTTATTTTATCAACTTCAAAAATTTCATTAGCAGTTACATTAGAAATCAAAACTTTTTTTGAATTTTTGAAATTTAACTTATTTAATTCTTTTTTCATAATATCTGTGGCTTTATTCATTAAACTACAATGAAATGGTGCACTAACTGGAAGTTTGATATTTTTTATTTTATTTTTTTTCAAAATCTCAATCAAAATATCGATGTCTTTATTTTTGCCACTTAAAACTAGTTGACCATCTGAATTATCATTTGCTATCTGAACTGTAAAGTTTTTTAAATTTTCTTTTAAGATTCTTTCAATATTTTCTATAGTTTCGCCTAAAACTGCTATCATCCCCCCTTCTCCGGTAGGAACAGAGTTTTGCATTGCATCTCCTCTTATTCTTAAAATTTTAATAGTATCTTTAAAATCTAAATAACCTGCACATGATAGTGCTGAATATTCTCCTAATGAATGACCAGCAAAATATTTAGCTTTATGTAAATCTATATTATATTCATTTTTAACAACCTGGAATATTGAATAACTTACTAAAAAGATTGCAGGCTCTGTATTAACAGTTAAGTTTAATTCTTCTTTGGGTCCATCTAAAATAATCTTTGAAAGTGAAAAACCAAGTTCATCGTCTGCTTCCTTGAATAATTTTTTTACTAAATCGAATTTTTCATAAAACTCTTTTGCCATACCTACGATTTGAGAACCCTGACCCGGAAAAATTACAGAAAACATATAAAAACTATTTATTTTTTGCTCATTTTACTATTGTAATTGAAGTTTTATAATAGTATATCCTCACAATTTATTAAAGAATTTAAATGAACTTATACGAACATACTATTATAGCAAAGCAAGATACATCTCCAAGTGAATTGAAACAACTTACTGAGAAATATTCCAAAATAGTTGAAAAAAATAAAGGTGAAATTATAAAAACTGAAAATTGGGGTCTTTTAAATTTAGCTTATTTGATTAAAAAAAATAAAAAAGGTAGCTATATTCACTTCAAAATTAAAGGCGATGGTAATGTAATTGATGAATTAGAAAAAAATGAAGCAATAGATAAGAAGCTGTTGAGATATCTAACTGTAAAGGTAAAAAATTTTGACTTAGAAACAAATTATTTTCAAAAAAAAAGAAAATGATGAAAAATCTGAAAAAAATGAGGGTGTTAAAAACTAATTATGCCTAAAAGACAAAGTGGAAATAAAAAAGGTAAACAAAGTAATTTTGCTAAACTTAGTATTTTTCAAACAAACAAATATAAATTTAAGAAAAATTGCCCTTTATCTGTTAAAGGTGCTCCTAAAATAGATTACAAAAATATTAAATTACTAAAAAGATATATTTCAGAGAACGGTAAGATTCTTCCTTCAAGAATCACAAATGTAAGCCAAAAAAAACAGAGGGAATTAGCTGTTTCTATAAAAAGAGCAAGAAATCTAGCTTTAATATAAAATGAAAGTTATTTTATTAGAGAACTTAAAAAAGATTGGTTCAATAGGAGAAGTCATAGACGTAAAAAGAGGTTTTGCAAGAAACTTCCTGCTGGCTAATAAAAAAGCACTTTATGCATCAAAAGAGAATATTAAAGAAGTTGAAAAAATTAAATCTGAATTAGCTAAAAAAGATAACGAAAAAAAACAAGAAGCAAAAAAAATTTCAGAGCAAATAAATAAAAAGAGATTTGTCGTAAAAAAACTAGTGACAGAAAATAATGAGTTATATGGATCAGTCAAACCTACTGAAATTTCTAAGTTAATAAAAGAAAAAAATAAAATTGATATAAAGCCATCAATGATACAACCTACTCAAGAGATTAAAGCTATTGGCAAATTTAAGGTTAAGATTTCACTACACTCAGAAGTTGATGCTGAAATTATGATTGATGTACAGTCCTCAGAGTCTAGCGAATAATTATACAATTTCTTCCACAACTATTTTTTTAAATTTCTATTAATAAATTTTCCTGTAAGATTTATTATGGAAAATAATCTAAGCGTTGTAAAAAACAAATTCAATGAATTACCAAATAACATAGAAGCAGAGCAAGCTGTAATAGGCTCAATTTTGGTAACTAATGAAATCTTCGATGAAATAAATACAATTATTTCCAACTTAAATTTTTATGATCCAATGCATCAAAAAATTTTTAGTGCTATTGAAAGCTTAATTTATAAAGGATTGCTTGCTAATCCCATAACTCTTAAAAGTTATTTTGAAAATGATAAGGATGAATTAGATATCCCTGAATATTTAATCAAGATCACTAAATTTTCCACATCAGTTCGTCAGACAATAGAATATTCAAAAATCATTTACGATATGTTTGTAAGGAGAGAATTAATCAAAATTTCAGAACAAACTATTGATAGCGCCAAAATGAATGATCTAGAAATTAATGGACAAAATATAATTGAAGAGTCTGAAAAATTATTATTTGATCTTGCAGAAAAAGGTTCTTTTAGTTCTTCATTAATCAAATTCGATGATGCAATGAAACAAACAATTGAAATGGCATCTGCAGCTTATAAAAATGATGAAGGAATAGTTGGGGTACCAACTGGTCTACGAGACTTAGATGATAAATTGGGTGGGCTTCATCAGTCGGACCTAATAATTATCGCTGGTCGTCCTTCAATGGGAAAAACATCACTTGCAACAAACATAGCTTTTAATGCTGCCAAAAATATTCAAGATAAAGGAAAAGATTCCTCTGTAGCTTTTTTTTCTCTCGAGATGTCATCAGAGCAACTATCTACTAGAATTTTGTCAGAACAAGCAAGAATTGGATCTAATGATATTAGGAGAGGTAGAATTTCAGATGAACAATTTGATCAATTTCTTGAGACATCAAAAAATATTTCTGAGCTGCCTCTATTTATTGATGAAACTCCTGCAATAAGTATTGCAGCTATGAGTAATAGAGCTAGGCGTATTAAGAGATTAAAGGGATTAGATTTAATTGTTGTTGATTATATTCAGCTTATGAAAGGTACTGGTAATCAAAAAGATGGAAGAGTGCAGGAAATTTCTCAAATCACCCAAGGTCTTAAGGCTATTGCTAAAGAACTAGGCGTTCCAGTATTAGCATTATCACAATTATCAAGACAAGTTGAACAAAGGGATGATCATAAACCACAACTTTCTGATTTAAGAGAGTCAGGTTCGATCGAGCAAGATGCTGATGTAGTAATGTTTGTTTATAGAGAAGGATATTATTTATCAAGAAAAGAACCTAGAGAAGCTACTGTTGAACATGCTGAATGGCAAGCCAAAATGAATGAAGTTGCTCATTTAGCAGAAATTATAATAGGCAAACAACGACACGGTCCTATTGGCAAAGTAACATTAGAATTTGAGGAAAGATTTACTAAATTTAAAGATACTCAAATTAATTAATTTCCAATATAAATGAGTAAATTAAAATGATTTCTCAATTTTATCAAAATTTTGTATTAAAAAATCCAAAACTAATCTTTGCTATTTTGCTTATTTCTTTAATAAGTTTTGGATATTATTCTAAAGACTTTAGATTAGATGCATCATCAGAAACTCTTTTAATTGAAGGAGATCCAGATCTTAAATATTTAAACGAAATTAATGAAAGATATGGATCTAAAGATTTTTTGATACTTACATACACCCCTAAAGAGGGAATGGTAACAAATACATCGATTAATAATCTTCTAAGTTTAAAATATAAAATTCAAAGTCTAAAATGGGTTCACAGTGTTATTACATTGCTAGATATTCCTTTACTAAATAACTCCGAGGCACCTTTGCAAGAAAGACTTCAAAATTTCAAAACTCTTAAAGACGAAGATGTAGATAAAAATAGAGGTTTTGATGAAATTATCGGTAGTCCCGTTTTTAGAAATTTTGTAATTAGTGAAGATGGTAAAACAAGTGGAATAATCGTCAATTTAAAAAGAGACAATTCTTTAAAAGATATAAAAAAAAAATCTCAGAGTGAAATAGAAGATCTCAAGGATAAAATTAAAAAAAAAAATCATCAAAATATTCTTGAAATTAGAGATGTAATTAAAAGTTATGAGAATGTTGGAATAATACATTTGGGTGGTATACCTATGATTGCAGATGATATGATGTCGTTCATCAAAAGTGACATTATTGTTTTTGGTATAGGTGTTTTATTATTTATAGTTGCTACATTATGGTTTGTCTTTAGGAAACTTATTTGGATAATTGTACCTATAAGTAGTTGTTTTTTTTCTGTAATTATCATGATGGGTTTTTTAGGATTATTAGGTTGGAAAGTAACTGTAATCTCATCGAATTTCATTGCTCTAATGTTGATACTTACCATGGCAATGAATATTCATATGAGTACAAGATTTTTACAACTTAGGGAAAAATTAAACAATAAAAGTAATTTTGAAATAATTTCTTTAACTACAAAAAAAATGTTTTGGCCAATTTTATATACTGTATTGACAACTATAATTGCTTTTCTTTCTTTAATTTTTAGTGAAATTAAACCTATCATAGATTTTGGATGGATGATGTCTATGGGATTGATAACATCATTTATTATAACTTTTACATTGTTGCCTACATTAATTAATTTTGTGCCTAAAGAAAATACATCTCTAAATGTAGATTATGAAAAATCTAAAATAACTTCTTTTTTTGCTAATTCCTCACAAAAAAACTCTAAAACGATTTTTTTAATAACAGGTTTTATTTTAGTTTTAAGTTTAATTGGTATTAGCCGTTTAGAGGTTGAAAATAGTTTTATTAATTATTTCAGTAAAAAAACTGAAATTTATAAAGGGATGAAATTGATTGATGAAAAATTAGGAGGAACAACACCACTAGAAGTTATTCTAAAATTTCCAAAAAAAGAAAAAAATCAAACAACTGAAGATGAGGAATTTGAAGACTGGGATGATAATGATGATGATAATACCGAAAAATATTGGTTTACCAAAGATAAGATTGATAAAATTGCTTCAGTGCATAATTACTTAGATAGTTTACCTGAGGTTGGAAAAGTTTTATCTTTTTCCTCAATCATTGATGTAGCAACCTTGTTGAATAACAACAAACCACTAGGAACTTTAGAGATGGGAGTACTTTATTCCAAAATTCCTAAAAGTATAAAAACAGAAATAATAGATCCCTATATTTCAATTAAAGATAATGAAGCAAGAATAAACTTAAGAATTATAGATTCACAAGAAAATCTGAGAAGAAATGATTTAATTAACAAAATAAATTTTGACCTAGAAAATAAGTTGGGATTTGATAAAGATGAATTTAAGCTGGCTGGTGTATTAATTTTATTTAATAATTTACTTCAAAGCCTTTTTAAATCACAAATTTTGACTTTAGGATTGGTAATGATTGGTATTTTTGGAATGTTTATAATTCTTTTTAAAAATATCAAATTATCTTTAATTGGTGTAGTGCCAAACTTTATAGCTGCATTTTTTATTTTAGGTATTATTGGTTTAATCGGAATACCTCTTGATATGATGACAATTACTATTGCTGCAATAACTATAGGTATAGCAGTAGATAATAGTATTCATTATATTTACAGATTTAAAGAAGAATATAGCAACCTAAAAGATTATAATAAAACTTTAAAAATATGTCATGAAACAGTTGGAAGGGCAATATTAAATACTTCTATTACAATAGTTTTTGGTTTTTCAATATTAGTTCTCTCTAAATTTATTCCAACAATTTATTTCGGGATTTTTACAGGTTTAGCAATGTTATTAGCCATGATTTCAGTGCTTACATTGATGCCATCTCTAATCTTGTTAATAAAACCTTTCGAAAAATAAATTAGATGTTTGAAACTATAAAAGAATTTTTAAATTCAATATCAATAATTGATTTAATTTATTTAATATTAACGATCATGTCTCTCATCAAGTGTTATAGAAAAGGTTTTGTTATAAGTATTTTGGCAATGGCAAAATGGTTGTTAGCATATATAATTACTCTTATTATTTTTCCAAAAGTTAAACCTTATGTAAAAGGCATTATTGATAACGAATATGTTTTAGATGTTGGTTTAGGTATTGGTATTTTTATTATAGTAATTTTTTTAGTTTTACTTGTAAACAGAGGGATAGGCAAAGCGATTAGGTATACTGGTATTGGAAGTTTGGATACTGTGTTTGGATTCTTTTTTGGATTCGTGAGATCATATATTATTGCTGTATGTATATTTTCGGGACTTCATATTGTTTATAATTACGATAAATGGCCTATAAATTTAGACAAATCATTCATCTTTCCTTACTTAGAAAAAGGTAGTAATTATTTATTAAAAGAATTTCCAAATGAAAAAACATACAAGGACTCTAAAGAAAAAATTGAAGAACTTTAATTCAAAATTGAAAGAAGAATGTGGTGTATTTGGCATAAGCAATGCCAAAGATGCTTCAGCTCTAACTGCACTCGGTCTTCATGCTCTACAGCATAGGGGTCAAGAGGGTTGTGGTATAGTGAGCTTTGATGGTAAAAATTACTTTTCAGAAAAAAGATTTGGTTTAGTTGGGGATAATTTTAATAAAGAAAAAGTTTTAAAAAAACTTAAAGGTAATTATGCAATAGGACATAATAGATACAGCACAACAGGTGAGAATACCTTAAGAAATATACAGCCTTTTTTTGCTGATACTAATGCTGGAGGTATTGGGGTTGCTCATAATGGTAATTTAACCAACTCCATAGCATTAAGGAATAAATTAGTTGAGGATGGGGCTATTTTTTATACTACTTCTGATACAGAAACTATTGTTCAATTAATAGCAAAATCAAAAAGGAAAAAAACTATAGATAAAATTGTAGATGCTATTTTTCAAATTCAAGGTGGCTATTCCTTAGTTATGTTAACGCAAAACTCTCTTGTTGGTGTTAGGGATCCTTTTGGAATTAGACCTTTGGTAATCGGAAAATTAAATAATAGTTATGTTTTAGCCTCAGAAACATGTGCATTAGATATTATTGGTGCAAAATTTATTAGGGAAGTAGAAAATGGAGAAATTGTTTTAATCGAAAATGATGAATTAAAAAGTATCAAACCTTTTCCACCAAAAAAAATAAGGCCTTGTGTTTTTGAATATATTTATTCTTCGAGACCTGACAGTATTTTAAACGGTAAAAGTGCATATGAACATCGTAA
>MDTA01060568.1_pt1 | contig 21892 bp, 19 predicted proteins | sample 811151 | NCBI WGS metagenome assembly MDTA01 (sample SAMN05326648, study PRJNA326480) | marine metagenome | isolation source: seawater | place: Indian Ocean: South | collected 2010
ATTTTTTCTTTTATTATCAATGGGAAGGTATTAACATTTAAGAGTTCATTATTCAAATTTTTAATTTCATTTATTTTAAAACAACAAACAATATGATTATGTGAATAGGCTTTTGGCAAATCTTGCCTTCTAAATACGTTATTTTTTACAAATTGGAAAATTTTTTTGTTTTTAATACCCCATGTTTGAAAAGGATGGGTAATAACATTCGTAAAACCACACAAGCTTTTTACTTTTTTAGTTTCAATTTTATTTTTGGCATATGTGTAATTATGCTTACTTTTAGGGATTAGAGGAATATAAATTAACCAAAGTATTGTTTTTGAACTAAAAGTATTTTTTTTTATTATATCTTGCAAAACTTTTTTTATAGGAACTTTGGGTCCTGACAAATTTTTATTTCTTTGATAAAATTCGAATTTATTTTTTTTGCATCTTGCTTTAAACCATTTATCGTCTGAAGTTAGTATTATTTTTTCAAACCATTTTAAAGATTTAACAAATTTAGCAGTTTTGTTAAAATACAATCTATTTTTCATTGGAAATCCTTTACTATTTTTTCTGGCAGGAATTATTGCTACATGAGAATAATATGACATATCTAAAATTTTTTAATTTTTGTTTTCGCTTTTAATAAAAATTTTTCAGGGGTATGAAAAATGGATAGTTTGTTAACAAGTTTAGTTGCTAAAACTTTTCTATTTTTTAAATAAAGATATTTTATTGAAATAATTCCTCCATTACATATCACAGATACCCTGTTATTTTTTTTGTTAATTTTTATAACCCTTCCGTAAGAAAATGGATGATACTTATTATATTTTTTTTCAATTTTATGAAATTTTATGTTTACCTTATTTTTTCCAAGGTATGTAAATGCTCCTTTATATGGTTCTGAAAAAGCTCTAATAAATTTACTTAAGTCCTTTATATTCCAATCCCAATTAATGGCTCCATTTAGGTCAGAGTATAACCTCGGCAAATATGTAGATTTTGAATCAATTTGCTTGGTAGATTTTATTTTTTTGTTTTTTAAAATCAAAATTATAAACTTTTCTAACAGATATTTAGATATTTTGTCAGTTGAATTTATCATATCTTCAGGGATGTGATGATTAATTTTTGTTTTTATCTTTTTTTTTTTTCGAAGTATTACTTCACCACCATCGATTTGTTCATTTATATAGTGTATTGTCGCTCCTACAATGTTTTTTTCATTCAAAATTCTCCAACTATAAGTTCCACCACCTCTCTCCTCAGGTAAAAATGACGGATGAAGATTAAATAAATTATTGTTAAAATAATTTATTAAATTTGACCTAAAAATATTTCTGCAGGCGTAAGAAAAACCAAAATTAATTTCATTTTTCTTAAGAATTTGAATTACTTTTTTTGAGTTTACATTATCAAATTCAAATAACTGAATTTTTTTATTTTTACAAAAATTAAATATATTCTTATAGTATTTCTTATTTTTTAATAAGTTAATATCATATATATGTTTTTTATATGGATGAGTAAAAACAATAGGTTTTTCAAACTTATTTTTTAAAATTAATTCAATAAAATACGAAAGTAAAAAACCACTTCCAAAAACAGCGAACTTTTTTTTTTTTAAATTGTTATTTACGTTTAATTTCATAAATTTCGTCACTTATCTTTTTAAACAAAAAAGGGTATTTTTTTCTATTAATTTGATTAAATTTTTTAAAAATCTTTTTTAATTCATTTAATCTTATATTCTTTATTTTTTTTTCTTTGTAGTCTTTTGTAAAAATAAAATTGGGATTAATTGGAAGAAACCTAAACGTAAGTTTATAAATTGAAAAAAAATTGTGATATAAGATATTTTTGATTATACTTAATATTTTATATTTATTTACATAGGGTTTATTTTTATTTAAATCTTTGTAAATTTTTAGGGATGATTTTAAATTTTTAAATTCTGAAAATATATAATTTGAAATAATCTCTGAAGATGGTTTCTTTTTATCTAAATGAATAAGTTTTGCTAAAGATGAATTTAGCGGTTTATCTATTCCCTTATTTAATAACGAATAAGATATATCTTTTAAAATAGTATTAAAGTCAGAGCTAAATTTTCCAAAATTTATAAAACTTCTTTTATGAAAGGTATTAAGATTTTCCCTGTAACAAAATATTCTTTTTTGTAAAATTAGAGCCTCATAAACCGTTGTGCAGTGTGAATGAATAAAATACTTAGAACAAATTATCCAAGGTGTAGATGTAAACTTAAAAACAATCTTTAAATTTTTTGGTATTTTTCCAAATCTTTTTAAAACTTTTTTAAGATCTTGTCGCGGGTGAGGTCTAAAAATAAAAGTTTTTTTTGGGTTATTAATAGCTAATTTCTTTGTAAGATTAACTAAACCAATATAATTTTCATAATCGTTATCTAAATTTTGATTAAAATTGGTTACACTTAATTTATTTTTAAAAGTTTTTTCAACGTAAATTTTGTATAAATCTTCATTCATAACAGAATCGTAAAAAAAACTTGAACTTATGTAAATATAATCACCGTATTTTTTTTTGATATGACTAATTTGTTCTTTAAATATATTTTGATAATTAGATCTTAAGAAATCAAATTTTGGATGCCCAGTTGTTACTATCTTTTTTTTATTTTTGTTAATTAACTCATTTTTGAAAAATTTTTTTTCATTGTTTCCCCATAAAAAAAAATACTTAAAATTGCTATTATTAATAATTTTAAGGTTGATCCTATTCTCAATAAATAGTCTCGGCCAATGGTAAAAAGGGCCTTCCTCATCTAATGAAACCACATAATTATTTTTTAAAAGTTTTTTGTGAAGAATTGTTTTTTGCGTGGATAAACTTTTCTCAAAATAGATAATTTTTGATAGGCTATTTTTTTTTGAGAGAATAGTGTTAGATTTTGTTAAAACCAATTTTATCCTCTTACTTTTTTTGAGTAAAAAATATCCAATCAAGAGTTTTGTAAGCAGTTCTCTATCTTTTACCTCTATAGGTAAAATTACAATCATTTTTTTATATGTGACCTTAATTTAATTGCTATAGGTTTTTCTATGTCTAATATTTTTTTTTTTTCACTACCTTTTATCGCTTTTTCTAAAACTCTTACATCGCTAACTAAAGATCTAAATCCAATTGGAGTAATTGAAGCCGCCTGATCACTACCGTACATTGTTCTATCTAAAGTAAGATGTCGCTCTAAAGAGGTCGATCCTAAGCATACTGAAGCGAGTGAAATTAATTTTCCACCTTTTTCATGACCAGAATAGCCAACATTACATTTGTATTTTTCCCTAAGTATTTGAATCATGTTTAAATTTGCAATCTCATTTTCAAAGGGGTAAGCCGAAATACAATGCATAAGCTCAAAAGAACAATCATTATTTCTAAATATACTGACAGCTTTATCGATCACATCAAAATCTGACATACCAGTACTTATGAAAGTATGCCTCTTTCTTTTGGCGACCTCATCTAAAAAATTTTCGTCAATTATCATTGCTGATGCAATTTTGTTATATTTCAAGTTATATTTATCTAAAAATTTTAAACTTTTTAAATCCCAAGCAGAAGCGAACCAAATAATGTTTTTATCTTTGCAATATTTATCTATTTCATCATAATCTTTTTCGTCAAATTCCAAGCCTTGTTTTTGTTCTTTTTCAGTTGATCCAAATGGACTCACTCTTGGTTTTGCAAGCTGTTCCTTGGAGTATACTAGATCAACAGTCCTTTTTTGAAACTTTACAGCATCCGCACCAGCTTCTTTCGAGGCGGATATCATCCTTTTTGCTATATCTAGATCTCCATTATGATTTATACCAATTTCTGAAATTATAAATGTATTTGCCATCAAAATAATTCCCTACTATTAACAAACAATTTAATTTAAGCAATATAAATATCTTAAAAGGTTTATATTTTCAAAATAAATATTTTTTAACTTCTTTAATGTCTTCTAATGTATCAATTGAAATTTGTTTTGATTTCATAAAATAAAACCCTGTATTATTAGTTAAAGTTTTTTTTTTTTTAAGCAAACAGTTTCTTGTAAAAGCATAAGCTACTCCATTTCTAAAAAAAGTTTGTTTGAGTTGTTGTCTAGCAATTATTTTTGGTCCTTTTTGGTGTGCAAAGAAAAGTTTATTTCTCTTTTTAATTAGTTGTTTTGTAAAATGATATTTTAAATTTATTGGAGAAATTGACCATACAGAGTCATATCTATTTTTTATAATTATGTTTAAAACATTTATGATATCTTTAGGTTTTCTTAAAGGTGAGGTTGGTTGCAATAGTAAAACAATATCAAAGACCGTTTTCATTTTTTTTTCTGCCTGTAATAATGCGTGTCTCATCACAACATAATCGCTAACTTTATCTCCAGACAAATTTTTTGGTCTTTTAAAAAAAATTCTTAAATCATATTTTAAGGCCTCTTTTATAATTTTATCATTATCAGTACTAACAATGCTCAAATCAATAAATCTCAGTTTTTTTATCAATTTTCCAACATGTCCTATTAAAGATATATTATTTATTTTTCGTAAATTTTTTAGCCTTATACCTTTGCTACCCCCTCTCGCAGGAACTATTGCTAATATTTTTTTGCTTTTATACATAAAGAGGTTTTATTTTAAGTTTAATGTTATAAAATTAATAAATCAATTTACAAATAAAATAATGTGAAAAATAATAACTTATTATATGTATATGAAGAAAGAATTCCTAAAATTCTTCAAAATTTAGTCATATCTGAAATTAAAAAAAATAAATTTAATTTAAAAAGAATGACTTACAAAACACCTGTCAAAATACAAAAAAAACTTTTTGCATGGTCAGATGCTGTTTTTTTTGCACCGGGAAGATTTATTAGTTCAGATGTTTTTAAAGAAGCAAAAAAAGCAAAAATTTTTCAATTATGGAGCTCTGGTTATGATAAATTTAACTTAACTGCTGCAAAAAAAAATGGCATCGTAGTTTGCAACAACGGATCAGAAAATAATATTTCTGTTGCAGAACATTCAGTAATGTTAATGCTGTCTTTAAGCCGCAAACTTATTTATTTTAATAAAATTACAAAGGATGGAAAGTGGTTTGGAAATAGCCATGGGGTCGATTTAAATGAAATGAATAATAAAGTTCTAGGTATTATTGGTTTTGGAAAAATTGGAAGAAAAGTAGCAAAGATATGCTCTGGATTTAATATGAAGATTATTTATTATGATAAAAATAAACTATCAAAAAAAAAAGAAAATCAACTTAATGTTAAATATGCTAATAAAAAGGAAATTTTTAAAAAATCAGATATAATAAGCTTACATCTTCATTTAAATGAGGAAACGAAATATTTCATTAATCAAAAAAATTTAAAACTGTTAAAAAAAAATGTAATTTTAATAAATGTTTCAAGAGCAAAACTTATTGAGAGAAAAGCCATTGAAATTGGATTAAAAAAAAAAATAATTGCTGGAGTCGGTTTAGATGTACATTATATTGAACCAACCAAGAAGAACGATAATATATTAAATCATCCAAATGTAATTTCCACTCCTCATACCGCTGGATCGACGATTGATACTTATAAAAGAGTGATTATTAAATGTTTTGAAAATATTAAAAATAGGTTAAATAATAATAAAGTTCTGTGGAAAATATAGATATGTCTGTAAAAAAAGATCTAAATAAATGTTTTAATATAGCAAACAAAAAAAAACTTTTCATTTTTGAGCTAGCAAATAATCACAATGGCTCAATCGCTAATGGTTTTAAATTAGTACAAAGTGCAAAAAAAATTTCAAAATCAACAAAAATAAATTTTGCTATTAAATTACAATTCAGAGACTTAAAGACTTTTTTGTACAAAAAAAATAGAGTTAAGAATAAGCATATAGATAGGTTCAAATCAGCAAAGTTATCTGAAAATGATTATACGAAATTGTGTAAATACATTAAAAAAAACAATTTTACATTAGTTATTACTCCATTTGATGAGCCCTCAGTAAAAAAGGCAGTAAAAAATAAAGTTGATATCCTTAAAATTGCTAGTTGCAGTAATACTGATTGGCCATTAATTGAAAAGATAGCCCAAACAAAAAAACCAGTAATATGTTCCACTGGTGGATTAGATATTGATGGGATTGATAATATTTGTAATTTTTTCAGTTATAGGAAAATACCACTTGCGATTCTTCATTGTATTAGTGTCTATCCAACTGATAATTTGGATACGTTTAATCTAAACTTTATAAAAAGATTACAATCCAGATATCCAAATGTAGTAGTGGGATATTCTGGTCACGAAAGAGAAAGTAATTTTCTGCCTGTACTTACTGCATCTTCATTAGGGGCTCGAATTTTTGAACGTCATTTTTCTACATTTGAAACTAGAAATAAATATTCAGCTGACTCAAAAAATTTGAAAGAATTAATCAAACAGTTAAATGACAATATTAGATTATTAGGTCATGAAAATAAGAAAATAATTAACAAAGAAGAAGTTGATAGTTTAAATCAATTAAGACGAGGAGTTTTTGTAAAATCCAGTATAAACAAAAATACAAAAAATTTGAAAAAAAATGTTTATTTTGCTTTCCCAAAAATTAATAAAAAACAATTAGAACCAGGAGATCTTGGTAAAACAGTAAGTATTTCCAAAAAGTTTAAAAAGGATGAGGCATTAGTTACTAATAAAGTGGATAGCAATTATGAATTAATTAGAAAATATGTCCACAGATATAAATATATGTTAAACGAGGCTAATGTTGTGATTTCAAAAGATTGTAGAGTTGAACTATCTCACCACAACGGAATAGAGAATCTAGAAAAAGTTGGAGCTCTTTTAGTAACTCTTATAAATGGACAATATTGTAAAAAAGTCATTGCTTTATTCCCGGGTCAAAGACATCCTAAACACAAACACTTTAAAAAAGTAGAAACTTTCCATATATTATCGGGTGATCTTCAAATCATAAAAGCAAACAAAGTTTACAACTTAAGTGTTGGAGATAAATTAGATGTTTTCAGAGATGAATGGCATTCTTTCTCTACATTAAATGGAGCAGTTTTTGAGGAGATATCCACAGAGTCCATTAAAACTGACTCTAAATATTTTGATCCAGTTATTGATAAGACTGATAGTCTGATTAGAAAAACCTTTGTACCTAACTGGTAATTAGATTAACTTCTTTATATAGGCCATTGTTTTTATAGCACTGTTTGCATCTAAAATGTTCCCTGTATTTTTTTTTTTTAAACATTTATAAATATATTTTGCCTCATATTTGAAATCATCAGCTCTTGTTTTTTTAAATAAATAAATTTTTTTCTTTTTTCCTTGGATTATTAAAAGCCTATCATCAGAATTTTTATAATTATAGGTAAGTTCTATAAATATATTTTTTCCATATGCGCGTATATTCTTTTCTGTCGGAAAAGTAATGAAGTTTTGATGGATATTTAATATTTTATTTTTAGATAAGTATACAAGTTCAGCACTGGAGTCATAATTACATTGATTTTTTTTATACCAAATCAATTTTTTTCTTTTAAGTGAAATATTTGTTCCATCACCAATTAAATACTGCCCTAAGTTTATTCCATGCGAATGTTCGCAAAGAGATCCACCTCCAACTTTAGTATTGGATAGGTAACTTTCAGACAAAGATTTATACCAATAATGAGCTTTTAAAAATCCCTCTGTATTTTCTTTAAAATTTACATCAATTTGGCTAATCTTATTGAAATTTTTTTGAATTATTTTTTTTAATTTTAATGTAGATGGAAATAACCTATGGTTATATCCGCATAAAAATTTTTTATTTTTATTTTTTTTAACTATTTTGCTTAATTCCTTCAAAGTAGAAATATTAGGCTCACATATAGGTTTTTCTATTACAAAAAAATTTGAAAAATTTAAATGTTTTTTAATCAACCTCAAATGGCTTACAGGTGGTGTTGAAATTATTATTGCATCATATGATTGATTGTCTTTTTTCCCCTCAATTTCTTGAAAAATATTTTTTGGCCAATGTTTATATCTCTTTTTAAATATTTCAAATTTTGATCTTTTTAAGGCAGAAACATTTAAATCAGTTTGCACAATTTTCATAGGCATTTTGCTAAAAGCGTGAGCGATATGATTACCTGCAGATCCAGAACCTATGATTTTAATTTTCATTTAGCCATTAATATACTATAAGTTTTGATAATCAAATATCATGGCGCTTAAATTAATAAATAATTGGGAATTTGATGTTTTAGGTATCTATAATTATACTAAACCAGGTTCCTTTGAGGGTTATTTAAAATTTTTAAAAAGAAATCACAAAAAAATTAAAGGAGATTTATTAGAAGCAGGTGTTTTTCAAGGAAAATCTTTGTTATCTGTTGCCTTATATCTTAAAAAAATAAAGTCAAAAAAAAAAATTTATGCATTTGACACTTGGGCAGGTTTTCCCAAAAACTTAAAGCAAAATTATAATGATGAATATGAGAGATGGGGGGACTTATTTAAATCTAAAAATATTTCAAAAAAGCATTATAAAGAAGTACTTAAGAATCGAAAATATGCAGTCTTTAATAAAAGAATTAATAAAAAGAAACTAAATTCTTTTAATTTGTCAACATCCGGAGATTTTTCAAATTGTTCAGTTGCTGACATAAAACGTAAAATAAAATTTTTAAAATTAGACAATATTGTATTAATTAAAGGGCCTTTTAAATCAACTATGAGTGAAAAAAAATTAAAAAAATTAAAGCTCTTTTCTGCCATAATTGATTCAGATCTTTATGATAGTTACAAAGTGGCATTACCCTTTATTTGGAAAAGATTACAAAAAAAGGGCATAATTTTTTTAGATGAGTACTATTCACTGAAATTTCCAGGTGCCCGTATAGCTTGTAATGATTTTTTTAAAAAAAATAGAATTAAACCAAAAATGTTTAAAAAAATAAGTCAAGATTTTGAAAGATGGTACATTGAAAAGTAGTTTTTTTTGATGGAATACTTTAGTTATATTAATAGAATTTGGAGGTCTATTGAAAGGCATCACAAGTTAAAATTAAATTACTTTTTCTTTTTTAACCTTTTGACAGCCTTTTTAGAAATTTTATCTATAGGCCTTGTTTTACCATTACTCCATTTATTAATAGGTAATGATGTAAGTGAACAGAATATTGGTTTAAGCAATGAGCTTCTTTCGTCACTAAAAAATATTATAAATTTGGACAGTTTGTTGGGTGTTTTCTTGGTGATTTTAATAGTAATTTTTGTAATAAAAAATTTTTTTATTGGGTTTTTCATTTGGTGGCAAAAAGATTTTATTAAAAAAGTTCATATTTCAATAGCTCAAAGACTTTTTACTCTATACTTGAATAAAGAATATCCGTTTCACTTAAAGACCAATTCATCAATATTATTTAGAAATATCACTAGTGAAGTTGGGAGTTTTACAAATAGTTTAGCTAATATAATGATACTATTTACTGAAATAATAATTTTTTTTTTAATTTTTCTATTATTAAGTTATGTAAATCCTATATCTACATTAATTGTACTAGTAGTATTTGGGGTTCCATCTTTATTTTTCCTCTTAATCATAAATAAATACATAAAAAAATGGGGTGAAAAAACTTTAAATTATAATGCCAAGTCACTTAAATTTTTAAATCAAGGTTTAACAAGTGTAAAAGAAATAATTTTATTATCTAAGCAAAATGAATTTGTAAAACTTTTCATTGATCAAGTTAAAAAAATGCAAATCTTAGCTCGCACTACAAGTTCAATAAAAATGTTTCCAAGATTGTTTTTTGAAATTCTAACAATATTATCAATTTCTACCATTATATTTTATATGTATAAACAAGATAACGTTTCTCAAATAATACCAACAGTCGGTCTTTTTTTTGCTGCAGCCATTAGGGTTTTGCCATCTATTTATAAAATTATTTTCTCTTTTAATACAATTGGATATTCAATGAAAGCTGTTGAAATAATATCTAAAGATTTAAAGGAATTCGATGAAAAAAAAGATAATTTTTCCAAACTAGATTTAACAAACCTAAGAAGTAAGAACATCGAAAATATTAACATTAAAGGCTTAAGCTTTTGTTATGATAAGAAATTACCATTTATTTTAAAGGATTTAGAGCTCGAAATAAGTAAAGGAGAAAATATTGGAATTGTTGGTGTATCAGGTGTTGGCAAAACAACTCTTTTAGATGTTTTGTTAGGTTTATTAAAACCACAAAATGGCAAAATAACTTTCAATAATAAAGATATATATGAGAATATAAATGAATGGCAAAATCTTATTGGTTATGTACCCCAACAAGTGAATTTAATTGATGATACTATCTTAAAAAATATATGTTTTAATTTTAAGGACGAAAATTATGATCAAAAACACTTAAATGATGTTTTGAATAAATCTAAACTTAAAAAATTTATCGAAAATAGCGAATATGGGTTGCTATCAAAAATTGGTGAGAGAGGTACAAGAATATCAGGGGGGCAAAGACAAAGAATAGGAATAGCTCGAGCACTTTATAGAAAGACCCCGATTTTAATTTTTGATGAAGCAACAAACTCTTTAGATGATAAAACAAAAGAATCATTCATTGAAAATATAAAAGAAATTAAAGATAACAAAATAATAATTAATATTTCTCATGATCTAGATACACTTAAATTTTGTGATAAAATTTATGTTCTTAAGGATGGTAAATTAACAGATAAAAGAAAACTTAATGAGTAATAGAATTTATTCAGTAATAGAAAATAAAAAAAGGGAGTTAGACTCTAGGATTTTCTTCGCATTATTGATGAACGAAAAGGGGTTCACAGTTGGATTTGGAAAAAAACAAAATTTATATCAATACTCTAAATATCTAGGTAATGGTTTGTTCATGCTCAAGAGTTTAGGAGAAAGAAACTTGCAAACTATCATAAATCTAAAAAAAAATGGTCATTTGGTTTCTAGCTGGGATGAAGAGGGATTTGTTACTTTTGATGAAAAATTTACCAAGTTAAGGAATAATGTAAATTGTTTAAAGGAAATAGAATATTTATATGCATGGGGCTCTAAACAAAAAAAAGTGCTACAAAATTTTTTACCTGAGTTTAAAGAAAAAATTGTATCAAGTGGACATCCTAGATTTGATATATTAAAAAAAAAATACAGGTCCTTCTTTGAATATGAAAAAAATAAAATAATAAATCAATATGGAAAGTTTGTCTTAATTACAACCAGATTTCCAATGGGTAATTCGTCCATAGCAGAAATAAGATCAAAAATAAAAAAACCTAGTGAGTTTGCAATTAAAGACACCAACTTTCAACAAAAGACTATGAAAGTGTTTGTAGAATTTTTAAAAGTTGTCTCTAAAAAATTTCCAGAAATAAAAGTCATTTTAAGACCCCATCCTGGTGAGAATATTTCAATCTGGCGAGATATTTGTCAAGACTTTGAAAATATTAAAGTTGTATACGATAATCAAAATACTTGCAGCTGGATACTTGCTTCACAATATATTATCTCTACTAATTGTCATACATCAATGGAAGCTTATCTACTTGGGAAACAAAGCATTAATTTTGCCCCTATTGAAAATAAAGAGGTAGAATTTGAGATTTTTAAAAAAGTATCCCATAATATTTCAAAATTAGATGATTTGGTAAATTCATTTAGTAATTCTTTAAAAAATGATTTTAAGATTGTTTCAAAAGATTATGATATTGATTATTTGCTTGATAATATAGCCAATCATGAGAAAGATTCAATTGAACTTATGTATCAAACTATTAAGGATACGTTAAATAAGATTTTAGAATCAAAAGACAAGCGTCACTCAGATATAGATTTTTTAATTTTTAGAATTATCAAAAAATTAAAAAATTATAAAAATAATATTTTTCAAAATAAAGATATTAAAAAATTATCTTCGCAAAAATTTGATATTCTTACTTTAGACGAGATTAAAGAAAAGGTACAAAGATATAATTTTAGATTCGATATTGAAAAAATTCTAATTTCTGAAAAATACCCAGGTGTTTTTATTTTTGAAAGACAAAAATAATGTGTGGTTTTTTTGTAGTATACAACAAACAACAAAATAACTTAAATAGAGAAAAATTTTTTGAGTCTGGGGATTTAATTAAGCATAGAGGTCCGAATGACAGTTCATCATATTTTGACGAAAAAATTTCAATGCTTTTTTATAGATTATCTATAAGAGATTTATCGAATAATGGACGACAACCAATGCATAGTGTGTCAAAAAATTTGGTGATTGTTTTTAATGGTGAAATTTATAATTCAAAGGAACTTATGAGAAAATATAATTTAAAGAATTTAATTGGAAGTTCTGACACTGAAGTACTTTTGAAACTTTATGAAAAATTTGGAAAAAAAATAATTCCTGAACTAAATGGTATGTTCAGTTTTTTGATTTACAACAAATCTAGCAAATCCTGTTTTGTTGCTAGGGATAGATACGGAATTAAGCCAATATATTATTCAGAAAATGAAAAAAATATTGTTTTCTCATCCGAGATAAAGCCAATAATAAATTATTTTAAAATTAAAAATTTTGTTTCAAAATCTTTTGGTGATTTCTTTTTTAAGGGTTACATGGATCATGATGAGTTCACTTTTTTTGAAAATATTAAAACAATTTTACCTGCATCTTATAAACATTTTAAAATAAATGGAACAATATCTAATAAATATTGGGATATATATAATGCTGCCAAAATAGGTAAGCAACTTAATTTACCAAAGGTAAAGAATAAACTCAGAAATTTATTTGATAAGTCAATTAGTCGTCATTTGGTTTCCGATATTGAGGTTGGATCTTGTTTAAGTGGAGGGAATGATAGTAGCTCTATATCATCTAAATGTAAAAGTTTTTTAAATTATAAACTTAAAACTTTTACCTATGAATTTAATAATCAAGTTCGCGATAGAAATAGTGAGACAAAACTAGCAAGTAATTTTGCAAAACAAAATGACTTAGATAATTTCGAGGCAATAGTTGACGATAAATATGTATTGAATAATTTTAATAATTTGATTAAGGAAATTGAGTCCCCAATAACTTCATTGAGATTATTCGGAATCAGAAAGTTATATGAAACGGTTAATAAAAAAAATATTAAAGTAATTTTGGAAGGACATGGTGGTGATGATGTTTTAGCTGGATATGATTATAATTTTTTACCCTCACTGTTAGACGCAAATTGTAAAAGCAAAAACCCCATCTACAAAATATTTAATAAAAAAAACATTAAAAATTACGGTGTCAATAAACTAATAAATTTTATTAATTGTGTAAATTCACAAGGAAACTTTACATCTGATGGGACACCTTATTTAATTTTTAATCTTTATAATAAAGATTTTTTAAATGATTATTTATTAAAAGATAAAAATAAACCTGATAAAAAAAATTTGAATAATTTACAATATTCACAATTTTTAGAAATAACAAAAATACATTTACCGAGGGTGTTAAAATACGTCGATAGATTATCCATGAATAACAGCGTTGAGGCCCGAGTGCCTTTTTTAGACAATGACTTATTTAAATTTTGTTTCAGTTTAGACAACAATTACAAAATAAAAAATACAATACATAGATGGGTATGGAAAAAAACATTCAACAAACTTGGAATTAAAACTAAGAATAAAAAATCAATTACAGATCCTCAAAAAGATTGGTTTAAAACAACTCTTAAAGAATTGTTTGAGGATGAAATAAATTCACAACAAATGAGAAATTCAGATTTTTTCAATCACAAAAATATTATTGACTATTTTAATAATTATAAAAAAAGCAAATTCAGCTCAAGTTTTATTTTAATGCAAATTTTATCTTCAATCAAATTTATGAAATTGTTTAAATGAGCGAAAATATAAAAAAAATTTTAAGGAATAATTTATTAAATAAAGTAAAAATTTTTTGTCCATATAATAGAATTGACAATTATTATATTTACTGCCAAAAAATATTTTGTTTCAAAAACATTGAGTTTATTAGAAGTCTAGAAAATTTATCTGATAATGACTTGCTAATTCTTGATCAATCTTTTTTAAATATTTTTTTAAAAAAAGAGAGAGTCTACAAAAAGAAAAATATAAGATTAATTATCTTATTTTGGAACGGGGATCTGGATTATTTTTTGTATGAAAATCAGGTAAAGAGATTAAAAAAAAACTTTAGATTATATTGTTTTACTCTATCTAATTTTTATAAGATTCAAAATCTATACTTTTTAAATAATTTTAAGATCCAAGAAAAAATTAAAAAAATAAATGTTTCTGGACTAAATTTTTTAAAACAAACCAAACATAGATACCCATTAATATTTTCAATTATCAATTCTATTCTAAATTTCAATATTTTCAAAAAAATAGTATTTTCAAAAAAAATTATATTTATCGGGACAACTTCTATAAACAAAGATTTATTAAATAAAATAAAGATATACAAATTTGACAATAGAGTTCTGGAAATTATTGACAAATTTTATAAAAAAAAAATTTTTAATACAAATCATATTCCTTCAGACGAACTTTCTTTTTTAAAAAAGTTAAACAAATCTAATAATTTTAAAAAACAACCAATTCATAAAAAATTTTGGTTAATTAACTTAATTTTAAGAAATATATTCTTTAATCATTTATCAAAATTTAATTGTGTCTATATAAAAAATCAAAGATCAAATTCCTTTGATATTTTAAGATCTAAAATATTGAAAAAAATCTTTGTTATTGATGTCGGTTCTAATTGTGGAAATTCACATATTTCAGCAAGAGCTCTATATTGTTCTTCGAATTATAAGCGTAGAACTATCAAAGCAAATTTTTTCTCGCATAAAAAAGATTACAGTAAAATGAGTATATTCAATAATGAGATTAATTTAATTGAAAAAAAATTAAAAAGATTTTTGAATTTTAAACAATTTGATTGTTCTGAAACAAAATTAATTAAATTTATTAGCAGAAAAGGCTTATTTTAATTTATAATTATATTTCTTAAAGTCTTCCTTATAAAATTCATTTACTAATTCAATAGTATCTTTTCCCCATTTAACTCTATAAAATTTTGAAAAATATGGCCTAGGTATTCTATCTGGATATTTCCCCAGTTTTTTACTATCAAACTCGTTTTCTACATATTTAAATAAACCTTCAAAACCATTTTCTAATTTAAAAATTTTTGGATTGAATACCTCAAATTCATTCTGAGGTCTGAAATGATTATTCATATAACTCCTGTTTTTTTTGGTTTGATCTATTGCTTCTTTAATATAATTATTAAATGTTTTAAAGTTGAGTAGTCTTTTAAAAAAACCGAAATTAATCTCTCTTACGCTAAAAATTTTTCTAAAATTATAAAAATATTGACTTTCTAATCTTGAATAGGGGTTTCTCACAGTCATTATTGTAATCCCAAAATTTTTTATACCTAATTTTTCTATTGATTTAATCATTTCCTCAGAGTGAAGATGTTGACTGGGAATATTATTTCCCAACTCTCCTTTTTTGGAATGGAGACTTCTAAAACCAAAGTTTGATAAATATTCTGAAATAAATTCTCCTCCAGTTTTTGGAGGATGAATAAATAAAATATTTTTATTTGTATTTAAAAAGATCGGCATTTTAATTGTTGTAAATAAAACTCAATAATTATATATATACAATTTACTCAACTATCAATGATCTACAAAAAAAAAACTATTAATGTTTTTAAACCAAGGTTTAGATCAAAGGAAATACTAAAAGATTTAAAAACAATTTTTAGGACAGGGTGGACTGGCATTGGAAATAAAACAGTTTTAATTGAAAAAGATTGGGAAAAATATTCTGGTTTAAAAAATTCTTTGTTTTTAAATTCAGCTACAGCAGGCCTTCATGTAGCCGTAGAAGTACTTAAAATTGCACATAAGTGGGATTCAAGAAATGAGATAATCACAACTCCTATATCTTTTGTTTCTACGTCTCATTCAATTTTGTATGCGGGTCTTAAACCAGTTTTTTGTGATATAGATAACACAGGTACGCTAGATCCTAAAAAAATTTTGGATCTAATTAATAAAAACACAAAAGCAATTATTTTTGTTGGATTGGGTGGGTCGGAAGGAAACTTAAATAAAATTTCAAGTATTTGTAAAAAGAAAAATCTTAAGCTGATATTGGACGGTGCTCATATGTCAGGTTCATTTAATAATAAAAAAAAGCATGTGGGAAAAGAAAGTGATATTGCAATTTTTAGTTTCCAAGCTGTAAAAAATCTGCCAACGGCTGATGCAGGTATAATAAATTTTAAAAAAATGAATTATTATAATTTGGCAAAACAAATAAGCTGGTGCGGAATCAGTAAAAATACTTTTGAGAGAGAAATTAAAAAAAATATTAAACTTCAAACCTGGGAGTATGATGTTCCCTATTTGGGATATAAATATAATGGAAATTCAGTAATGGCTCTAATAGCCAAAACATCCTTGAAATATTTAGATAAAGATAATAAAATTAGGAGAAAAATATCAAAAATTTATCAAAAAAAATTAAAAAAGAATAATAATATTTTTATTGTTCCTCACTCAAAAGGCAGCTCAAGACATTTATTTTCAATTTTAGTTGAAAATAGAAAAAAATTAATTGATCATTTAAAAAGACAAAATATTAACCCAGGAGTACACTATAAATCCATACTTGAGTTTTCTTATTATAAAAATAATAAATTTAAGTCATCTAGAGATATGTCAGTATCTAAAAAATTTAGTAAAAATATAGTTTCTCTCCCTCTACACACTTTTTTAAGCCTGAAAGATATAAACAAAATATGTAAGTTAATCAATGGCATTACTCAGATCTAGTAAAATTATTTTTTTTGGTAAAATCAATGATAAATATTCTAATTTAGCATTTAATTTTCTTAAAAAATATTTTCCAAATTCTAAAAAGGTAATGACAAAAAATAAAGTTAGAGAGAAAATAAATGTAAAATTGAAAAGATTTGATTCTTTAATTTCATTTAAAACTAAGGTAATTTTCAAAAAAAAACACTTGCAAAACATTAAAGGTATTAAATTAAACTTCCATACATCATTACCTAACTACCCTGGAAGCTGTGGTGTAAATTTTTCAATTTATGATAAAAAAAAATATTTTGGTATAACAGTCCATCATTTAAATGAAAAAATCGACAATGGAAAAATCATTTATGTTAAAAAACAACGAATTACGAAAAAAATTAACAACGTTAAAAATCTATTAAATGCAACTTATAAATTGCAATTAAATGTGTTCAAACTTTTTATAAAAGATATTTACAAAGATAAAAATTTTGTATGTAAATCTGAAGAGTCACATAGAGGTTATCATTGGAATTCCAAAACATATAAATTAAAAGACTTAAATAATTTGTGTAAAATCCCAGAAAATGCAAATAATGAAAAGATTAATAGAATTATTTCATCTTGTAATTTTGGAGATTTTAAACCATATATAGTTAAAAACGGTAAAAAATTTTACTATTATGGATAATTAAGATGTCAGTTTTATATAATTTGAATAAAAATCTTGGAATAAGTTTATTTAATAATCCAAATAACCTAAATTATAATTTATTTAATTTCTTCTTTAAAAAAAATATATCAAATTATAAAAATTCAAAATTACTTGAAAAATACCATATAGATGGTTTTTTAAAAACTGATATCAATTCAAATGAATTAGTAGATTTTTTGTCAAAAGAAGTGGAAAATCAAAATCCAAAAAATAACGAGAAAAATCATATTTTTTTCGAAATAAATTCTGAAATGCAAAAAAAAATTAAAGAGCACATAAATTATAAATTTGGCGCAATGCTAAAGGAATTTGAAAATTATTACAGAAATAAGATAGCAGTTATAAACATCGACCTTAAAAGGAATTATGGATTGAATGACTTATCTTATTATGGTTCAAGAAATAGAACTAAAGAGAAAGAATACTACAATATGTATTTTCACTGTGATTATTATACAATGAATTACTTTAAACTATTTATTAATTTACATGATATAACTGAAGAATATGGACCTTTAAGTTTTTACAATATTCAGGATACTAAGAATTTTGTAAAAAAAGCAAATTATAAATCACGTAACGAATATAATAATATAGAGTTACCTGGAATAATTAAAAATTGTGGTAAAAAAGGAGAGAGTTTATTTTTGAATACACCACAATGTGTCCATAGAGCGAGTATACCAAAAAAAGGAAACTATAGAGATGTTCTTTTTGTAACTTTCGCTGCAACACCAGATAAAATAAGTGATTTGTTCCATTATGAAAAAGATTACTCAGATTCAATTTGGAAAAGGGATAAAACTTTAAGTAAAATGCTCGCTAAACCCAAGAACATGAGAAAAACTTTTCAACTTTATAGAAATCTCTCAAAAAAAAATTAATAAATTTTTATTTTTTTCTTTTTAATCAAACCGTTAATTATCTTTAAATTTTTAAGTAATTTTATTTTTGATGAGTTATTTTCAATATATAAATCACTATTATCAGAAGTTTTATGTTTAATTTGAATACCAACTATATTTTTATTCTTTTTATAAATTTTTTTTTTATCTCTTAAAATTAAATTTCTTAGGTTTGAACTAATATAAATACTCAAATAATCTTTTAAGTTTCTTTTTGCCCAGACTCTGTACTTTTTCGATGTTAAATTTGCAGATATAATCATGTTTATTTTCTGATTATTTAGATATTTAATAAATGAACAAAGTCTTTCGGCATTTTTATTCCTATCTTGCAAACTGTAACCTAGGTCATTTCTAAAAAGTTTTCTAAAATCATCTCCATCAACAAATATCATGTTTTTAATTTGTTTTTTTTTACTTTTATAAAAAGCTTTTGCAATCGTAGTTTTACCCACACCAGAAATTCCTTTAAACCAAATAATCATAATAGTTTTTTATCTTTCAAATACTTAAATATAATATCAGCAACAAATTTATTTCCATATTTATTAAAATGTCCTCCATAAATGTCTTTAAAATAATATTTTTCAAGTTTTTTATTTGCAAAATATTTTGAAATATCGATACACATGATTTCTTTTGATAAACTTTTATAAAACTCTAATGAATGTATCAAATATTTACTTTTAAAATCCAAAAGTTGAGGTGAAATTACCAAAATCATTTTCCTCTTATCTTTTGTAATCTTTTTATTCATCATAATAAGAAGAGACTTTAATTTTTTACTATGGGCGACTTCTTTATACATTTTATGCGATTGTTCAATGTTTTCCTGAAGTATTTTTGATAGGGCTTTATTGTAAAAAAATTTTTTTTTTGTAAATTTATATAAGATTAAATTATTGAATAATAATATGTTTTTTTTAAAATTCATTAAAAAAGAAAAAATATAAGGAAATTTAAATATATTTTTCAAAAATTTTTTTTTGTAGAAAAAATCATACTTTTTTACTTCATTTAAAATTCTATAAATTTTTTCTTGAGGAAGGCCTTTTTTTAATAAATTCTTTTTTAAAATTAATTTATGATTTTTAAGTAAATAAACAGGTTTGAATGCCATAATATTTCCAAATTCCCTATAATGTTTCCAATATGAGCTTATTCTCGCAATTGTTTCCGGGACTACGTTAAATATTACTATTTTGTTTTTTAATTTTTTATTATATCGAATGTATTTTAAAAAACTTTGATCAATACCATAGTTACCTACCCCATAATTGTAAACGTTTGATTTAATCTTTTTTTCTAAGAAATTTTCCCACGTTTCATCATCATTCACGTATCTACAGAAAGCAAAAGAGTCTCCAAAAACGCTTATCTTGTTTGATGAAAATCTTGAAACTCCTCTATTCCCCATTTTTGAAATATTAAAATGAGATTTTTGATCAGAAAATTCATACCCAGTAGAATTTTTTTTCCTATCCCAGCCAAGAATTTTATCAAAACTTTTTTTATAAAAATTGCTTAATCTTTTTTCCTCAAAACTTGGTTTCTCATCTTTGCTAGTAACTATCCATTTAAAGTCTTTCTTTAAAATATTTACGATAAAAAATAAAGAGACCTCGATAAGGAAAAAGTAAAAAAAAAATAAACTGATTTTATAAATCATTGAAAAAGTCTGTTGCTAAAGTCTTTTTGATACCATATTCGAAACTCTTAAATTTCTTGTATTTGAATGTTTTTTTAAGCAATTGATTATTTCCATGGGTTTTTTTCATATCTCCCTTCTGAAAAGGATAGTTTTTAAATTTAATTATTTTTTTTGTAATATTTTCTATGATTCTTATAACCTTTTTAATATTGATGTTTTTACCACTGCAAACATTAAAAATATTTTGATTAATTTTTTTATTTGAACTTTTAATTATTTTAAGAAGTATGTTTGCGATATCTTCAACATAAGTAAAATCCCTAAAGTGATTTCCACCATTGTACAAGTCAAGCAATTTCGCTTTTTTGATCTTATCTATTATTTTAGGAATAAACATATCAGGTCTACCGTATGGCCCATAAACAGTAAAAAATCTTAATCCGATCGTCTTAATATTATAGTTTTTCTCATAAAGAGAAGCTATTTTTTCATTAATAAGTTTTGTTTGTCCATAAAAATTTAATGGGTTAAGATTTAAATTTTCAGTAAAGGGATAATACTTGCAGTCTCCATAGACTGAGCTGGAGGAAGCATAAATGAGATTATTTAATTTTAAATTTTTCATAGATTCCAATATATTCGTGTATCCAGTTATGTTAGAGTCGATATATGCTTGTGGATTTATAAATGAATATCGGACCCCTGGTTGTGCTGCTAAATGAATAATAAATTTAGGTTTAAATTTTTTTAAAATATCATTAACGCTTTTTTTATTTTTAATATCTAATTTAAAAAATCTAAAATTCTTATAAATTTTTAATTTTTTGCATCTTTCTAATTTAAGATTAATATCGTAGTAATTATTATGATTATCGACTCCTATCACATTGTATTTTTGATCAAGTAAAAATTTTGTCACGTGAAAACCTATAAAGCCAGATGAACCAGTCAATAATATTTTATCTTTTTTCATAAAAATTTATAATTTTCTTAACTCTAGATGTCCATTGATAGTTGTTGACGTCTTTTATTGCATTTTTACCTAAGTAGTTCAATTGGTTTGATTTCGAAATCTCTTTTATGGAACTTGCCCATAACTTGATATTATTTGGGTTTATGAGAATAGAATTAATTTTATTTTTTAAGATATGTTTGTAAACTTTTAGATTTGATGCAATTATTATTTTACCAGAGGCCATATAATCAAACATTTTTAAAGGTGAAAAGTAGCTTTCTACATTAGTATTCTTTATCAAAACATTTATTTTCTTTTGATAAGGCATTAAAAGAATTTTGTAATTTTTTATCTTTTTAGTTAATTTATTATACGTAATAAAACCTTTGAAAATCATGTTAGGAGGAAAATCTTTCTTTTGATAATTGGCATAGGTTTTAAGATTACCGTATAAATGAAATTTAAAGTCAGGTAGTTCGTTGGCAATTTTTTTGATTATTTCTACTCCTTTTCCCTTTACAAAGCTGCCACTATAAAAACATGTATTAAGCATTACTTTTTTACTTAAATTTTCAAAATCTCTTGAATCTACAGCGTCATCAAGGACTAGACAATTTTTGTTATCTATATTTAAAAGAGAAATTAACTTTTTGTTTATTACTACAATTTTTAAATTGTTATGAAGTAATCGAATATTCAAAATTTTAAAAAAAAATTTTGTGACTCCCGTCATTTCAGTGTGGATTTCTAAAATGACGTTGTACTTTAAATAAGATAATATTAGTGCTGG
>MDTA01219554.1_pt1 | contig 21890 bp, 23 predicted proteins | sample 811151 | NCBI WGS metagenome assembly MDTA01 (sample SAMN05326648, study PRJNA326480) | marine metagenome | isolation source: seawater | place: Indian Ocean: South | collected 2010
CAATGGTCCAAGCGTGGAGGTATCTTTCCTACAATGTGGAACTCTTCCAATCCTCCACCGGAGGTGGAGGTTTTTGATCCAATAAAAAACGGCGCCTCAAGGAGGCGCCGTTTCCGTTTAAAGCGAATATCGCTTTAGACTTTTTGCAGATTGCCAGCCGCAGTTTTGCCGCGGTCGTTCACGACCTCAAAACCGATTTTCTGGCCTTCGACCAGCGGCGGCAGGCCAGCCTGCTCAACAGCGGTCGCATGAACGAAAACGTCCTTGCCGCCATCATCAGGTTGAATAAAGCCATAGCCTTTTTGGCCGTTGAACCATTTTACAGTGCCAGTCGCCATCTTTCGTCTCCTTTGACATAAGGCGCGCTTGCGAAACAAAAACGTCCCGCAAGCTGGTGACCGCCCCGCAAAGGACGGCCGGTTAGTGCAAACTCATGTCTTGGAAAAGTCGAAGTCTAGCAGACAGTGGCACCCTGGCAGGGATGCTTTCGGCGCCGAGGTCGGCCGCGGTTCGGCTGCGGCCCAAAACAGAAATTGCGAGATGAAATATAGGGGACCGCGCGCTCCGCCGCAAGCGCTGCCGGGCGAACTTTATGAGCGGCTTTTACATCAATTTGTAATAATAAAAGGACGGGATCGCCGCGGAAAAACCCGCTTTTTCATAGGCGCGCCGCGCCGGCGCATGCGCCTCGTCGCCGCCTGTCCCGACGGTCGCGACTTTCATGCCAGCTTCCTTCATGCGCCGAAGCGCAAAGGCATAAAGCGCTTCGCCGATGCCCGCGCCCTGAAGATCGGGCCGCACTGCGTTGAGGTCGATTTCGCCGATGCCTGTTTTCCCGTCGAGCGCGACCGCGCAGAACCCGGCAATCTCGCCGCCGCGTTCGGCGACATAAACCTCACGACCGGAATTGGGCGCGCAATATTTATCGAGGAGCGCAGCCTGCTCCTCCTCAGCCGCCGCGAAGGCCACTTGGGCGATCTCTTCGCCTACAAGCTTTCTAAAGGATGCAAAGACCGGCGCGAAGGCCGCCTCCCGGATCTTCTGAAGTGTGGGAAGGTCCGCTTGCTGGAAAGGCCGGATATGGCAACAGTCATTCACACTCCGGCCTGGTCTTTAGTCATCGCGGTAGACTTTTTCCTCGCGTTCATGACGCTCCTGCGCCTCGAGGGAAAGCGTCGCAATCGGGCGCGCATCAAGCCGGCGCACGCCGATGGGCTCGCCCGTCTCTTCGCAATAGCCGTATTCGCCGGTCTCGATCCGGCGCAGCGCGGCGTCGATTTTCGAAATCAGCTTGCGTTGACGGTCACGGGTCCTGAGCTCCAACGCCTTTTCGGTTTCGCTTGAAGCGCGGTCGGCGATGTCAGGCAGGTGATTGTCGTCTTCCTGAAGATTGTTCAGCGTGCCCTTGCTCTCTTTCAGGATATCCTGCTTCCGGGAAAGAAGCTTTCTTTTGAAATACTCCTTCTGGCGGTCATTCATGAAAGGTTCGTCTTCCGACGGGCGATACTCATCGATCTCGGACGCCGACATGGCTTTCTCCCAACTAACACGTCCCCAGGTCGGGGCCCCTTAAGCCCCCGAGTCGCGGCTCTCTATAACGGCGCGGCCCCGGCGGCTCAAGCAGACATTTACCCCTGCCGCGGTCGGCAGGGGTATGTCATATTTTTGAAATCTTGATTTTCAGTTGCCCTTGAAGCTCGCCGGCTCCGGGGGCTGACGGACGCCCCGCCGGGGCAAGGTCTGTCGCTGCGCCGCAACATCGCTCGCTGGCCCGGGCGACCTCCTCTTTCAGGGTCATCGCCAAATTCCCGACAATTCAACTCAAATGCGCAAGCCTTTGTTCTCCCGCGCTTTGTATGAACGGCAAGCCCCCAAACCGGGCGCAAGGCCCTCTTTGCGCATCGGCGGGAATGAATGGAGGACGGCCATGGGACAATCTCATCTGTGTACGGAGAATAGCGCACACGCTCTTGCGCCCGGCGCCCACAGGCTGTTGGGAGCTTGAATATGACCGATATGACGCAAGCCGCCGCCGAGCGGATTGAAGCGCTGATCGACATAACCGAAGCCCTCAATCTCATCTTCGATGAAGAAAACACCGCGCTGGAGGAGCGCCGGCCGGAAGACGCCGCGCCCCTTCAAGCCGAAAAAGCCCGCCTCGCCTCGGATTATGCGCGATCGATCCGCGCAGTCGCCGCAGACCGTGCGCATGTCGCGTCGGTTGACCAGACCCTCCTTGTGCGCTTGCGCGCCGTGACCACCAGCTTCGAGGCCCTCGCCGCCCGTCAGCGCACGCTCCTCGATCATGCGCCACACCCGTCTGCGGTCGCTCAAGGGGCATAGCAGCCCGCCGATCGCTCCTCCTCGTCACGCGCCCACCGGGATGTGATGAGGCCGCGCCGCCGCAATCTTTAGAATAATGCGCGTCTTCTCGCCCTAAGCCATTCTTATTGCGGCAGAAATTTTCCTTTCCCTGCGACAGCGCCAAAAGGAACGATTTTCCGCCGCTGCTGTCCTACATTTCGCCGCCTTTTACGGTTAAGCTGTGCTCACAGAAGCGGGGTGTGGGAGTCTGTCGTGAGAACTTCTGAAAACGGAGTCGAGCTGATCAAGCGTTTTGAGGGGCTGGAGCTCGAGGCCTATCAGGACATCGCCGGGATCTGGACCATCGGCTACGGCCATACGGGCCCCGATGTGGAGCCCGGCATGAAAATAAGCGAGCGCGAGGCCGAGGAGATGCTGCGCCGCGATTTGAAGCCGCGGGAGCAGGCCGTGGAAAGCGCGGTTAAAGTTCCCCTGAACCAGAATGAATTCGATGCACTGGTGAGCTTCGTCTATAATGTCGGCGCTTCTGCGTTCCGTGGCTCCACCGCCTTGAAGCGGCTCAACAAAGGCGACCGCGCGGGCGCTGCGGATGCGCTGACCTGGTGGAACAAGGCCACCGTGGGCGGCGTCTTGCGCGAGGTCATGGGTCTCACTCGCCGTCGGGCTGCTGAAAAGGCCCTCTTTCTGACCCCGACCGAAACCCCGCAGGTGCGCGATCCCGAGCAGATCGATGAGAACTCCCGCGCCAAACCCATGGAAGATACGCCGCGCCGGGGCAATATCGCCGAAAGCCGGACCGTTCAGGGCGCCACCATCGCCGGCGGCGCCGGGGTCGCGGCGTCCACAATGGGGCGGGACAGCGCCGAAGAACTCGACCAGGTCGAGACCAATATCGAAAATGGCGACGGCCTGACGGAGAATCCGTCGGCTGGCGAAGGGTCAAGCCCGCCGCGAAGCGATACCCAAGGCGAAGAAACCGGAGATGGACAAACGGATTCGTCAGGCGGCAGCGGCGAAGATACGGGCGAGATGGTTCAGGTTCCGGACAGGCCCTCGAAACACGAGGTCCATGCGGTCGAGGCGCAAGTGCAATTCGCACTGTTGATCCTCATCATCCTGTCCGTACTGTTTGTTATCTTCGCCCGCCTCGACGACTGGCGGAATTACCGGCGCTAGTTCGCCTCTTTCAGCAAGGTCCGCACCCGCTTGCGCAGGACGGGAAGCAATTCCGCTTCGAACCAGGGGTGTTTTTTGAGCCACGCATTATTGCGCCAGGACGGATGCGGCGTTGCGAAATAGCGCGGCGCATATGCGCGCCAGTTCTCGACCGTTTCCGTGAGCGTCTTCTTTGCATCCGCGCCGAGATGCCATCGCTGCGCATACGCCCCCACAAGGACCATGGTTTCAAGATTGGGAAGCGCCGTCATCAGCCGGTTGCGCCATTGAGGCGCGCATTCCTTGCGCGGCGGCTTATCGCCGCCCTTGGCGTCGAGACCGGGAAAACAAAACCCCATGGGGATCACGGCGACCCTGGAGCGGTCGTAGAAAACATCCTCGCCAATCCCCAACCAGTCGCGCAGGCGCTCGCCCGACGGGTCCGTAAAGGGCTTGCCGCTGACGTGAACGCGCGTGCCGGGCGCTTGCCCGAAGATGGCGATGCGCGCCGTTTTGGACGCTTGCAGCACGGGACGGGGTTCGTGCGGCAGCGGCTTGCCGGCGGGCTTTTCCACGCAAAGCCGGCAGGCGCGGATTTCACGCAACAGCTTGGGCAGAGAGTCTGGTCTGGGCGCGCTCATGGGACCGGGAATGTGGGCGCTCGCCGCCGAAGAGAAAAGGCCTATTCTCTTGACAAATGAGCGAGCTTGCCGGCGTTTTCTTCCCAGTGCTGGCCGTCAAAGGGGCGGATTTCGACCTTCGAAAACTGCGCCCGGTCCATGCAGCGCAGATTGAGGGCATAACCGTCCGGATTTGAGCGCGGAATGTAGAACGATTTGACGCCGCAGGTCTTGCAGAACCAGTGCCGCGCCGTTCCCGTATTGAAACGATATTCGGTCAAATGATCGTCCCCGGTCAAAAGCCGGAATTTCGACCGCGGTGAAATGACGTGAAGAAAGCCGACCATCTCGCACATGGAGCAATTGCATTCATCGGCGACGATGTCATCGGGAAGCTCCGCCTCCCATGTCACCGCGCCGCAATGACACCGGCCCGTCTTGGGACTTCTATTTGAGCTGCTCACGTCAACCTACCCAGATCAAACCGATGACCGCGCCGGTCATCAGCGTCGCCAGCGTGCCAGCGACGAGCGCGCGCGGCGCCAGCTCGATAACGTCCATGCGCCGGTCCGGCGCCAGCGCCGTCAGCCCGCCGATGACAATGCCGAGGCTCGAAAAATTCGCAAACCCGCAGAGCGAATAGATGACGATCAAGACGCTGCGCTCAGAGAATGTGCCAGGCGGCGCTTCGGCGAGACGAAGATAGGCGACGAATTCATTGAGCGCGGTCTTCAGCCCCATAAATTCGCCGGCCGCTTCGGCTTCCGACCACGGCACGCCCGCGAGCCACATGAACGGCTCGAACACATAGCCGAGAATACGCTCAAGGGTGATCGGCGCGCCGGCGACGTCAGGAAGCGCCGTAAGGATGATATTGATCAGCGCCACCGCCGCGATGAAAGCGATCAGCGAGGCGAGAATGTTGAGATAAAGCCCAAGCCCGTCCGTGACGCCCCGCATGAAGGCGTCCATGGTGCCGCCATAGCCGAAATCGTCCGCCGCATCGACGGGCGTCGGGGTCACCCCTTTTTCTTCCGGCATCATGACTTGCGCCATCAGGATCGCGGCGGGAACCGAGATGATCGACGCGACGATAATATGGCCGAGGATCGACGGATCGATATCCGCCAGAATGATGGCGAAGACAGCCATCACCGAGCCCGCGACTGTGGCGAAGCCGCCGGTGATGACGATCAACAGTTCCGGCCGGGTAATTTTCGAAAGATAGGGACGGATCAGAAGCGGCGCCTCGGTCTGACCGAGAAATGTGTTCGCCGCCGACGACAAGGCCACCGCCCCGCCGACGCGAAACACCTTTTCGAGCAGGAAGGCGAAGCCGCGCACGAAGATCTTCAGAATGCCCCAATGCCACATTACCGCGGAGAGCCCGGAGAAAAAGATGACGAGCGGCAACGCGCCGAAGGCGAAACTGAACATGGCCCCTTCATTCACGACTTCGAACGGCGCCTCTCCGCCGCCGAGATAACCGAAGACAAAGGTCGTCCCTTCGCGGGTCGCCGCCTGCAACACCTCCACAACAGTCTGGAGGGAGGCGAGGCCCGCCCGCGCCCAAGGCTGATAGAGGAGAAAGGCGGCGATCAGGATCTGGGCCGCGACGGTCCAGATCGCGGCGAAAAACGGAAAGCGCAGCTTCTGGCTCGAAAACAGCCAGGCGATGAATATGAAGACTGCGAGCCCCAATGCGCTCTGCCCCCGCAGGCCGATCTCGCTCAATTGCTCCGGCAAATCCATGAACCCCTCAAAAGTCGCCCCATTTGCCAGACGCCGCGGCGGCGTCGCAAACCGCCCTTTGTATGCCGCCGGCAACTATGCGCAACCGCTGCGCCTTTGTCACTGATTCTGTTAAGTTTCTTTGCTGCTTGCGCCCTGCAACGGGAGCACTATGGTGCGGCGCAAAGTCAAATCTTGAAGGACCCCGCCCATGTTGCCAGCGCCCCGCGCCGATCTCGTTTCCAACACGCTCGACTATGAGGTGACCCCGCTCGTCAAAGCCACGGGCTTCCGTGAATATGACGCTCGCTGGCTGTTCGAGAAGGAGATCAATCTTCTGGGCATCCAGGCGCTGGGGCAAGGGCTCGGCACCCTGATCCGCGAAATGGGCAAGGAGCCGCGCATTGTTGTGGGCCATGATTTCCGCGGCTATTCCGCCTCGATCAAACAGGCGTTGACTGTCGGCCTCATGACCGCGGGCATTGAGGTCAACGATATCGGCCTCGCCCTGTCGCCCGTCGCCTATTTTGCGCAATTCGATCTCGACATCCCTTGCGTCGCCATGGTGACCGCGAGCCATAACGAAAATGGCTGGACCGGCGTCAAAATGGGCGCGGCGCGCCCCCTCACCTTCGGACCTGACGAGATGGGCCGGCTGAAGGAGATCGTCTTGAACGGCGAATATAAATCCTTCCCCGGCGGGGCCTACAAATATGTGGAGGGATTGCGCGAGCGCTACATCGCCGATGTCGTCAATAACGTTTCCTTTTCGCGCAAGATGAAAGTCATTGCCGCCTGCGGCAACGGCACCGCGGGCGCCTATGCGCCGGAGGCGCTGGAGCGCATGGGACTCGACGTGATCCCCATGGACGCCGAACTCGATCACACCTTCCCGCGCTATAATCCGAACCCGGAAGATATGGAGATGCTGCACGCCATGCAGGACGCTGTCAGGGAGCACGGCGCCGATGTGGCGCTCGGCTTCGATGGCGACGGCGACCGGTGCGGGGTCGTGGATGACGAAGGCGAGGAGATTTTCGCCGACAAGATCGGCGTCCTGATCGCGCGTGACCTTTCCGAACAGCATCCGGGCGCGCAATTCGTTGTGGATGTTAAGTCAACCGGCCTGTTCGTCACCGATCCGGTCTTGATCGAAAACGGCGCCAAAACCGAATACTGGAAAACCGGCCATTCCTATATCAAGCGCAAGAGCCACGAGATGGGCGCGCTTGCGGGCTTCGAAAAATCCGGCCACTTCTTTTTCAATGCGCCGGTAGGACGCGGATATGATGATGGCCTCGTCGCCGCCATCGCCCTCCTCCAGATGCTCGACCGCAATCCGGACAAGAAACTTTCCGACTTGCGTAAATCGCTGCCCATGACCTGGTCATCGCCGACCATGTCGCCCCATTGCGACGACGAAAAGAAATATGACGTCGTTGAAAAGGTGGTGAAGGCTTTCGAAGAGCGGGCGAAATCCGGCGGGACGATCATCGGCCAGAAAATCCGCGACGTGGTGACGGTCAATGGCGTGCGCATCACCGCTGAGGACGGCACCTGGGGCCTTATCCGCGCATCCTCGAACAAGCCGGAGCTTGTCGTTGTGATCGAAAGCCCGACCTCGAAGGAAAACATGAAAAAAATGTTCGAGGAGATGGATGCGGAGCTACGCAAACATCCGGAAGTCGGCGAGTATAACCAGAAGATTTAAGAGCGCTCATCCGCACCGACAAAGGACAATAAAAATGTTAGGGAAGTTCGTAATTTCAGCCGCCCTCGGCCGTACCGTCTTTTTCGCCGCCGCCCTCGCCCATGACCCGAAAGTCGTCATGCCGGGCGAAGGCAAGCCGGTGGCCGTGCCGTTTCACCCCACCACTCTCTTGCTTTCCGAAAATGAAAATGAAGGCGGGCTTTCCTTCTTTGAATTCCGTGTCCCGCCTAAAACGCCCGCTGCGCCGCCTCATATTCACGAGGCTGAAGACGAATTTTTCTATGTAGTTTCCGGTGAAATGTCGTTCCTTGATCGCGATAAAGTCGTTGTCGGCGGACCGGGAACATTCCTCGCCCTCACCCGGAATAACCTCCACGCCTTCTGGAATCACAGCGACGAAGAGACGGTCATGCTCGTCGCCGCCTCCAAAGGTAATTTCGAAAAGTTTTTCGATGAAGTCGCCATGGCCGTTCAGGCGGAAAAACCTGCTTCCGCCGAAGCGATGGGCGCGCTTATAGGCAAAACGGCGGCGGCGCGGGGCATCACCATCCGCATGGATGCGGTGCCGGATGAAGCGAAAGCGCTCTATTTCGCGCAATAAGCCAAGCTGACCTCAGTCCGCCAGCCCCATCTGGCTCGGCTTATCCTGATGCGGTTTCGGATTGGCTCCCTTGGCTTCGGCGATGGTGTCGACGCATTCGCCGTCCTTATTGACAGGCTTATACATCACAGTGTCGCCGTCGGGCGTGCGCACTTCCATGGCGTCGCCTTCCGCCATCATCCTGTTATGACGCATCTTGCGCAGAAAACGTTTTACCGTCATCGCACCTTCACCGAGGGCGAGCGCGGTCATTGCAAATGAAACGAATTTCCTCATGCCATATGAACAGGGACTTTGCGGAAAAAGTTCCCGCAGCACAGCGCCCGCGCACCGCCTATTGGCGGCGTTACGATGAGGGTTAATCAGTAATGCGGCGGCGGCGGCTCGTTGTGAACGCCCTGCTCGACCGCCTCTTCCACCGCCTTCAACTGATCGGTCAGGCGCGCCACGTCGCGCTTGAACGCCTCAAGGAGCTTCCACTGCTCGGTCAGGGCCTCTGACAACTCTTCAATCGTCTGCTCCTGAAAGGCTGCGCGCTCTTCAAGCTTTTCAACCCGCGCCGTCACAGCGTCGTCACTCATGAAAGTCTCCTCCGCATTTACGGCGCCGCCCAGCCGATCCACGTTCCCGATAGCGCAAGCATGGTCGCAACCGCAACGGCCCCGAGAATGCCGGCCGCCGCAAGCCGCGGCCCGTGAAGACGGGTCCACAACAAGACGCCGGACAACACCATGAACATCATGGCGCCGGCCATCGTATCCATGATCAGGATAAAGAGCTTGTTGACGCCCACAACCTTGTGAAGATCGATCAGGGCTTTCAGAAGGCTGGAATTGGTGCGCTTGACGGAGACGCGATTGGCGCCTCGTTCATAGTCCGCGCTAATGACGGCGTTCGGGCCGCGAAAACTCACCGAATAACTCGGCGCCTCTTCAGCCCGCCGGCCGCCAAAGGAGACCGGTCCGCCCGCACGGCGGCGGCCCCGCGACGGTTCTTTATCGATCGCAAACTCTTCCTGCATCCACGCGGCAAGCGTCTCCTCGCTGGTGATGAGGTCCGGCTCCACCGGCACGGAAAGGGAGGCCACTTCTTTCGCGACGCCGCCCTCGATATGCATGATCGCAGTGCGGTGATTGAGATAGAATCCGGTGAGGCCCAGACAGAAGAAAAACAGGGCGCCGTAAAACCCGGTCCAGGCATGACCGCGGCGCAGCCAGGTGAGAACCGTATTGGTCTGAAAATTCCTAGGAATAAAAAGATATCCGCCGGCGCGCCGCGCGGGTTTCTTTTTGCTCTCGGGTTTTATTTCATCCACCATGACGTCCCGTCCTTGCTGAAAATTATCCGTATCGATCCTGTTTAACGGGCCGGCGGCGCAAATCCATCGCGGCCGGTGCAAGACAAAATGTCTCACATGGAAAAGCAGGGCGGCGGCGAACCGGCCGCCCTCGCCTCGATGGCCTAGCGGGAAAAATGCAAGCGGATGAAAGCGCCGCGCCCATTCCCCGGCAGGCGTTCGCCGATTGCAACATCGGACTCCGCGACCCGGTTATAGCCTGCGAGATGCTGGCGATACGCCTTGTCGAAAATATTGGTGACGCCGGCGGATAGGGACACCCCTTCCGCGATATCGATATCGCCGGTCAGGTTGAAGAGGACATAACCGTCCGTCGCCTGTTCGCTGTTGGCCGCCGAGACCTTGTTCTGATCGGCGACCAGCATTGTTTCGGCGCTAAGGGACCAGTTCGCCCGCTCATAGGTCGCGGCAAGCGAGGCGTGGGGCGGCGCGACGCGGTAGAGGTTGTCGTCAATATCCCGGCGCTTGCCGCGCACATAGGAAAGGACGCCGTCGAAGCGCAGATGCCCCGTCACGGAGACGCCGCCATCGACATCGACGCCGTATAGCTCGGCGTCTACATTGGCGAAACGCAGCGGCGTCGGATCGCCGTTCATGGCCGCAATCATTTCCTGAGGACTGTCGATCACGCCAACCGTCGCGTCATAAGGAACGCCCTGAACGTAATCGTCGATCCGGCGATAGAAGAATGTCGGACGCAGATAAAAGTTTTCGCTGCGCCAGTCGGCGCCGGCTTCTGCGATCCATGCGGTTTCGCTGTCGATCTGCAAATCGCCCACATAGACATTGCCGTCTGCAAGACCGCCGCTCGCCCCTGTGGGCAGCCAGGAAAAACGCTCCACATAGCCTGGCGCGCGGGTTTTATGGGCCAGCGTCAGGCGCCAGGAAACGCCCTTCGCCTCCTCCGTCCACAATCGGACGACGCCGTCGACGGTTGTCTTGTCCCATGCGCGGTCGGCCGCGTTGAACGCATTGGCGAGACTGACCGGCCCCATGGGCAAGGCGGGCCCGAGCGACGCTTCCCCGGCGGAGGCGTCATGGAAATCGGCGCGAAGCCCAAGCTCCGCATTCAGCCAGCCAGCGGCGCCCGTCCATTCCACGAAAACGCCTTTACGCTGCAGCTGAATGTCGCTGAGAGTATCGATGAAGAAGTTGACGTTGTTGGGATTGGTGATCGTCACATCCTTGTCGGCGTCTTCCATATCGAAGCCGAGCCGCAAACTTCCGTCAGCGGCCGGAAGGATAACAGCGAATCGGCCCGAAAGCGTGCGCGCCTTTGCAAAGGTTTCGCGATAGCGCATGGGGTCCTGCGGCGCCGGACGCAGATCGAAATTGTTCATGGCGTGGTCCACATCGGCGATGGAGAACGCGCTTTCGAGGTTGATCCCGCCAAGAGCGCCGTTCCATGTGAGCCTCGCAAAATCCGTCTCGAAAAAACGGATATCCATGGGGAATGGCGGATTGCCCGTGGGCCCGGTCTTCTGGCGGCGGATGTCGACGCCGAATTCCTGATCACCGAGTTTCGCGCCGGCTGACGCGCCATAGACTGCGCGCTTGTGCGACGACGAAGCGATGGTTCCGCCTGGAAACTCCACATCCTCGCCTTTTTCATAAGACCCGAGAATGTTGAAGCGATAAGTCGCATTCGCAGCGCCGGCGACGCCGCCGACCGCATAGCTGTCATCCACCGTGCGGCCGAGCGCCGTCACGTCATAGCCAAGGCTCCAATCCGAACCTTCGGTGAAATCCACGCGTTTGAATTGCGCATCAACACCGCCCGCAAGACCCGGCCCGTTGCGCACCGGGCTGACGCCGCGGTCAACGACAATGACCCCGACCAGTGGCGCCGGCGCATAGTGCAGCGGCGGGTCCATCAGATTGGGGCCGCCCGACGCAAAAGCCTGACCATCCATGCGGATATTCAGCCGCTCGCCGAAGAGGCCGCGATACTGCACCTGTCCCGACAAGGCGCCATTGTCGATCAGGGCGGCGCCCGGCAGGCGCGCAACAATGCCGGCGACATCGGGTCCGGCGTCCGGCGTGAAATCCGGCGCCGTCGCATCGACGGTCATGGCGCCGCGCGGCGAACCGGTGACGACAATGACATCTTCAAGCGCCGGCGAAGAGGTTTGCGCAGCGGCCTCGCCACAATTGAGGAAGCCATAGCTAAAGACGCCCGCGACGCTCGCGGACAGAAAAAGGGTGGTTTTCATTCATACACTCCATTGCACACCCGCATCACCGGCGGGGCGACAAGTCTGATCAAAAAGGAAAAGTTGGATCAGGCGTGGAGCGGCGGCCCGCGCGAGGGCGGCGGCGAGACAGCGCTCTGGCTGTCATGGAAAACCGATTGCGCGCGCCATAAGGGCGACTGTGCGAAGGCGACAGGAAGGCCGGGATCGTCAGGCGCGCTCGCCGGGGCGAATAAGAGACTGAACGACGCGAAAGGACATTGTCCCGCTTCATTGACGGCTGGCGCCGGCGCGCCGTCGTCTTCCGTCACTTCGCCGGTTTCAGGATCGAGAAAGGCGGGCGTCTCACCCATCCCCGTACAGATCGTAATGGCGATGCGTCCCGTCGCCTCATCATGTCCGATCATGTAGCCGATTGGCGTAATCGCCCGCAGGGCTGCCGCAACTAGCGCGGCAACCAGCAAAAGTCGCATCCATGCGGCGCCGGGCGCAAAAGCGGCCCGGCCGGCATGACTATGACCATGGAACAACATGGGACGAAGACGATCCTGAGTCGAAAATCAGCGGCACCCTATCGCGCGTTCCGTTATGAAAACACTTTCGAAAGCTAGGGCTATTCGCCGCGCGTCAGCGGCTCCACCGGCAGGCGTTCTGCAATCCATTCTGAGAGGCGTTTGCGATCGCTGACGCCGATCCGGCCATAGCCGAGCACGATCAGCCCTTCCTCCTGCAGCCGCGACAGCGCCTTGCCGACGGAAACGCGGGAAACGCCCAGCGTAAAGGCGAGATCGGCCTGATTGCATTCGATCTCATCGAGATATTTCGCCGAACGCGCCATGCCGGCGATCAGTTTCGCCGCACGCACATCAATGGGAAGTCGCCGCATGTCTTCCAGAAAATCGAGTACGGAATAGAGCCGTTGCGTCATGGCGATCACGAGCGCACGGGCCAGCGCCGGTTCATCATCAAAGATGCGGTCAAAGCGCGGCTTCGAGATCTGCTCGATCACTGTCTGCCCCTCCGCTATCGCGTCATAGGCGCGGGGCAAACGCGCAAATAATGTGGCCTCCCCAAAACAGTGACCCGGCCCCAATATGGAGGTCGTGACATAGGAGCCGTCGACGCCAGGGGTTGCAAACCGCACCGCGCCGGACCGGACAATAGACAGGCCGGGCTTGGCGTCGCCCCGGGAATGGATCGTCTCGCCATGGTCATAGTCAATGACGGACGCCGCGGCGCTGAGCCGGGCGGCCAGCGTCTCCGGGAGCAGATCGACAAGGGGTCCCGACCCGAAATCCAGCAAATCCGCCATAGTCACCAAATGCTAAATTCTTAGCATTCTAGGCCGCAAGATGGTGCTAATCAAGACTGAGAGAGAATGCCGCCCAAAAGAAAGCGGCCCGGGAATTAAGAGGAAACAGCCCATGAAAACGGAAATGCTCGTCATTCTCGGCATCTTTGCGAGTTTCGCGCTGCTCGAGATCATCTTCACCGGTTTCTTTCGCAAGCCGAACCAGACGCGCCAGGATGCGATCGTCGAAATCGTCTCCACGCTGACCCTGATCCTCGTGACCCAGCCGCTGGCGCTTCTGGGCGGGGCGACGGTCGCGGCGCTGATCGCGCCCGGCGCGCAGGACGCGCTCGCGACTATTCCGGTCATCGCCGGCATTGCGCTGTTCCTGATCTTTGACGACATGATGCAATATTGGTGGCACCGCGCCTCGCACACATTCCCCTGGCTCTACAATCTCCACCGCCCGCATCACAATGGCGAATATCTCTCCATTCGCGTCGTCTACCGCAACAATCTTTTCTATTATCTCTTGATGCCCGGCCTGTGGTTTTCCGGCGCGCTCATCTATCTCGGCCTCGGCTGGATTTATGCGGGCTACATCATCGTCAAAATGGCCGTCATCTATGGCGCGCATTCCGACGTGCGCTGGGACGAACCCCTTTACAAAATCAAATGGCTCTCCCCCGCGCTGTGGGTCGTCGAGCGTCTAATATCCACGCCGGCGACCCATAGCGCCCATCACGGCAAATATCAGGCCGACGGTGTGACGAACTACAAGGGCAATTACGGAAACCTCTTGTTCTTCTGGGACGTGCTCTTTGGCACGGCGAAGATCACGCGCCGCTATCCGGAGGAGTTCGGCGTCGAGAACCTGCCCGAGACCACCGCGGCGGAACAATTGTTGTGGCCGCTGGTGCGCAGGAAAGAAGACAAAGGCCCGGTGGTTGCGCCCGCTGAATAATCAGTAACGGGCCAGCGCCGAACCCCAGGCAAGACCGCCGCCCAGCGCCGCAAACACCAGCAACTGCCCGCGCTTGATGCGCCCGTCCCGGATGCCGGCGTCGAGAGCCAGCGGGATCGACGCCGAGGACGTGTTCGCATGTTTGTCGATGGTGACGATCACCTTACTCTCGTCGAGTTCGAGCCGCTTGCCGCAGGATTCGATGATGCGGATATTCGCCTGATGGGGCACGAACCAGTCGATCTCGTGACGGCTCACCTTCGCGCGCTCGGTCACTTCGAAGACGGCGTTTGAAATCTGTTCGACGGCGTTGCGGAAGACTTCCTTGCCGTTCATGCGCACCTTGCCGACCGTACCCGTGGAGGACGGGCCGCCATCGGCATAAAGATGTTTCGCCAGCCGCCCGTCCGACGACAGATAGGTCGCAAGAATGCCGCGCGGATTGCGGGCCGTCTGCGGCTCCTCCCCGGACAGCACCACCGCCCCCGCGCCGTCGCCGAAAAGCACGCATGTGGCGCGATCGTCCCAGTCGAGAAAACAAGAGAGCTTTTCCGCGCCGATGACGAGGGCGTGCTTCACCTGCCCCGTCTTGATAAAATCATTGGCGATGTTGAGCGCATAGAGAAAGCCGGCGCAGGCGGCGGAAATGTCGAAGGCGATGCCGGGCGGCGCGCCGATCTTGTCCTGCACGTAAACGGCCGTCGACGGAAAGGTTTTGTCCGGGGTCACTGTCGCGACGATGATGAGGCCGATATCCCTGGGTTTGAGCCCGGCCTGGTCGAGGGCGGCCCAGGCGGCGGCGGTCGCGAGGTCTGAGGAGGCCTCGTCTTCCGCCGCGAAATGGCGCTGGGCGATGCCCGACCGGCTGCGGATCCATTCGTCGGATGTCTCCACGATTTTCGCAAGATCGTCATTGGTGACGACTCTTTCCGGCAGATAGGAGCCTACGCCTGAAATGATCGTTTCCATCGCCCTTCCCCAAGTCGCTGGGGGCACTTTAGGCAAACGCGCCGCCGCTGACGACCGTTAATTCGCCGCACTGCACAATTTTTAAGGTAGACGGTTCAGCTCGTGAACACATCGAAGGCGAGCGCCCCCGCGGCGGCGAGGACATAGAGCCCGAACCCCTTGGACAGGAGCCCGGCGTCGAGATGGTGCGCCGCCTTTGCGCCCCAGGGGGCGGCGATCCCCGCCATCAGCGCCATCACCGCAAAAGCCGGCAGGTTCACATAACCGAGAGACAGGGGCGGCAGGGCGTCCGCCGCCAGGCCGGACAGGATGAAACCGAGAACCCCGGGCGCAGCGACGGCCACCCCGAAGCCGGCGGCGGTCGCGATCGCCTGATGCATGCTGCGCCCGGCGAGCGTCATCACCATCACCCCCATTGCGCCGCCGCCAAGTCCCATGAGGCTTGAGAAAAAGCCGGTGCCGAAGCCGAGGGGAATTTTCATCCGTTTGCGGTTCAGGCTGACGGTTTTCACATGGCCGCGATCTTTGGCGAACAGCCGCCGGTAGGCGACGTAAAAGGCGCCGCCTGCGAACACAATCGTGAGAAGCTCCGCCGGCGCCCAATGGGCGAGGAGCCCCCCCGCCCCGGCGCCGCCGGCAATCCACGGCGCCCAGTGCCGCAACATCTCTCCGTCCACATGGCCGGCGCGATGATGCGTCGCGAGCGAGCGTATCGAGGTCACAATAATGACGGCGAGCGAGGTGCCGATGGCGGTTTTGAGGCTCGGACCTTCGGCATAGCCGAGCAGATGAAAGATCGCATAGAGCGCAGGCGTCGTGATAACCCCGCCGCCAATGCCAAAAAGCCCGCCGGCGAAACCCGAGGCAAATCCCGCCGCGAGCAGCGCGGCGATCAACACCCAATGCTCGGCGATGAAAGTCATCTAGGCCGGCTCGCGCGCGCGCATGGTTTCCAGCGCTTCGTCGAGAATGGTGGCGCGCGCAGCGCTTGCATTTTCCGATAGGAAACGCCGCCACGCCCTTGCGCCGGGCGCGCCATGGTAAAGTCCGAGCATGTGGCGCGTGATCGAATGCGGCCGCACGCCTTTTTCGAATTCGCGTTTTACATAAGCCGACATTGCCCGCACCACCTCTTCGCGCGACGGCGCAGGCGCGTCTTCGCCAAAAATCTCTTCATCCACCGACGCCAGAAGGTAAGGCGCGCCATAAGCGGCGCGGCCCAGCATAACGCCGTCAAAATCCGGCAAGAGCCCCGCGGCGTCAGGAACGGTTTCAATGCCGCCATTCAGAATGATCGAGAGTTCCGGCTTTTCGCGTTTCAGGCGCCGCACGAGATCGTAATCGAGCGGCGGGATGGTCCGGTTTTCTTTCGGCGACAGTCCTTTCAGCCACGCCTTGCGCGCATGGACGATGAAGATCTCGCAGCCCGCCGCCGCGACCGTCTCCACAAAACCGAAAAGACTTTCCTCCGGGTCCTGATCGTCTACGCCGATGCGGCATTTCACCGTCACCGGAACATCGACCGCCCGCTTCATCGCCGCGACGCAATCGGCGACCAGCGCCGGCTCTTTCATGAGGCAGGCGCCGAACGCCCCCGACTGCACCCGGTCCGAGGGACAGCCGACATTGAGATTGATCTCGTCATAGCCGAAATCTTCGCCGATCCTCGACGCCTCGGCGAGCTTTTCAGGCTCCGATCCGCCGAGCTGGAGCGCGACCGGATGTTCGCTATCGTCAAACCCGAGAAGATAATCGCGGTCGCCATGGATTGCGGCGTCCGCCGTGATCATCTCCGTATAAAGCCGCGCGCGCTTCGACATCAGCCGGTGGAAATAGCGGCAATGCCGGTCCGTGCCGTCCATCATCGGCGCGACGCAAAAGCGATGAGAGCCAGTCTTCATGACCCGGGAATTAGGCGCTAACGGCCCGGCTGGCAATTCCGGGCGCCTCGTGGCCGCGGCAATCCTTGACGAGAGACTCTGCTCCGGGGAACCTGTCACGGTTAACGCGATGGAGCCGCTTTATGCGCGCCATGGTTTTCGAAAAGACCGGTCAGCCCCTCGCCTTGCGCGAAATGCCGAAACCCGCGCCGGGCCCGGGAGAAATCCGCATCCGGGTGCGCGCCTGCGCCGTCTGCCGTACGGATTTGCATATCGTGGAGGGCGACCTTCGAAACCCCAAGCTGCCGCTCATTCCCGGTCATGAAATCATCGGCGTCGTCGACGAGATCGGAAACGGCGTGAAAGATTTGACCCTCGGCGAGCGCGTCGGCGTGCCCTGGCTAGGCCATAGCTGCGGTCAGTGCCGCTACTGCCTAAAGGGTCAGGAAAATCTCTGCGAGAAGGCCGAATTCACCGGCTACACCCGCGACGGCGGCTTTGCGGATTTTACCGTCGCCGACGCCCGATATTGTTTCCCGATCCCTGACGCCTATGCAGATGAAAAGGCGGCGCCGCTGATGTGCGCCGGCCTGATCGGCTATCGCTCCTATCGCATGGCTGGCGATGCGCAACGCATCGGCCTTTACGGCTTCGGCGCGGCGGCGCATATCATCGCGCAGGTGGCCATCCACCAAAAGCGTGAAATCTACGCCTTCACGAAACCAGGCGATGAAAAGGGACAATCCTTCGCGCGTTCCCTCGGCGCTGTCTGGGCCGGCGGCAGCGATGAAACGCCGCCCGAAAAACTCGATGCAGCAATCATCTTCGCACCGGTGGGCGCTCTCATTCCCGCCGCCCTGAAAAACGTCGACAAAGGCGGAGCCGTGATCTGCGCCGGCATTCACATGAGCGACATTCCGTCCTTTCCCTATGCGGATTTGTGGGAGGAGCGCAAAATTCAATCCGTCGCCAACCTGACCCGCCAGGACGGCGTTGAGTTTCTGCAAGTTGCGCCCGAGGCCATGGTGGAAACATCAACGCATCCCTATCCGCTGGAACAGGCGAATGAGGCGCTTGATGATCTGCGCGAGGCCCGTTTCGAAGGCGCGGCGGTTTTGATCATGAGCGAATAGGGCTGCGCCGCTCTGAATCACGACCGCCATGGACATTGGTGCGGACGGGGGGACTTGAACCCCCACGAGGTTGCCCTCGACAGATTTTAAGTCTTCCGCGCCTATCGTAACCCCTTGATATTAAATCGTTTTTTTGGCTGATTTCAAAAGTGGGTAACATAGTGGGTAAAATTTACCCTGATTTCGCCGAAGAAGCGATCACAGCTTCAGTATACAGATTCGACAAAAAATCTATAGCTTAATCTTTTAAGCTGCTGAAATTTATTCGAAAATCGCACTCTCATGCTCCTGTGTGCAACGAGTGAGGAACTGTATTTATTAGGGTTCATCTACTGCTCTTAGCGCCCAGGAGCCTTTTGACGCACTCAGTTACCCACTCTTATCTGTCTGTTTTTACTAGGTTAAATGGCGTTTGATATGCTAATATAGATCATCACGGCAGGTCGATATATCAAAGCATATCATTTCTTGACAGCAGGCTCAAAAATGATATATAATATTATATCATGGCGTCAAAAGTATATAGAAAGACAGATCAAATGAGCCGCTCTGCATTGGAATCAATGGCTGAGCAGGTAAAAGCTGCGCGCGAAGCGAAAGGCTTAAGCCAGCGGAATTTAAGCGAGCGCACCGGCATACCGCAAAGTCATATTTCCAAGATTGAAAACGCGGGATCGGATTTGCGCATGAGCAGTATGCTGATGATCGCCCATGCGCTCGACCTGGAACTGGCGCTTATTCCTCGTCAGCTTCTACCTGTACTCAAAAACCTGCAAGGCGATGCGCCTTCTTCAAAATACATTCCAGATAATGTAATGCGCACGCTAAAAGAAATAGATGCGCTGGAATCAACAACGGGCCAAATACTCAATCATTTTGATTCTGAGGATTTCAGCGAAGCCCAGGTCGTCTCTATCCTCCACGAGACATTGCGGGAGTTAACGCGCATTCATATGTCCCCTGCACAAGCAGAAGGCATACAAGATCGCATCAAGCATCTCAAAAAACCGATCAACCAACTCAAGAGCCTCGCGCTGGGCTATAAGATAGATGCGAAGAGCGCTGGCAATTATCAAACGACATTGCGGGATATAATTGGGACGATAACGCCAATCGCCAGCGATTTGCGCGACCTGCGCAATCGGTTCTTTCATGGTATGAGCGCTGATGCAGCAGTGCAGCGTCCTGCTTATCAATTAGATGAAGAGGACGGTAATCATGGCTGATATTTCCTCTTTGAGCGTCTACTTATACGACAAGAAAGTGGCGACGCTGACGCTACTACCCGGCGATAGCACCCTGCTCGCTTTTGAAGAAAACTATATCGAAGATGAAAACCGCCCTATATTAAGCCTCGGCTTTAAGGACAGCTTTGGACAGCTTATCACAGAGCATCGCCCTGTTCGCACACGCATACCGCCGTTCTTTTCTAATTTGCTGCCAGAAGGCCCATTGCGGGAATATTTGGCGAAGCGCGCTGGTGTTAAATCTGAGCGTGAATTTCATCTACTATGGGTATTGGGTAAGGATTTGCCTGGCGCTGTACGTATTGAACCGGGTGACGATGCTAAATGGCCTGGCGATGACAAGGAATCCAACTTGGTTTCCGCAAATACGGCGCGCGAGAACGCGCTGCGATTTTCGCTGGCTGGCGTACAGCTTAAATTTTCGGCGGTGACGAAAGCACATGGCGGTTTAACAATCCCTGCTCAAGGGGCTGGCGGCTCATGGATCGTCAAACTTCCCTCTGCCGTCTATCCAGGCGTTCCTGAAAATGAATACGCCATGATGGAATTCGCCCGAATGCTGGGCCTTGACGTACCGGAAACACGGCTCGTCCCCATCAAAGATATTGAAGGCTTGCCGGAAGGCATGGACCAGCTTGGCGGCGAGACTTTCGCCATCAAGCGTTTTGACCGCGCCGATGATGGCTCAGCCGTTCATATTGAAGACTTCGCGCAAATATTTAACGTCTTCCCCGACCGCAAATATGAACGCGCGAGTTACCGTAATATCGCCGATGTGATTGCCGCTGAGATTGGCGATGACGGCATTGAAGAGTTTGTAAAGCGTCTTGTTTTTAACGCCCTTATCGGCAACGCCGACATGCACTTAAAAAACTGGTCGCTGATTTATCCCGACAGGCGGAACGCCAAACTCGCTCCGGCTTATGACTTTGTTTCAACGGTCGGCTATCTTCCCGATGAAAACATGGCGCTCACTTTAGGCCGCTCAAAACGATTTGCAGAATTAAACGAAGATCAGCTTCGCCAGTTTGCTATCAAGGCGCGACTGGCTGAGAAATACATCATCGATATTGCAACAAAAATGACGGAAGCGTTTGATGATCTCTGGCCGCAAGCCAAGAAAGAATTTGCGCTTAGTAAAACGCTCATTACCTCAATCGAAAAGCACAGAAAAAAAGTGCCGCTGTAAACAAGAAATGAAATACCGGGTTGTCCCATGCAACCCCTGCCCTTTGGCGAAAACGGGGTGTGCAAGCGGCAAGAAAAATCGATGGCGGGTGCAGGCGTAGCCGAACCTCGGGAACCGTCTATTTTTCTTGGAAGCGCGCTGACGGGGCTGGCCCCTAAGCCCAGCAAAAAAGCCCGCCCCTGCGGACACGCAGTGGCAAGGACCATTTAGGCGCGGCCTCTGGCCGAGGGCCGGTGGTAACGCGCCAGAAACAGCATAATTCCGGTTAGTAACCGTATTTGCTCTGGCGATCCTTAAAGGCTTTCTCCCCGCCTTCCATAGTCGCGGTTATGACGCCACATATACTTGGTTTATCAATAGCGCCAGCACAAGCGATTAAACGCTCACCGTTTTCATCAATATCAAGATATGCCACGAGCTCAGATGATCCGTTAACTACGATATTCGCGTTATGGCTCGCAAAGACAAGTTGGCGTATTTGCTTCGCTTCGTGCAGTTTCTCGGTTAGGTCAGTAATTATCTTGTTATCGAGATCGCCCTCTGGCTGGTCGATAATAAGCGGACCTCCAGGTTGCTCTAGCAACATGAACAGCAGCGCCGCTGCTCTTTGACCTTCAGATGCTTTTTCAAACGAAATTTCTCGGGCGCCGTCACAGTATGACAAGGAGATTTCTGGTTTCGCGACAGCTGTGCTGATTGCCTCAACTCGTGTCGTGTCGATACGCTCGATCAACGAGTTTCGGATTTTATCTGTGTCGCCAAGGACCTTCATGAGTTCGATGCAGTTAGGCTGTTCTTCCCCAGCTGCTGCCCCAATTTGTCGCCAATACAAGAGTGAAAGACAGTCCGTTCGCAATTTGTCCGTTACATTTACAGCCTCATCGAGCGCCAATGCTTCTTCCAGACCTTTTATCCGAGATGCCTCTTGTGAGCCGGTTTTGCTGGCAACAATATCCATCGCATCAGCGATTTCCGAGGTATCGCCATTCGGATCAACGACAGCCTTGATCTTGCCGCTGGAAAGCCTTTCTATTTCACTGGCCCATTGTTGAGTGCGTTCGTTGCGAGTTCGATTGGCGTCCTTCAGATTATTAATAGCCTGTTGCAAGTTTTTAGCAGGATCACCAGAAGCGGTTAGCTTTGCTTCAAGATCGCCGATCTGGTTTGTAAGATCGGTTATTTCCTCTCGCAATTTAATAATTTGCGCTGTAACGGTTTTATGTTCACTCAATTTATCAAGAACCGCATCTCGCACTTCGCGGGCTTTTTTAAAGCTTTTCGCCCATGTCGATTCAGCAACCGTTAGAGTTTGGCGCTTGGCTTTAAGCTCGTGCTGTAAAGCATTTATGCCAGCACTAAAGGTCTGATATAAATCAGCATAAGCTTGTGCAATTTTGACTGGATCACCGCGCAAATCGGTTTCAAGGTTTGGCCTGTCCCCGGTTTGAAGGACACCGAGATAAGGTGTTTCACTCGAACTGGAGGCTATCATGGGAAGACGAAGGACGCACAGCGAGGAGTTCAA
>MDTA01025767.1_pt1 | contig 21883 bp, 25 predicted proteins | sample 811151 | NCBI WGS metagenome assembly MDTA01 (sample SAMN05326648, study PRJNA326480) | marine metagenome | isolation source: seawater | place: Indian Ocean: South | collected 2010
CGTAATACATGGTCAATAGGCGGGGATAATGTTGACAATCTCTTTGCTTCGATAGCTATTCTACTTATGTTAACAGTGTCGCCAGTCATGATTTTTAACGGATGGCGTATGCGACGAGAGCAAAAAGAGCTTATTGATTAAAGGATATTTTTTGATGATCGGTCGAACCTTAAGCCATACTGTATTAGCCCTAATTGTATTTGTCTGGATTATACCATTTGTGGCTCTCGTCACAACTTCGCTTCGGTCAGAAACTGCTTCCAAAACGTCAGGATTCTGGACAGCCTTTACACCGACTGAACTGGGGCACCGTTTTAGTACTCACGATAAAGGTAAAGAAACTAAAGTTTTAGAACTTAAGGGGAATATTTTTGACCGACTCAACGGAGAGGATAACAGTTTTCCTGTTTCTGGTGAAGTTACCTCAATTTTTATTAAGGGCAGGGTTCCAGATTTAGAGAATCCAGGCAAGACTAAGTTGGTGCGTAAACTTGTACCTCCGGGCGAAAAAATGACAGTAAGAGGGGGTGAATTTATATTCAAAACAAATGGAGATTTTATTTGGACATTTTCAGAAGAAATAGCTCCAAAACCAAAGAAATTGGATGCGTTTATTAATCAAGATGCGATCTTTGGGACTAAAGCATACGTACAAGTCCTATTTGAAGATAAGCAGGTGCCAAATGCACTTATATCTTCCTTTATAGTCACAATACCGGCAACTATCATTCCAATTACAATAGCGGCTTTTGCAGCGTATGCTTTCTCCTGGATGCAGTTCCCAGGACGTGATTGGTTATTTATCATAATCGTTTGTTTGATGGTAGTGCCCACACAGCTAGCTTTTTTACCCATATTAAAAGGGTTTAGTGGAATTGCTTCTTGGGCAACGGCTCTAAATCATTGGCTTACTGATTGTGAAATAACAAAAAGTTGCCAAGTACCATCAAAATCATTTGCCACGTTGTGGGTTACTCACACAGCCTTTGGCTTACCACTTGCCATTTACTTATTGCGTAATTACATCGTTGGTTTACCAAGAGAGTTGCTTCAAAGTGCACGAATAGATGGAGCGAACCATCTGCAAATTTTTACAAGAATAATTATTCCCTTATCAGTCCCTGCATTGGCTTCCTATAGTATTTTTCAATTTTTGTGGGTATGGAATGATTTAATTGTAGCGTTATATATTGGTCCATTTGAAAACACTGATTTGGTTTTTCCAATTCGGCTTGAGAAACAGTTAGGTACATTTGGAGATCAACTACATTTACTAAATGCGTCAGCCGTTATATCGATGGTCGTGCCGGTACTTGTATTTCTATCAATGCAACGTTACTTTATAAGGGGCCTCCTGGCTGGCTCTGTTAAAGGGGGATAGCCAATGCCTCAATTAGAATGGTGGGAAACTGCAGTAATTTATCAGGTCTACCCGAGGTCTTTTCAAGATACTAACGGCGATGGCATAGGCGATCTGCCAGGTATTAAATCAAGGTTAGATTATATTTCAAACCTTGGAGTAGATGCTATTTGGATAAGTCCATTCTTTATGAGCCCCCAAAACGACTTTGGTTATGATGTTTCAAACTATTACAAAATTAATCCTGAGTATGGTTCATTGGACGATTTTGATGATTTGTTAATAAGCGCACATAGCCTTGGGCTGAAGGTTATCATTGATATTGTTCCAGCGCATTGTTCGGATCAACATGAATGGTTTATCGAAAGCCGTCAGTCACGGAAAAATAGTAAGGCCGATTGGTTTCATTGGCTTGACCCTTTGCCTGATGGAAGTGCGCCGACGAATTGGTTGTCTTTTTTTGGTGGTCGAGCATGGTCTTGGGAACCACGACGACAGCAATATTACCTACACAATTTTCTTCCAAGTCAACCTAATTTGAATTTTGCAAATACTTCTGTAAGAGAGGCACTGCTTGATGTTGTCCGATTTTGGTTCGATCGTGGTGTTGATGGCCTCCGTCTTGATGCTATTCACACCATAAACGGTGATGTACCACCTTTTGATAATAATGCTCCAAACCCTAATTTTGTGATGGGTCCTTTGCCAAAAGATCAGCAACCATTTTTTCGTCAATTGCATGATACTGCTCAACTAAATCAGCCAGCAATTCAGAAATTTGTTGAACAGCTTCGCAATGTTGCCGACGGTTATGAAGGACCTCGTTTTCTTATTGGAGAAGTCGATGGTGATAACGACAATGGTATAAAAGTGAGCCAAACTTTTACTTCTGCAGGGCGCCTTCACGCTACTTATAATTTTGATTTATTGGACTGGCATGGTTTAAGTGTTCAGCAGATTAAAAGTGCTATTTCAAAAGCAGTGGATGTTTTTAATGGGACTGGTAATATTGCGTTCGCTTTCTCAAATCATGATGTTCCACGCGTTGCAACACGACAACTTTCCGCATTGGGGCTAGGTCCAGATCAGCGAGATGCAATGCAGCTATTACTTTTAAAGCTGCAGTTGAGTTTAATAGGTTCAAATTGTATTTATCAAGGTGAAGAACTCGGTTTTGAAGACGTTCATGATATACCTGTAGAGCATCTCAAAGATCCTTGGGGTATTGAATTTGCTCCAACGTTTTTAGGACGAGATACCTGCCGTACGCCAATGGCCTGGACTTCTAATGGACTTAATGGGGGTTTTTCCACTGCTGATAAAACCTGGTTACCTATATCGGCCAAGCATATTAAGCGCGCTGCGCTAGACCAAGTAAAAAAAACTGGTTCGATTTATAATGAATTATCTGATTTTCTAAATTGGCGAAAACAACAGTTAGCTATGATGTCTGCAAATCATATGACACTTCTAGATGGTGGACCGAAAGAGATTGTGTTTGAGAGAAAAGCTGATAAACAAAGCTTGCGCTGCATTTTTGATTTTGAAAATCTGGTAGCAGAGTTTGAGGAAATTTAGATGTCCCATGTTATTCTAAAAAATGTTAGTAAAACATATGGTAACGTCGGTGTAATTCATAAGATAAACTTGAAAATTAAAAAGGGAGAATTTGTTGTTTTTGTTGGTCCCTCAGGTTGCGGCAAGTCGACGTTACTTCGTTTAATTGCTGGTTTGGATAAACTCTCGGATGGTGAAATTTCGATAGCTGGACGGACAGTCATGGATCTTCCTCCGTCAAAACGGGGCATTGCAATGGTTTTTCAATCTTATGCTCTTTATCCTCATATGTCGGTATTTGGGAATATGGGCTTTTCTTTAGAGCTTCAGCGCTTACCTAAGACTGAAATACGAGACCGAGTTTTAGCTGCAGCAAAAATTCTTCAAATGGAGCACTTACTTGATCGACGGCCAGCGGCATTATCCGGAGGGCAACGACAAAGAGTAGCAATTGGCCGGGCGATTGTAAGAAACCCTGATGTTTTTTTATTTGATGAACCTTTGTCTAACCTTGATGCCGCTTTGCGCCACGATACTCGAGTTGAGATATCAAAACTCCATGAAAAGCTCGGTGTAACTACAATTTATGTAACTCATGATCAAGTAGAGGCAATGACTCTGGCTGACAAAATAGTGGTTTTAAATGATGGCCATGTGATGCAGTTTGGATCACCATTGGAGCTTTTTAATAAACCAGAAAATGAATTTGTTGCTGGCTTTTTGGGCGCACCCAAGATGAACTTTTTCGATGGAATATTGTCTGAGATACAAAATGAAAGAGGAAAGTTCAAAGGCCAAACTTTTGAGAAGTGTCAAATTCGACTTGTGTCATCAAAAAAAACGAAGGGAGATACAATTCGGTTGGGAGTAAGACCGCAACATTTAAAATTGGATAAAAACGGGCCAATTGAAGGTAAAGTCACGATTGTTGAACGTTTGGGTACTGAGACCGTAGTTGAGCTGGCAACCCTGCAAGGGGTGCCATTTCGTTTTGTATCTGCAAATTTTATCGATATAGCGGTTGGAGAAAAAGCTCGATTTAATTTTGATCCCGACAAGGCTCATTTATTCTGAAAAATTCTGAGATTTTCATTCGTACTTCTTTTATTTGGGCAATTACCAATTTTGTTGTCTACTCATAAAACCAGTTGAATGCTTCCCACACCCTTTATTACAGTCTTTCGTGATATTGAGTAATGGGACGACTATCTGAAAGTAACAATTAGTACTCGCAAAGAGAGGCTAACGACGTATTTTATTGTTATTTAATTTTTCTTGAGCTTTTATTTTGAGTTGCTCCATGTTTTGCATATTTTCTTTCCTGTAGATATTGTCGATTGCCGACATTCCCTTTCTAGCTCTAAAAGCAAAATACAGAGCAAAACCCAATAAAACAGGAATAAGTATTTTTAACATTTGTTACCCTTTAGTTTAAATATTGCATACATCCCATTATCTTAAATCAAAATAAATTTTTTGACCAGATACTTTGTCAAGCCTTCTTGGAACTCTCTTTTTTTTTAATACTGGACGTCATGGAATTCACGTGCTTTTACTGCCGAGTTTTTTGTTACTGCTGAGCAACTGGAAGCCAATGGTGTAATATAATGAGCATTTTTAAACTCTGCTGGATTCTTCAGGTGTTCAAATTAACTTTCTGCGCATTCGCTGAGTTTTACTCGATATCTGTAAGCGACGTTGGAAATCTCAGATTTCTCACCAATACATCACAAACTTTTATTTCTCATGGCCTAACGCCATCGAATTATTGTATTTAAATTATATTAAATAATGATACTGTTGGGTAGAGTTATAAGAATTTTAACTTGATACGTATTACTAGTAGGGAAAGATTCTGATCGGACGGACAAAAATAAATATGAGAAACTATAGTAGCGATCCACTGAAACTGCTAAAAAAATTAATTATTGAGATAGTAAAGTTCTTAGATCAAAAATTACAGAACCCAGAACAAAGAGAAATTCTAATAGAATTAAAAAACATATCCCTCGAGAGTGAGAACTTTGCTTTGCCAAAACCGACTATTCCTCCCAAGGGCGACGCTTTAAGAAAAGCTTTATCGTCAATAAAGAAAAAAAGTCTTATTGGAATAAAAGAAGCATTGATTGACTCTTTGACATACATGAGGTGGAACATCGACAACGGCTCATTTTATGACAAAAATTCAAATATTGGAATAGAATATTTGAAAGGTAACATGAACGCAGAGCTTATAGGGCCTAAAAATGGAAATTTTTGGTCAGCTGATTACAGACTTGGTTTGTTTCTTTTGGAACCACACACGTTCTATAAAGATCACAACCATGCTGCGCCTGAGTTATATATAAATTTAACTGATGGGACCCATTGGCGGTTTAAGGAAAATGTTTGGAAAGAAAAGAGAGCAGGTAGTATTGTGTACAATGAACCTTACCAAGTCCATGCAATGAAAGTAAATCACGAACCATTTTTATCCATTTGGTGTTGGCCTTATGACTCTGCACAAAAATGTATCGTCGTTACTCGCTAACCTATTAGATATCGATATATTTATAAAAACTTCAAAAAAACAAATAGATCTGGTATGAATTAATCATGAAAAAAATTATTGCCCATTCACTAAGTATATTTTTTCTGCAAATATTTCTCGGGGTGCTTAATCATACCGGGGTTGGTATGGCTGGAGACCTAGCGGGCTATTGGTCATCTGAAAAGAATTGTACTGAAACGCAGGCATTAGGAGAAGGAAATATCTTTTATGGTGGAAGCGAAGATAAATATCTAGAGATTTATTATGAGAGTGGTGGCTATCGAGAAGTCTCTTTTGTAAACGTTAAACGTATGAAACCACCTATTGGTGATTGGCTCCGGGTAAACGATGAATTACCGTTTTTTGTTCGAATATCTTTTGATGATATGAGAAAACTTGACATTGTTTACCCACCGGAGAATTGGAATGGATATAATTTAGGCTTCTTACAAAATAATTCGAACTCAAGTGATTTTGTAAGTTACTTCGAATGTGAGGAAATTAAACCTTTCCTAGAACTTGAGTTTGGAGAATTAATTTCTCTAAGTAGAACCAATTTTCAAAGGGCATGCTCTACTTCCTCTGACGAGCTAAAATTATCTGCTGTAGATTGTATGACCGAAGTATTTAGCTTTCTTGATACAGATAAGAATAATGAGCTTCATCCAGCGGAAATAACCCGTGGTATTAGAACACTTTTATTATATCTTGCGTCATCACCAGACTCAGGAGAGGATTCCTATACATACTTTCTCTCGGCAATCCCATTTTTACCGATCATTTCAACTTCCATATTAGGAAATATGGATTACAACGGTTCCGAGAGTTTATCTATGTCTGAAATATCACAAGATCGCCAAAATATTATTGGCTCATATTCATTAGCAAAAAAGGGTCTCTCAGAGAAGAACATTGAGGTGCCAAATGTTATGGAAAACTTAATCCCGTTATTAAATATGTTAAATCCGTAAAGTAACCGAAATCATTTCGGCCAAATCCAAGGTCCAATATTACACAACCCTGCTAGGGTAATTTTTATCTGTAAAATGAGCAATTAAATTATTCACAGCAAGAAACCCCATCGCTTCTCTGGTTTCTAAAGTGGCAGAACCAATATGAGGAAGTAGCGTTGCATTAGATAAGGATAAAAGTTCTTCGGGCACTTTCGGCTCATCTTCAAAGACATCAAGTCCAGCGCCAGAAATTTTTTTCCCTTCTAATGCTCGAATTAGCCCCTTTTCGTCTATGACGTCGCCTCTCGCAGTATTAATAAGGAAGGCCGTAGGTTTCATTTTCAAGATATCCTCTTCTCTTAAAATAGGACCGTCTCCTCCACCGGGCGCATGAATTGACACAATATCAGAGTTTTCTAACAATTCATCTAGTGTCTGCACTTGTTTCCCGTCCATATTCTTATCTTCTACTTTTGATCTATTGTAAAAGAGGATTTTCATATTTAAAGCATTTTTTACTTTTCGTGCTGTTGCCTTACCTATTCGTCCCATACCCACTATCCCCAAAGTTTTACCAGATAAGCTTACGCCAAGATCGTCCACTATAGAAAAGCCTTTCCAAAGCTTGCGCCGTAGTTTGTTCTCTGAAAGGGTCGTTTTGCGGCTTACTGCAAGTATTAAAAAAAGTGCAATTTCAGCCGTCGCCTCAGTAAGGACATTAGGAGTATTCGTAACAACTAATCGTTCTTTTTCCGCCTCTTTTACGTCAATGTTTGATACTCCAACACCAAAATTAGAAATTATGGATATCCGACGGTTGGTGACTTGAATTATGTCCTTTTGTATTTGGTCACTGACCGTACAGAGTATCCCATCCGCTCTTTGCAAAGCCGCCTGTAACTCCTTTTTTGAAAAAGGAATATCGGTTTCATTGAGTTCTGCATCAAAATTAGCTTGAAGGAGCTTGGATACAGCCAAGGGAATTTTCCGGGTTACGACAATTTTTGGTTTGGGGTTTTCACTCATAGCGCTGTTTCTACTTTCCTATAAATAAATATGTAATTAAAGCCATCTGTGCACGTTTTTATAACCGCTTTTTAATCTTTTTAAAAAGCTTATTCGGTATTGTCTACTACCGTATAATCTGTACCTTAACAATTAAAAGGTAAAAAGTTATAGGAATTATTTGATCTGATGGCTGAAATTCTGACCAAATCAGCAATTCTAATAAAGGAAATTGCGTTTATTCTTATCGATCTTACATAATTGGATCCAAAGTGTTTTGAGTTATTTTTTTTCTTATGACACTCTTTTCTTTTCTCTAATGAGGTATACAATTTAGATATGAACTCTACAGTGGGGTAGTTTCTAACCTATTCAACTAATTTGATCATTTTTTGGGTTTCTATAATTGCTCCAGCTTCTTCCCGAAGTTTTATCATTTCGGGTTTATTAATTATACTAGCCATGTGTTCCATTGATGGAACTTCCATGACAACCCATACCTTATTTTCATTTTCCTCCTCGTGACCGTATGCTAATAGGTACATTTGATTTTCTTGCCTGAATTTTTCATTGTCCAGCATCTTTTGTTTCCAGTGCTCATAGCCAAGAGAAAGTTCAACGCTTGAAATAATCTTCATATATTTCCTCCACATATGTTATTTTTGATAATAAAATACTTGCGAGCATTTATATTTCCAACCTTCTTTTTCCTGAGGTTATTAGCTCGATTCTCAGTATTAGTCATTTGCTTATCTGGTCAATAAAAAAATTGACTAACTTGTAACATTTGTTTTTATAATTTTAGTAGTGAAAAAGTTACAAATCGTCTTTGTATCACGGAAAACATTTTAGAGGAATTATGCAAACGTACGCTGTGTCGTCATATAAAGATATAAAGAGAAATTTCTGGAAAGAAAGAGTTGAACTTGCTGCCGCTTTTCGTTGGACAGCCAGGTTAAATATGCACGAAGCTGTGGGAAATCATCTTAGTTTGAGCGTGAGTGATGATGGAAAACGGTTTCTATTGAATCCTAATCTTTTGCATTTTAGTCTTATAAAAGCATCAGATTTAATATTGATAAATGCTGATGATCCTAAAACAATGAGCAATCAAAATGCTCCAGACCCTTCTGCGTGGGGATTGCATGGTTCTATTCACAGACTTTGTCCACACCATCGTTGCTTGATGCATGTTCATTCAGTATATGCTACCATCTTAGCCAGTCTTGCGGACAGTAATTTGCCGCCTCTTGATCAGAATTGCGCCGTTTTTTACAATCGCACTGTTATAGATGACAAGTACGGCGGCTTGGCTTTCGAATCGGAAGGCAAGCGTTGTGCAAAGATGCTTCAGGATCCCAAAAAAAAAGTGATGATAATGGGAAACCATGGTGTTATGATATTAGGGGAAACTGTTGCCGATACATTCAATCGCATGTACTATTTTGAGCGTGCAGCAAAGACCTATATAAAGGCTCTCCAAACCGGCAAAAAGCTTCGTATTTTGTCTGATAAAGTTGCTCGTAGGGTGGCGGAAGAAACAGAGAATTATAATGGTTTTGCGGATGAGCATCTTAAAAATATGATGATCATTTTGGATAAAGAAGGTTCTGATTATGCGAGTTAAATTAATTTATACCTGATTAAAATTTAGCAGCCTCAAAGTTCTTTCTTTTTAACTTCTTTCTCCAATTACTTGGCACTTCTCAATTTCTTTTTGCGCAATGAAAGGATTTATAACTTAGTTTCAATAGCACGTTTCCCTCCTAATTTCACGGGGTAGAACCCAGATTTGTCTGGAGTTTTTTTATGGGGATGGCTATGCTTGGATCAGCTGGATTTGTATCCTAGTCATAATGTATATTTATACTGCTAGCGGTGTTGGTTGATAATCTCTTGAAGATTAAAAAAATTAGTTTGGACGGCGAATGCAAAAAACTGGCAAAAATATTATTTGGGAACCGAATGAAATAATCTATGAAATTGATAGCGAAGCTGGTGCTATTTTTATTCTGGTTACTGGCTCCGTGAATATTTATTCAAGAGATGGTCTTCTTTTGAATACCATTCGGGAGAACGAGCTTTTAGGAGAAACTTCGACAATTCTTAATATCAAAAGGTCTATAACAGCTAAAGCCGGTCCCTCTGGAGCTGCAGCTATTTTTATAAATAAACCGAACTTGAAGGTTCTATTAAATAGGAATAAAGCTTTGGCAGCGATAATTGAGAAAACCCAATTGCGATTGATGGACTCTAACAAACAAAGTGAGGATTTATCAAAACTGTTAAACAATATGATTAAAAAAATTGATGAGGGAGACAAAGCGATGGGAGATCTAAGGAATTTAGTTGAGGACGCCAAATCTCGTCTTTCATCGCTAGTAAATTTAAACTTAGATTGATTTACAATTCAACTGAGCCATGAAAACAAAACTTAATCAAAATGACAAAACTCAAATGTTAATTACCTTTTAATAATTGTATAAAAATTCATTTGAGTTTAAATGAAAAGTAACTATCGCTTAAAATTTGTCTGAGGATAGCTCAAGAATGACTAAACAAAAACAGTATTATGAAAAGGAGCACATCGAATTTCTTGAAAAATTGTGGGGTGATGGGTATATGTCGCCGGGCGGCACAGAAGAAGTAAAAAAAATTTTAGATGGTTTGAAAATTTCAAAAAAGTCAATCTTAGACTTAGGTTGCGGCAGTGGTGGTATCACTGTTAGTCTAGTCACAAATTATGGCGCAAAAAATGTAATTGGTTTGGATATAGAAAATGATGTTTGCTTAGCAGCCAAACAAAGGGTCATACGATTGGGTCTGGAACAAGATATAAAAATTAAGAAGGCAAACCCAGGACCGCTTGAGTTCGAAGATATGACTTTTGATATCGTTTTTTCGAAAGACTCGATCGTCCATATTCAAGACAAAGAGAGGTTAGTAGCAGATATATTTCGTATACTGAAACCAGGCGGATATTTTGTAGCTTCTGACTGGCTAAGGTCCCATGACGGCCAGCCGTCAGCAGAAATGATGCGATATCTTGATTTAGAAGATTTAGGCTTTGATATGGCTTCCCCAAAACGATATCGAGTCGCGCTTGAAAGAGCGGGTTATGAGAATATCGTTTTACTGAATAGAAATGAATGGTATCTCGATCAGGCTCGTAAAGAGCTCAATACTCTATCAAAACTTCGACGTAAAGAATTCGAATTAATTTCCTCAAAAGAATACATGGATTTAAGTATTGAAACATGGAATGCTATGATAACCGTTCTAGAAACGGGCGAGCACTGTCCACATCACATCCGTGCAAGGCGACCTATTTAGGTGACCTACCTTATGGCATATTGTAGCGATTAAATAATGAACTCAATTACTTGTAAGATGTTTAGGACAAAAGGAAAGGTTAAAAAATTGATAATTCAACTTAATTTTTAGAAACAGTTTATATCAAAATAAGTTCAAAACTTGCAGTTTGATCAGTCAAATTTGGATTTTAGAAAACATAAAAGCGTGCTAGGCTTCGAATGAACTGACTAAGTAATCAGTTTAAAATGAAAAGTATAATTTTGATTTATTTAGGGGAATAAAATGAATTTAGCGATAATTGGAGGCGGAATTGCGGTTGCCTTGATTTTATTATGGGTGTTTTCTCGATTAACTTCTGGAACGGCAGATAATCATAACAACACTCCAACTTCAGTTTTAAGTAGTGATACCTATACCAAGGTGGTTTTAACTATTATTGCTATTTCAACGTCTATTATAGCCCTTCAAGGGTTCTTAAATTGAAAATATTAACGGTTTACTCAAATTTTTTTCTGGTCCGCATTATTAATGAGTTATTTTAAACATATTAAGTTGGTAGATAATCGAGATGAGTTCATCCAAATCAAAAATAGAAATATGTGAAGTAGGTCCCCGAGATGGATTACAAAATTTAAAGAGAAAATTCTCGGTTAATGAGAGAGTAAAAATGATTAATAGCCTCATGAGTGCTGGTGTAACGAGGATAGAAGCGGGAAGTTTTGTTAATCCTAAAAAAGTACCCAATATGGCTGATTTTGAGAAAGTACTTGATCGTATAAATAGAGAAAAAGATGTAACTATATGCGGACTTACTTTGAATGAAAAAGGCATTCAAAGAGCACTTAAACACGGAGGAGTAAACGAAATAAGACATGTTTTGGTTGCTAGCGAAACCTTTTCAAAAATAAATCAAGGAGCTTCAATTGATAGTTCGATTCAAATACTTGAAAATGTTGCAAGCGATATAAGAAAAGAAGAAAAGAAATTATGTGTCGTCATAGCAGCTGCTTTTGGCTGTCCATATGAGGGAAAGATAAAAAAAACAAAAGTTTTGAGTCTTGTAAAAAGATCACTTCGTTGTGGTGCAGATGAGATACTACTTGCGGATACAATTGGCGTTGGAGTTCCCAATCAGGTCATTAGTTTTTCCAAGAGCTTAAGATCAATTGTAGGAGGTAAAATGTTTGGCTTCCATTTTCATAATACTCGAAATACAGGCTATGCAAATGCTATTGCAGCACTTAGTAGTGGTGGAAAAATTTTAGACTCATCAATCGGAGGAATTGGAGGTTGTCCCTTTGTACCAAGAGCGACTGGAAATATTGCCACTGAGGATCTGCTATACTTGACATCTAAGTCTGGGTATCAAGTTAATTTTGATGAGTCAAAGCTTTTAGATATAGTAGGTTGGCTGAGAAAACGTATTCCAAATTGTGTCTCGGGGCAGTTGTATGACAGTGGATATTTTCTACAATAGTTCAAAAAAGTTAGTAATGAAAAGTTATTAGTTTCACCAGCAACCTTTAAAAAGATTGAAATTGTGATTAAAGATAACAGAAGAGGTTAAGTTGAAAAATTTTATTCTATATTTAATTAAATAGCTTGCAATGCAATTATCTGATTTATCGGCATCCTTAACAGGTTTTGGTTTAAGAACTCTTGGTGCATTAAATCTTGGTGCTGGCGAGAGAAATAGATATGGGGTTATGTCAATCGTTCTTATTGGTCCTGCAGAACCATTATTTTGGGAAAAATTTGTTACGTCTCGAGAGTATGCCACTGATAACAAGGATCCTTTAGACCAATGGAGTAAAAGAGTGATTGGTCTAATATCAAAGGAATTCAAAGCGAAGGCCTTTTATCCGTTTGAAGGACCACCTTATATGCCGTTTTTTAATTGGGCTATAAAAGCGGGCGAATGTTTTAAGTCACCTGTAAACCTTCTAGTTCATCATGAAACCGGTTTGTTTGTTTCGTTTAGAGGTGCTTTAGGTTTCAGAACAAAGATAGAATTTAATAAATTTAGAACAAAAAATTCACCCTGTTTGAATTGTGAAAAACCGTGCTTAACGGCTTGCCCTGTTTATGCTTTAACTGATTTGGGTTATGACGAATCAGGATGTCGTTCCTTCATTGGCCGTTTAGATACGAATGAATGCTTCGCTGGATGCTTGGTGAGACGTTCATGTCCAGTTGGACAAAATTTGAGGCATATAGAACAGTCGAAATTTCATATGAAGAAATTTGCCAAGATTGAACAGTTTTCAGGAGAGAGAGGCACAAAAACTTGATAGTTAGGATATGAAAATTTGATTCTAGATTTTGGGCCATGCAGGTATGAAATAAATATGAATTTATGATAACCTCATGCTTTTGAGGGCTTGGTTGAAAATATTTAATTCGATGTTACTGGAGTAATGATCAATGTCGCAATTGAAAAATGAAATCATAGAACAGTTTGGTACACCGTGCTGCGTAATTGATCTTTCAATCGTCGAACGAAACATTATTCGGGCTCAAGATCTTTGTACTCGTGCAGGAGTTCTTAATAGACCGCACATAAAAACGCATAAATCTTCATTATTGGCAAAAAAGCAGCTTGAGGCGGGTGCAGTTGGCATAACCTGTCAGAAAATTGGAGAAGCTGAAGTAATGTTTGAAGCTGGAATTACAGATATTTTGGTTGCGACCAATGTTTTAGGTGCAGCTAAGTCTGGTCGTCTGAGAGCACTAAGAGGAAGAGTAAACGTCAAATTGGTTGCTGATAACCCTTTTGTTCTTAGTGCTTATTCCGAGGTTGCGAGGCAAGCTGACAGAGTTATTGATGTTTTGATCGAATGCGACACTGGGCAAAAGCGTGCTGGGGTTGAAACGCCCGATGAAGTGTTGCAATTAGTTCGTCTCCTTAAACAAGATGTTGGACTTAATTTCGCTGGCTTGATGTTTTATCCTCCAATTAATGGTTGGCATGACACTCAGATTTTCCTTGATAAAACCTTGAGAGGTCTCAATGAATTGAAAGCTCTCCCTGCTATTATTTCAACGGGGGGAACTCCAAATTTCGTCAATATTGGAAAGCTTAGGGGAGCAACAGAGCATCGAGCTGGTACTTGTATTTTTAATGATATGATGATGGTCAACGATGGATTTTCGACGCTAAATGATTGCGCACTTACTATTTTTACTAGTGTTGTCAGTAGAGCTGGAGCAGAACGAGGTATTTTGGACGCTGGGTCAAAGTCGCTCACTTATGACACAGGTGATTTAGTAGGGCATGGCCATATTTTAGAATATCCCGATGCTGCAATTTTTAAACTTGCAGAAGAACACGGTTTTTTGAACTTATCAAAGTGCTCAGTTAAACCTGAAATAGGTGATATAGTTCGTATCATTCCAAATCATGCTTGTGTTGTTGCCAATATGGTAGATACCTTAGTGGCAGTCAGAGGAGATAAAATTATTGATGTAGTGCCGGTAGAGGCTCGTGGAAAGCTAGTTTAAAAGACATTTGCTAGATACTTGATAAACGATGCAAAATACTAAGATATTGAGAAGGATCTTGTCTTTACATGAAGCTACTCCGGTGGATAGACTATAAGAAGCTAAAAACCTAGAGGAATCCTTGTAAATGAGCACTGTAAGTTTAAAGTTAGACGAAATTTATGCGCTTGCGTACGATACGATGATTGGTAATGGCTGTGACGATCCAAATGCGTCTGCACTAGCTGATATCATAATGCGAGCTGAAAGAGATGGATCACATTCACATGGTCTATTTCGTATCCCTGGGTACGTTAAAGCCTTGAAAAGTGGTAAAGTTGATGGAAATGGAAAACCAACTATTTCAAAAAAGAGTGCTGCTGTTATTTGTGTCGATGGCCATCGCTGTTTTGCGCCGATGGCTCAATCCGTCGGCCTACCAATTCTCGCAGAGTCGGCGGAGCAAATGGGTATTGCTGTGTTAGCTTTAAAGAATATTCACCATTTCGCAGCGCTTTGGCCAGAAACAGAATATTTAGCTGAAAAAGGACTAGTGGGTATCGCTTGTACTGCTTACATGCCTGCAGTCGCTCCTTTTGGAAGCTCTGAGAAACTATTTGGAACAAATCCAATTTCATTCGCATGGCCACGTCCTGGTAAAACTCCGGTGTGTTATGACATGGCGACCTCTGCAATGGCTCTTGGAGACATTCAAATTGCGGCGCGTGACGGTAGAACTGTTCCACCGGGAACTGGCCTCAACGCTAACGGCGAAAAAACAACTGATCCATCTGAAATTGTTAAGGGTGTTTTATTGCCCTTCGGGGGCTATAAAGGTTCCGCAATAGCATTAATGGTTGAACTCTTGGCTGCGGGCCTTATTGGAGAACAGTTCAGCTTTGAGGCAAAAGAAAATGATAATGGGGATGGTGGGCCCGCTAGAGGAGGAGAGACGATAATTGCTTTATCTCCGGCGATCATAGCTGGAGATGGATGGGAGAAGCACGTAGAAGGTTTTATGAATAGGTTGTCAGGTCTTAAGGGTGTTCGCGTGCCGGGTGCTCGGCGGCACAACAATAGGTTGGATTTGGGCCCGCGCTCTATTAATAGGGACCTTTTAGACACAATATATGGCTTAAACTCTTGAGAAGCAAAACGTTCAAAAAATTCGAAGGCTAAAAGATTGGTAGAATTTGTAACTGACAGCGATTTAAAATACGCAAAAAAAATTGTTTATAGTTCAATGCAACCAACAATGCAGCATGTTTGGCCAGGTCTGGTAGAGGAGCTGGGTTGTGAAGTTTGGGTTAAACATGAAAATCATACTCCATTGGGAGCATTTAAAATTCGAGGCGGACTAGTTTACATGCAAAAGTATATTTCGTCGGGCCGTACAGAAGGTGTGGTCACTGCCTCGACGGGCAATCATGGTCAATCGATACCGTATGCCGCTGGTTTGTTGGGAGTAAAATCGGTGGTCGTTGTTCCAAAGAATAATTCACTTGAAAAGAATTCTGCAATGCGTTCGCTTGGTGCTGAGTTAATTGAAACGGGATATGATTTTGACTCCACAAAAATTGAAGCAGAAAAAATTGCGAAAGATCGCAATCTTCATATGGTTCCGTCTTTTCACAAATACCTTGTTCAGGGAGTAAGTACTTACGGTCTTGAGTTTTTTGAGGCTGCCGGTGAGTTAGATGCGGTTTACGTGCCAATCGGCTTAGGTTCGGGGATTTGTGGCGTAATGGCTATTCGTGATCTACTTGGCTTAAAAACAAAAATTATTGGAGTAGTATCAAAAAAGGCAAATGCTTATGCTCTATCCTTTAAGTCGCAGCAAAATATTGAGACCAGTTCAGCGCGAACTTTTGCTGAAGGTATTGCTATTCGAACCCCCAATGAAAATGCCTTAAAAGCCATTTTTGCTGGTGTTGATCACATTGTAGAAGTTAGTGATGAACTAATTGCAGACTCGATCAGAATTCTATTCTCAAGGACGCATAATGTTGCAGAGGGGGCAGGGGCTGCGTCTTTAGCTGGCCTAATGGCTGAACGCTCAAAAATGAAAAACAAAAGGGTTGGGGTAATTTTATGTGGGGGGAACATCGATGCTCAAAAATTCGCTATGATCTTAAATGGAAAGAATCCTTTAATCTGAGGAAATATGTGTATCTTTGTCTAACTTTACGAGATTATCTTTTTGTTTTCATTATCAACAATTACTGGATTTTCATAAAATACGATCTCAGGTTTTGAATATCTTTTGGTTAGCCATTCAATGCGTTTCTCATCGAACCAACTCTTAGCATTTTTGATATTATTAAAGCAATAAATACCACCTGCTGTATTGCGTTCGATGTTGGCTATATAATTTTTTCGTATGAGTCCGGGCGTATCTATATATATTGGTGCTGTTTCCATAAACTTATCTTTCAGAGCATCGGCCGTTAGCTCAGCTGGGACTTTGAACGTAACTGTGACTATGATCATTAATGTCCTTTCTGGGTTATCTCATGATGTTTCTTCTTACCAATTGCATTATTAACTTAAAGTTCTTTACAAAAGTTTCTAAAAGCTTAGTTTCGGTTGATATTAACTCGTCGTAGTAATTGTAACAATTGATTTAATGATAGAGCTATGGGTCGCAAATTAATAGATCTGCAGGTAGATTTTTTTAGACCGCTTTGGCGCAGGGTTTCAGTTGTCTTAGCCTGTTGTATATGGGTTTTATTGGAAGGGCTGGGTGGAAATTTTGGTTGGGCAATATTCTCGTCGGGGATAACTATTTACTGTATTCATCAATTTTTCTTCAAATTCGAACCTGATAAGAATTAAGCGTTTCAGGGTCACTTTAAATAACTAGTTTGGTGGTAAGGTTTTCAACTCTTGACTACTTGATAGTGTCTCTTTTCCCTGAGGGTAATAATCACTCCGGCTGAAATGATCAGTAACATGCCTGCGGTTTCTAAAAGAGAAGGCAAAGCCCCAAAGATAATGTTTGCCCATATTGTCAGAAACAAAAGATAACTAAAATCAAGTGGCGCCAACCAGCTACTTTCGGCAGTTTGATAAGCTCTACTCAGGCATATATTACCTAAAAGATTTAAGAATGCTGCTCCAATACAAAATAAAAAGATAAATGAGGTTAATATTGGCCACGTTTCAAACAAAAATGGGATATGGGTACGAATATTTGGGCTCAAATTTAAAAACGAAACCGCTGCTGTTCCAAAAACACCAAACAAAAGGAAAATTATTGAAACGAAGAAAACAAGCGTTAACGGGCTTTCTGTTCGGCAGTATTTTCTGAGTATAATTATGTTGAAGGCATAAAATAAACCGGCTATCACAGGCATAAATTGAAAAAGGCTAAAATTAGCATCAAAAGGGTTAACAAGTAGAGCAGAGCCAAGCACACCTAAGGTCAAGGCGAATAATCGTATGCGCCCTATTTTTTCTCCTAAAAGTGGGCTAGCCAAAAAAGTTACAAATAGTGGGTACGTATAAAGCCCGGCCCCCATTTGAGCTGCCGTTATATACGATGCTCCTCCAAAGAAAAAGAGCATGCACAAAGCTAACATTATTGATCTTATCACAACAGCAAATGTTTTTTCGGGTACAAGTATTTTAAAACCTGTTGTCATGGGGGCTATCGTCAAAATAATGATAAGTATAAAGGTGGATCTTATGGTTTGAAATTGCCAAAACGTTGTGTAACTAGCCATATACTTTACCAAGGTATCCTGAAAGGCGAGAGTGAACACGCCGATCAACAAAAGCGTCAAGGCTATATAGGGCCGGTCTTCAGTGGGTTTGCTAAAAAGCATTAATTTAACGTCATGTTTTAGTAGAAAGGAATTTTTCCATTAAATAGGGTCCTGACTTTATCAAATTTTTCGACTTATTATTAAAAATAGGTTTGATTTCGGCATCCCAATCTGGTTGATGAAAAAAAGCAAGGCTACGCCGTCTGGCTTCATTAGGTCTTAAAATAACTCTGTGCAGTGTGGAAACCCATCTATTGGATGTCCATAGTTCCATTAAGTCGCCGATGTTTATTACAAAACAGTCTTCGGTTGGAGGAATGTCAATCCACTTATTTTTGTGAAAGATCTGAAGACCACTGGTATTCGCCTCTGGCAGAAGAATCGTTAATGATCCATAATCTGTGTGCGCTCCCGCTCGTTGTTGATCTGGCTTTTGAACATTTTTTGTTGGAGGGTAATTTAACGCTCTCAGAGCTGAAATTGGGTGCTGAATAAATTCTTTAAAGTAGTCAGCATTCAAGTCTAAGGCTTCGGCAAAAACCCCCATAATCTTCTCTGCAAGATTTTCCATTTCGAGATAGTAAGACGTCCATGCCTCTTTGAATCCGTCAATTTCAGGAAAAAGGGTTGTTTGATAACAAAACTGATAAGCTTTTTCATCCAAAATGCCTAAGGGTATGGTTGGAGGTCCTCCATTGAAGCTTTCTTTAAGGTCCGGGGGAGTTTTGATACCTTTTGAAGCAGCTAATGCTTCTTTATTTGGTCCTATCCAACCATAAGGATAACTTGGATATGGCACAGCGACTTTTGCTTTAAGTTTCTCAGGTTGAGAAAAGAAATTGGATATAGCTGTCCATTGATCGTTTATTACATTTTTAGGCACTCCATGACCGGTGAGAAGAAGAAAACCAGATTCTTTACATGTGCAGTCTACTTCTCGAGCAAGTTCTCTCCTTTTAGAGGTTTTTGCTCTCGAAAACTCATTTAAGTCAAATTTTTTAAAAGTCATTGATTGCTCTGAGAGTAGGTAATCTTTGTTTTTATATAGACCGCTGATATTTTTATTTGTGATTTTTGGCCCTATTAGATACGTGGATTAGTTTAAAATTTTATGGTATAGTATGGTTGGAAGTGTAAGTCTATCACTTGAGTCGAATTAGTAAATGTATTTGAGTTAATTAGAGGATAATATGTATATTTTGAAATACCTTAGCATATCAGTCGCCGTCATTTTAGGTTTTTGGACATTCAGTGTAATGGCGCATTCTGGCGTTGAGAACAAGGCGGTAATGGCAAGAATGATGGCTATGAAAGAAATAGCAGCAAGCATGAAATATATAGGCAAGTTTCGGAGAGGGACAGAGCAATTCAATATTCAAGAACTTAAAGAAAATCTAGAAATTATTAGATACAATGCTTCTGTCACACCGCAGCTTTTTGAAATCTATGCCGTTGATCCACTTTCTGAGGCAGCTACCGAAATCTGGGAAACGTTTGATGATTTTAAAAATAGAGCCAAGGTGCTTGAGAGTACTGCTGAGAAACTAGTAAATTCGGTGGAAAACAAAGAGCAATTGAATGAAGCTTTGAAGAGCTTAGGATCCACTTGCAAATCCTGTCATTCAAAATATCGCAACTAAATTTTTAATTTGGCGAATGAGAAATACTAAATTGAGATATTTTTGGATTTTCTTGATTTTTGCGCTAATTACTCTTTTGGGCCTAAGATTTTTTTTTATCTCATTAGATCAACCTCAAAAAGTAGTACAAAAATTAAGTGAACATAAACCGAGTATTCAAAATGGGGAATATATTTTCAACGCTTCTGGGTGCTCCGGTTGTCATGTTAGTCAAGGAAGCGATAATCGCCAAGAGTTGGGTGGCGGAAAAGCTTTTCAGACTGCCTTCGGTACCTTCTTTGCTCCTAATATTTCGATGAGCAGGCAATACGGAATTGGTTCCTGGTCACTCAGTGATTTTAATAATGCTGTTCGAAATGGATTAAGTCCTCAAGGTAATCATTATTTTCCCTCGTTTCCCTATAATGCTTACAATAAAATGAAGGAAGAGGACCTCATTGATTTATGGCATTACTGGAAAACACTCCCAGCGATTGAGTCTCCAAATATCAGTCACGATTTAAATTTTCCATTTTCAATGCGAGAGGCAATTTGGTTTTGGAAAAAAGCTTTTGTTCGGACAGAATGGGTTTTCACCGAAACTGATCCCAGAGGTTTCTACTTGGTGGAGGCAATGGTCCACTGTGCAGAGTGTCATACACCACGAAACAAACTCGGAGGTCTTAGTAAAAGTTCGTGGATGATGGGAGGAAACAACCCCACCGGAGCAGGTACAATTCCAAATATACTTACAACTACTAACGACTGGTCTCAGGGTGATATTGAAGAATATCTTTTATCAGGTTTCACACCAGAGTTTGATACTGCCGGCGGAAATATGGTTGAAGTGATCGAAGGTACAAAGCTTTTAACGACGAAGGACAGAGCGGCTATTGCAAAGTACATAAAGGATCTTTCAGCACGCAATAATTATAATGAAAAAAAATAGTAAACAAGCGCATCGTTCTATTTTTAGACTGCAAGCACATTTTTATTTCCATTTTTGGTGGCCATAATGATCGAAATGTTTTTTATTTATAGAGTTAAACCATTCTAATGGGTTCGGCATAATTCCAACACCACGAACATAATCATTTATAATCTTTTTCATTCTCGACTGTCCAAAAGACGGCTCATGGCCCGCATGAAAGGTCTCTACGCCTAGGTTTCTTATTCTTTCTAGTGTAGTTCTATAGATTTTCTTATCAGAATGGGGGTGGCTATCTAAAAGTTGTCCGTTGTAAATAGCGTCTCCGGAAAATAGTATTTTTGAATTTCTATCGAATAGCCCGATTGATCCTGGGGAGTGCCCGGGGAGGTGCAAAATGTTGAAGGTTCGATTTCCAAGGTCAAGCACATCACCTTCGTCGAGAAACCCCGTTAGCGGAGCCGGTTGGACCGTATAAGTGGTAGTAGAAAAGTCAGGATGTTGTTTTGGATTTACAATTTCTATTTTAGTCCAATCACCACGATACATTGTTTGATTTCGTCCGCCGGCATTAAAGGCATTCGCTTCCAAACGATGTCCAAGGCGACAGGAAAATTCGTGTAACCCTCCGGAATGATCAAAATGAGAATGCGTACAAACAGCTTTTAGTGGTCGGTCAGTGTCCTTTAAGATCCAATTTTTTAGTGGGTTAAGTCCCATCCCAGTATCTATAACTAGGTCATAATCTCTGCCCCTAACATGCCAAATATTACAGCGCATGAAGCTTGCGACACCAGTTTCTTGAATGCAAGTTATGTCGTTATCAATTTTTATGTTTACTAGTCCCATCAGCGTACTATCTCCTGTAAACAAATAAATAAATCTTACATTATCGACCGTTTTAGTGTGTGCTTTCTTTTAAACTGCATTATACTATAATTTATTCAAAAGCCGATGACTTGGTTAAATAAACGTTTTTTACATTAGTATATAAAAATGACAAATAATATTTTCCCTTATTTTATGCTGTTGCTCGCTGTTGTATTTGGAACGGCCGCTAATTCTTTTGCTAATACTGCAAATGGTTTTACAAAGTTAGTACCAACGCTTGCTAGCGCTATAACAATTGTGTTGTGTATGTATTTCCTTTCTCAAGTGATGAGATATTTACCTGTTGGTGTGACTTACGCTTCGTTTGCAGGGTTTTGTATTATAGGGACGGCCTTGGTAGGTATTTTTTGGTTCAACCAAATTCCTAATATGATTACAACGCTGGGGTTGCTTCTGATTGTTTCTGGTGTAGCAATTGTAAATATCTTTGGTGTTACTCGATCATAAACTTCTATAAAAAATTTGGCTAATAGCGATA